>Ga0209415_10011897_pt1 | contig 14584 bp, 11 predicted proteins | sample PeaSoiSIISIP2007_FD_187696 | JGI IMG/M metagenome (GOLD analysis project Ga0209415, IMG submission 187696) | Peat soil microbial communities from Weissenstadt, Germany - SII-SIP-2007 (SPAdes) (version 2) | ecosystem: Environmental > Terrestrial > Soil > Wetlands > Peat | place: Germany...
TTTCGAGCGCGCGTTGAAGCGATTTATCACCGGCTAAGTCGACATTATTGGGAATCAACTCGTTGTAATCGATCATGAATTATGTCCGTTCCCAATCGACTTTAGGGCGAGCTCCTGTGCCATAGACCTTTAATGCGCCGTTCGGCCCGGAGGCGTTGGGTCGCGTGAAGACCCAGTTTTGCCAGGCCGACAGCCGCCCGAAAATTCGCGTTTCTATAGTCTCGTCGGGCCCGAAGCGGAGATTGGCTTCGAGGCCGGTGAGAGCGTCTGGAGAAAGGTTAGTGCGTTCCTCGATGGCGAGCCGGAGTTCGTCGGCCCAATCGAGCTCATCCGGGGCGAAGGTTGCGAGTCCGATCTCGACGGCCTTTTGAGCACCGATACGCTCCCCGATTAGTTCTTGAAGTGATTGATTTTGAAGACGAGGAAGATGATTCACACCGAACAGGGGCCCGAAGTTCATCCCCGACAGAGTGACGTGGGTTTGGCCGTCCAGCATGTAGACGCGGTCCGACGCCAGAGCAAGTTCCAGGAGAGTCCCGGCAAAGCAGGAGCCCTGGTCGATAACGGCATAGAGCGATCGCGCAGAGACGTCCAGACGGGCGAAGGTGCGCCGCAGTTTGCCGACCACCTCGTGGACAAATCCGTCGGCGACGTGGTCAAGTAAGTAGCGATCCACCTGCAGACTCGTGTCTAAATCGCCACAAGTCTTGAGAATCCAAAGACCTATTTCGTGCTCATTGGTCCGTAAATCCAGAATTGCATCGTCTAATTCACGGGCCATTTGTAATGGCCACCAGGCGGCGGACGGCTGGAATTCAGCGTTCTCGGGTCCAAGGATGGTCAGCGTGGCCGTTCGGCTCACGTGGTCGAGTTTGACGTCGACGTATCGATAAGGGCGATGCAAGGGAGTCAGGACGACGGGCGGTGCGTCACTTCGATCGCTCTGGTCGGCTAATTCCAGAGCGCGCGCTCTTACAAGGTCGCTGAAATTCTGCGGTTTGGCGATTTCGTCGACCAGTCCCCAGAGCTTTGCGCGTGGCGCCTGAAAGCCCTCTGGGGTGGTGCAGAAAACATCGGCGCGGTCGCGGCGGACTCGGCGTTTATCGATCAATCGGGTCAAGCCGCCCGTGCCGGGGAGGACTCCCAGGAGCGAAACTTCGGGGAGACTTACGGTCGAGCTGCGGTCGTCGATCAGGATGATTTCATCACAGGCGAGGGCGAGCTCATAGCCTCCGCCCGCGGTGGATCCGTTGCACGCTGCGATGAATTTCAGGCCGGAGTGCGCGCTGGCGTCTTCGATTCCATTGCGGGTTTCATTGGTGAATTTGCAAAAATTCACCTTCCAGCCGTGGGACGAAAGCCCGAGCATGTAAATGTTCGCGCCGGAACAGAAGACGCGGGGCTTGGCGCTGGCGATGATGACGCATCGAATTTCAGGACGCTCGAAGCGAAGACGCTCGACAGCGTCGTGAAGCTCGATATCGACGCCGAGATCGTAGGAATTGAGTTTGAGCGTGTAGCCGGGTCGGATGCCCCCGTCTTCACGAACGTCCAGGGTCAGGGTCGCCACAGGGCCGTCATACGAGACACGCCAGTGTCGATAGAGAGACGGATCGGTTTGAAAATCGACCGCCGCCAAAACCTGATCCATGCGCAGATTATAATGCACTGCTTGGCGAACTTTATAGAAATTCAGGGGCGCCGGATTGAGTATCAGTTCGAGGCGCACGGGAACCCGGTGATGGTGTTTTTGCATGAAGGGCTTGGGTCGCTGGCGATGTGGAAGGATTTTCCGTCGCGGTGCGCACGTGCCTGCCAGTGCGACGCGTTGGTTTATTCGCGGTACGGATACGGGCGGTCGGAGGGGCTAAACGGCGCGCGCGCGGTCAATTTCATGCATGAGGAGGCGCTGAAAGCGCTGCCGGAGTTGCTCGGGAAGCTGAAAGTGCAGCGGCCCGTATTATTCGGACATAGCGATGGGGCTTCTATCGCGCTGATTTACGCGGCGGTGCATCCGACCTCTGGGGTAATTGCGCTGGCGCCGCACGTGATGGTGGAGGAAGTCGCCATCGTGAGCATTCGCGAGACCAAGAAGCTCTATGAAACCACCGATTTACGCGGCAAGCTTGCCCGCTATCACGACCATCCGGATGCCGCATTTTGGGGATGGAACGATATCTGGCTGAATCCGGAATTTCGGGCGTGGAACATCGAAGAATATCTGCCGAAGATAAAGTGTCCCGTGCTTGCGATTCAGGGATTTGAGGACGAATACGGGACCATGGAGCAGATCCACCGGGTGCAGGCTGGAGTTCAACGGGTCGAAGTGCTGAAACTTGAAAAGTGCCGGCACTCGCCGCACCGCGACCGGCCGGATGCCGTTATCAATGCGGCTTCACGGTTTGTTCATAATCTGGGAGATACGCCGAACGGCACAGAGACGCACCGCTTGCGGCCATCTAAAATATAGACATTAGGAGCAGTGCGAAGTGTGGATTGTCAGAGTAGCGCTTAACCGGCCGTATACCTTTATCGTGGTCGCGTTGCTGCTGTTGCTGATCAGTCCCCTGGTAATCCTGCGGACGCCTACCGATATCTTCCCCAACGTAAATATTCCAGTAGTAGCGGTGTTGTGGAACTACACGGGTTTAAACGCCGAGGAGATGGAAGAGCGCATCACCACGGGGTTTGAGCGGGGCCTGACGACGTCGGTGAGCGACATGGAGCACATCGAGTCGCAGACGGTTAACGGGCGCAGTATCGTCAAGGTTTTTTTTCACCCAGCGGTGAAAGTAGAAATGGCCGTCGCGCAGGTGACGGCGCTGGCGCAGTCCAGCGTTCGCCAGATGCCGCCGGGCACCACTCCGCCCTACATTCTGGTTTACAGCGCGTCCAGCGTGCCGATTCTGCAACTGGGGCTTTCGGGCAAGGGATTGAACGAGCAGCAACTGTTCGACTTCGCCACGCAACAGATCCGCACCTCACTCGCGACCGTGCAAGGCGCGGCGATCCCGTGGCCCTATGGGGGCAAACAGCGGCAGGTGATGATCGACATCCGGCAGGACCTGCTGCAAGAAAAGGGATTGTCGCCGGCGGATGTCGTAAACGCAGTGAGCCAACAGAATCTGATCCTGCCGGCGGGAACGTCGAAGATCGGGCAATTCGAATACGACGTGGACCTGAACAGCAGTCCGGCGCGTGTGCAGGAAATGAACGATCTTCCGATAAAGGCGGTCGGCAACACCACGATTTATATTCGCGACGTAGCGCATGTGCGCGACGGCTACTCGCCGCAGACGAATATCGTGCGGAGAGACGGGCAGCGCGGGGTTCTGTTGACGATCATGAAGGTCGGCTCGACGTCGACGCTGGACATCGTCAAACAGGTTCGTGACGCTCTGCCTGGGATCGCATCCACGCTGCCGCCGGAACTGAAAATCGATCCGATTGCGGATCAGTCGGTGTTTGTGCGCGCGGCCGTGAACGGCGTGGTTCGGGAGGCGATTATCGCGGCCTGCCTGACCGCGGCGATGATCCTGCTGTTCCTGGGAAGCTGGCGCAGCACGCTGATCATCGCGATTTCGATTCCGCTATCGATTCTGACGTCGATCTGCGTCATGAGCGCGTTGGGAGAGACCATCAACATCATGACGTTGGGAGGGCTGGCGCTGGCCGTCGGCATCCTGGTCGACGACGCGACGGTGGAGATCGAAAATATCCATCGCAATCTGGGCCTGGGCAAAGGCGACGTGGTGCAATCGATTCTGAACGGCGCCGCGCAGATCGCGGTCCCGGCGCTGGTTTCGACGCTGTGCGTCTGCATCGTGTTTCTGCCGATGTTTTTCCTGACGGGCGTGGCCCGGTATTTGTTCGTTCCGCTGGCTGAGGCGGTGGTTTTCGCGATGCTCGCGTCATATGCACTTTCGCGCACGCTGGTTCCTACGCTGGCGATGTACATGCTGAAAGTGGATGACCACCATCATGTGGAACCGTCCAAATGGAACCTGGCCGGGCGATTCCGGGACGCGTTTGAGAGAGGATTCGAGAAGCTGCGCAACGGGTATCGCAACATGACCGACAGTTGCATCCGCGGGCGATACGTGTTCGTTCCAGGTTTCCTGGCGGTATGCGCGGCTATCTTTCTGCTGGTTCCGTGGCTGGGACAGGATTTCTTCCCGTCGGTGGACGCCGGGCGTTTCGATCTGCATTTCCGCGCCAAGTCGGGAACGCGCATCGAGGAAACGGCCAAGATCGGCGACCTGGTGGAAGCCGAAATCCGGCGCGTGATTCCGGAGCACGAGCTGGTCAACATGATCGACAACATCGGGCTCCCCTACAGTTCGATCAATATGTCGTACAGCACTTCGGCTCCCATCGGAACCATGGATGCCGATATTCTGGTCTCGCTTGCGGACGGCCACCGGCCCACCGAGGATTATGTTCGCGAGCTGCGGGAACGGCTGCCGCGCCAGTTCCCCGGGGTTTCGTTTTACTTCATTCCGGCGGACATTGTCAGCCAGATTCTGAACTTCGGGCTGCCGGCTCCGATCGATGTACAGATCGGCGGGCCGAACTCGGAAGCGAGCCGCGAATTCGCCACCATGCTGATCGACCAGATTAAATCGGTTCCCGGGACCACCGATCTGCGGATCCATCAGCCCTTCGATCAGCCGAAACTGCATATCATGGTCGACCGGACCAAGGCGGCCGAGAGCGGGTTCACGCAACTGGATATAGCCAGCAGCGCGCTGGTCTCACTGAGCGGCAGCTTCCAGACCACACCCGAGTTCTGGCTGGATTCGCGAAACGGTGTGAGCTATAGCGTGGTGACACAGGCGCCGCAGTATACCTTGACGTCGCTGAACGATTTACAAAACATCCCGATCTCGTCGGCGTCGCTTCACAAACAAGAGATTCTTGGCGATGTGGCCACGACGAATCGCGGCGCGGGCCCGGCGGTAGTTTCACACTACAACATCCAGCGGGTGATCGATATTTTCGGGTCCGTGCAGGATCGCGACCTGGGCGGCGTGGCGGCGGACGTCAATCGAATCGTGGATGCCAACCGGCACAAACTGCCGCGCGGAACGCAGATCACGGTGCGCGGGCAGATCGAGACGATGCAATCGTCTTTTATCGGCTTGCTGGGCGGCCTGGTGCTGTCGATCGTTCTGGTATATGCGCTGATCGTAGTGAATTTCCAAAGCTGGCTGGATCCGTTTATCATCATCACGGCTTTGCCCGCGGCGCTGGCTGGCATCGTGCTGTGCTTGTTTGTCTGGCACACGCCGATCAGTGTGCCGGCGTTGATGGGGTCGATCATGAGCGTCGGCGTGGCGACGGCGAATAGCATCCTGGTGGTGAGTTTCGCCAAGGAACGGCTGGCGGAGGGAGCGACGCCGCAGCAGGCCGCGCTCGATGCAGGCTTCGTTCGTTTCCGCGCGGTGCTAATGACTGCGCTGGCCATGATAATCGGTATGGTTCCCATGGCGCTAGGTCTGGGAGAAGGCGGCGAACAGAACGCCCCATTGGGGCGGGCCGTGATCGGCGGATTGATGTTCGCCACAGTTGCTACTCTATTCTTTGTACCCACCGTTTTCAGCATGCTGCACCGTGTGCGGGCGGTCCCCAAGAGTTAGAACAAATTTATACCAATGGCTCGAACGGTCAAACTCATCTTCCTTGCCCTGGCGGTAGTGCTGATTGCCGGCGCGGTGGTAGTCCGCGGAATCACGTCGCGAATCAAAGTTGCGGCGATCGTGAAGAAGGAAACACTGGATCTCGCGGTGCCGAGCGTGGCGGTCATCCATCCGAAACGGGGCGCGATGAAGGACGAAATCGCGCTACCGGGCAACATCATGGCGTTCATCGATTCGCCGATTTACGCGCGCACCAGCGGATACCTGAAAAAGTGGTATGCGGACATCGGGACGCACGTCAAGGCCGGGCAGTTGATCGCCGAGATCGAATCGCCCGAAGTGGACCAGCAACTCGACCAGGCGCGCGCGACCTTGGCGACGGCGGAGGCCAATCTGAAGCTAGCCGAGTTGACGTTGAATCGCTACCAAGGCCTGCTGAAACTGGATGCCATTGCGAAACAGGATGTGGACAACGCCGAAGGAGCTTACGAGGCGGATAAAGCGACGGTGGCATCCAATGCCGCCAACGTAAGGCGTCTGGAGCAACTGGTTTCCTTCGAAAAGGTGTTTGCGCCGTTCGAGGGCGTGATTACCATCCGCAACACCGACATCGGCGCTCTGATCAATGCGGGGAATGGGGGAACGGCGCAGGAATTGTTCCACATCTCCACCACCAACCGGCTAAGGATTTTCGTGAGCGTGCCACAGATGTACTCGCGCGCCGCGGTGCCCGGAGTGATGGCGACGATTACTCTGGCCGAATCTCCGAGCCGGAAATTCGGAGGCAAAGTGGCCAGGACAGCGGAAGCGATCGACCCGGCTACGCGAACGCTGCTGACCGAAGTCGACATCGACAATCCGTCGGGGCAATTGATGCCGGGGTCCTACGCAGAAGTCCATTTGAAATTGCCGTCAGAATCGGCCGCTTTGATTCTGCCGGTGACGGCGCTGATCTTCCGGGCGGAGGGGTTGCAGGTCGCGGTGATACGAGGAGGAACCAAAGCCGAGTTGGTTCACATCACCTTGGGGCGGGACTTTGGGACGGAAGTTGAAGTTACAAACGGTATCACCGCAGAAGATTCGGTGGTGGTGAACCCGCCGGATTCGCTGACTTCAGGCGCCGCAGTCAGAGTCGACCAACACAGCGCAGATCAATGATGCGTATCCACGCGGAAGTTCGAACCGGGAGTTCGATTTCCGCGCGGAAACGCAGCGACCGAAGCGATTATCGACGTCCGCCGCGATAGCCGCCGCCACCCCGATATCCGTAGCCACCGCGATAGACGTTACCACCCCGATATCCGTAGCCGTAGCCGCCGCGATAATAACCGCGGTATCCGCCGCCGAAGTACAATCCGCCGCCGTAATAACCCGGGTATCCGTAGCCATAGCCATACCCGTACGGATAATAACCATACGGATACGGGGCAACGTACGGATAAGGCGCAGCGTACGGCGCCACGTAGGGTACCGGAGCCACAGGGACTCCGACGCCAACTCCGATCCCGAAACGCGGGCCCGCAAACAGTGAGCTTCCCGCCAGCAACAGGATTCCGATGATCTTTTTCATTTTCTTCAGCCTCCCCACTTCTATCTAAGCAAGCCGCATGCCGTTTCTAATTCATTAAAACTAAAGAGCTAGTGCGTTCCTTGGACGGTTGGACTCCACCGGCCCGGTGGTTTTCGGCCACCCGAACCGGTGGATTCCGAAATTAGCGATGCCATCCACGGACGTAGGGGTGATAGACCGGTCCGTAATAACGCGGCGCGACATAGGCAGGGCGCCAGTAGCGCGGTCCAACCACGTACGGATACGGCGCGACATAAGGAACAACCGGTGCGGGGTACGTCACGACGGGTGCCGGGGCAACGGGACGATGGGCGCTCCGACTCCAACTCCGATAACAACACGCGGGCCCGCGAAGAGAGAACTTCCGGCCAGTAGCAGGATTCCAATCATTTTTTTCATTTGCTTCGAGCCTCCTGGCGCCGTAGTAAGCAAGCTGCGTGCCATTTTTAATCGATTGAAACAAAGGCATTAACGCGCCAACTAAGGTGGCTGGAGATCACCGGCCGCTGGTGGTTTTCGGCCAAATCAGCGAGTTGATCGGGATAGAATAAGATCCAGCATGAGCGACGGCAAGATCACTCGGCGACAAGCGGGACAAATTCTAGGCGCGGCGGCGATGGCGGCGGAAACGTCGGAAATCTGTTTCCTGAGCGCGATTGAGATGGCGGGATTGATCCGGCGCAAGAAGCTGTCGGCGCGGGAAGTCATGACGGCTCATTTGAACCAGATCGAGCGGGTGAATCCACGCGTGAACGCGATCGTCACGCTGGTTTTAGATCAGGCGGCGGAAAATGCTCGCAAAGCGGACGACGCACAAGCCCGCGGAGGGACGCTGGGTCCGCTGCACGGGCTGCCGGTGGCGCACAAAGACTTGATCGAGACGGCGGGGATTCGAACCACATTCGGATCGCCCATCTACAAAGACAACGTGCCGACCGTGGACGCGATTCTGGTCGAGCGGATCAAGCGTGCGGGCGCGATTACGGTGGGCAAAACCAATACGCCGGAGTTCGGCGCGGGATCGCAGACGTTTAACACCGTGTTTGGAGCCACGAAGAATCCCTACGATTTGACCAAGACATGCGGTGGATCGAGCGGGGGCGCGGCGGTGAGTCTGGCTTGCGGAATGGTGCCGCTGGCCGACGGGACCGACCATGCGGCATCGTTGAGGAACCCTGCGGCGTTTTGCAGTGTGATCGGATTTCGTACCGCGCCGGGCCGCGTCCCGCAAGTCGCGAACGGCAACCTATGGTCGACATTGAGCGTCGCGGGTCCGATGGGCCGCACGGTAGCCGATGTCGCCCTGCTGCTCAGCGTGATGGCGGGACCGGATCCGCGTAGTCCGATCTCGATCAGCGAGCCGGGATCGAAGTTTGCGGGCCGTCTTGACCGGAATTTCAAGGGCGTGCGCGTCGCGTGGTTTAGGAATTTAGGCGGCGTGCCGTTCGACCGGCGCATTCTGGAAGCGGTCCATGCTCAGCGTAAGACGTTCGAGTCGCTGGGCTGCGTCGTCGTGGAAGCGGAGCCAGATTTCAGCGGGGCCGACGAGGCCTACAACACGCTGCGCGCCTGGGGATACGCCGCCAATTATTCAGAGTTAGTGCGCACACATCGCGACCAGGTGAAGGACACGATTCAGTGGGAAGTAGAGCGCGGGTCGAAGCTTACGGTCGCGGATCTGGCTCGCGCGGAGATGCTGCACGGGCAGGCATGGAACCGGATGCGGGTGTTCATGGAGAAATACGAGTACTTCATCCTGCCAAGCACGCAGGTGCCGCCGTTCTCTCTCGATCAGCCGTACATCACCGATATCGAGGGCGTGAAAATGAACTCGTATATCGAGTGGATGAAGTGCTGCTACCTGATCACGCTGGTGGAATCGCCGTCCATTTCGATGCCGTGCGGATACACGCCGGAGGGGTTGCCGGTGGGGCTGCAGATCGTCGGTCGGCATCGGGATGAATTGGGCGTGCTGCAACTGGCGCAGGCGTTCGAACAAGCGACTCGATCGACTTGGCGCCGGCCTACCGTGTGACCAGGAACACGGCGACTTCGGCCATCAGGTTCGGCATCAATTTGATCTGGCGATTGCGGGACAGGAAGATTCTTCGTTCCACGCGCCACTTTTCCTGCTGAGTCAAGGCCTCAAAATCGAGGACCGTAAGGAAATGGATATTCGGGGAATCGTACCAGTCGTAGGGGAACAGCTTGGTTTGCGGCGCGCGGCCGCTCCATAAGTGTGCGGCGCGAACGCGCCAGTGGCCGAAGTTCGGGAACGCGACGATGGCTCGGCTGGCGATGCGCAGCATCCCGCGGAGCACGTGCAAGGGATTGCGAGTCTCCTGCAACGTCTGGCTGAGGATCGCGTAATCGAAAGCCCCATCGGGATAATCGTCCAAAGCGGATTCGAGGTCGCCCTGGTAGACGGACACGCCGCGGGCGATGGCTTTTTGCACGCTGGGCCCGGTCATTTCAACGCCGCGTCCGTCCACCCTCTTATTTTCCTTGAGCCATGCGAGCAACTCGCCTTCGCCGCAGCCGAGGTCCAGAACCCGCGTGCTAGGTTCGATCAGCTCGCCGATGATGGCGTAGTCGCTGCGTCCATACAGCTCAAGCATGCGTGCTCGCCAGGAAGCCGCGCACCAACTCAGTTTGTTCGTCTGCTTCGAGCAGAAAAGCGTCGTGGCCGTAGTGCGACTCCAAGTTGCAGTAGGCCACGTCGCAATTCCGGCTGCGGAGAGCGCTGACGATTTCAAGCGATTGGTAGCTGGGATACAGCCAGTCCGAAGTGAAACTGATGACCAGGAAGCGCGTTTTTACGCGCTCAAATAACGATGCCAGAGCGCCTCGCTCGGTAAGGTCGAAAGTATCCATCGCGCGGGTGATGTAAATGTAGGAATTGGCGTCGAAGCGGTCGACGAACTTGCTCCCGCGGTATTGCAGGTAGCTTTCGACTTCGAACTGGTCCGGCGAGCGCAGCCGGCGGCCGAATTTCTCGCGCATGCTTTCGTCGCTCATGTAGGTGATGTGGCCGACCATGCGCGCGACCGATAATCCGCGGGCAGGCGGATGGCTTTGATAATAATTCCCGTCATTCCAATCGGGGTCGGCCATGATCGCCTGGCGGCCCACTTCGTTGAAAGCGATCTGCTGCGCGCTATGACGCGCGGTGCACGCGATCGGGAGGGCGGCCGCGACGCTCTCGGGATACGCGACGGCCCACTCCAGGGCCTGCATGCCTCCCATGGATCCTCCCGCGACGGCTACCAGGCGCGGGATGCCCAGATGGTCGATCAGCATCTTTTGTAGCCGAACCATGTCGGAGATGGAGACGGTGGGAAACGCCATGGCCCAGGGACATCCGGTCGCGGGATTGATGGAGCCGGGACCCGTAGTGCCGCGGCAGCCCGCAAGGATGTTTGAGCAGATGACGAAATACCGATCCGTGTCGAAGGCTTTACCGGGGCCGATCATGCTGTCCCACCAGCCGCCTTCGCCAGCCGCGTGTGCGTCGCCGGAGAACGCATGGGTGGCGAGAATCGCGTTGTTTTTGGCGGCGTTCAGAGTGCCGTAGGTTTCGTAGGCGACTTCGACGGGTGAAAGAATCACGCCGCAATCGAGCGGAAGCTGGTCGAACGTGGCAGTGGCGACCTCGGTAATCATGTGGGAATCTCTATTTTATCGCGGTCTGCTCCAGCCGGCCGATCAGTTCGCGGAATGCTTCAACGCTTTTGCGGTCCGCAGTGCGTAAAGCCTCTGATTCCAAGGTTTCCAGGTGCTTGTGAATCTTCGCAGCTTTCGCGGAACCGGACCGGGTTAGGGCGACAACGAAGGAGCGCCGGTCGTGCGGGCTGGGCTCGCGGGTCACCAGGCCGCGTGCGACCAGACGGTCCAGGACGCTGGTCAGCGTCGAGCGTTTGTGGGCGAAAGCGCGATGGAGGTCAGCGATGGTCGAATCGCCAGATTCGGCGAGGTGACACAGAATATGGGCCTCGGCTTGATTGAGATCGGGAAAATGGCGCTGGATGAACAGTCCGATCCGGTGTGTGGTGCGATGGATTTCGAAGATGAGTCGCAGGTTCATCAGCTTTCAGCATACCTCTTGACGACGATAATACGATATCGTATAGTTCGTTATTGAAGTATCGGGGAGTGCAACCATGACCGACGCTGAGTTTGCGAGTGCGTTTGAGAATTGCGAGCTTTCGAACGAATCGTTTCATCATCGCGATCACCTTCGCCTGGCGTGGATCTATTTAAATCGTTACGGCGAAAAAGAAGCGGCGACAAGGATTGCTGTGTCCATCCGAAACTTCGCGGCCCATTTTGGAAAGAGCGACAAGTATCACGAAACGCTTACCATCGCGTGGATGCGCCTGCTGGCGCACGAAGCGAAAAGCAGCTTCGAGGAAACCCTGGCGGCCGCGCCCATGCTGCTTGAAAAGAACACGTTAGACGAGTTTTACTCCCAGGGTTTGTTGCAATCGGAACGCGCGAAAATTAAATTCATCGAGCCCGATCTGAAGCCGCTGCCTTAAAGCTCTAGCGCGCGTGCCGCGCGGTGTGGTGAAATGGAGCTTACTCCCACCAGTCTGGAGGCTTCGAACACACTTGAACCCTGCGGTGCTCGCCCTGGAAGACGGCACGGTCTTCGAGGGCATCAGTTTTGGTGCGCCCGTCCAACGCGCCGGCGAAGTGGTATTCAATACCGCGATCACCGGCTATCAAGAGGTTTTCACCGATCCTTCCTATACCGGCCAGATCGTAGTGCTGACCAACCCGCAGATCGGCAACTACGGCGCGAATGAGGCGGACAACGAATCGAAGAAGCCCTACATCGAAGGGCTGGTGGTGCGCGAATTCTCGCCGCTGGCAAGCAACTGGCGCGCGGATGAGACGGCTCAACAATTCTTGACTGAGAACCGCGTTCCGGTGATCGCGGGGATCGATACGCGAGCCTTAGTGCGTCATCTGCGATCGCGCGGCGTAATGCGCGGCGTTCTCTCTGCTGCGTCAACCAATGGGAAGGAGTTGGTCGAGCGCGCAAAGCAATCGCCCTCGATGGCCGGACTCGATCTGGCCACTCGAGTATCGACGCCGGCCGCCTATGAGTGGACCAAGAAAGCAGATCCCTGTTCACCATCGGAGCTTGAGGGCGAGGCGGCTGAGCCGCGCTTTCGCGTCGTCGCTTACGACTATGGGATAAAACACAACATCCTGCGGCGGCTGGTGCAGGTGGGATGCAAGCTGACCGTGGTGCCCGCTGGAACTACGGCTGAGGATGTGCTCGCGTTGAAGCCTAATGGGGTTTTCTTGTCGAACGGTCCCGGCGATCCGGAGCCGCTGGAATTTCAAGCCGCGCAGGTGCGCAATCTGGTGGGCCGCGTGCCGATTTTTGGCATCTGCCTGGGGCACCAGATTCTCGGTCTCGCGCTCGGCGGCAAAACGTACAAACTCAAGTTTGGACATCGCGGCGCGAATCACCCGGTGTTAAATAAGATCACCAACAAAGTGGAGATTACCTCCCACAATCACGGCTTCGCGGTCGACCCCGATTCCCTGAATTTGAATCGACTGGAAATTACTCACACGAATCTGAACGATGGGACACTCGAAGGGTTCCGGCATCGCAGCGATCCCGTTTTTTGCGTGCAGTATCACCCCGAAGCTGCGCCGGGTCCGCATGATTCGCGCTATCTTTTCGACGATTTTGTGAAGTTGATGGAACGCTGATGCCACGCCGCGACGACCTCCATCGAATCCTCATCGTCGGCAGCGGGCCGATCATCATTGGGCAGGCTTGCGAGTTCGACTACTCCGGCGCACAGGCCTGCAAAGCGCTGCGCGCGGATGGGTATGAGGTGGTCCTGATCAATTCGAATCCGGCCACCATCATGACCGATCCGAATCTGGCCGACCGCACTTACATAGAGCCGCTCAGTGTCGACTTCGCGGAAGAAATTATCCGCAAGGAACGCCCGGATGCGTTGCTTTCGACCGTGGGCGGGCAGACAGGCTTGAATCTTTCGGTCGCGCTGGCCGAGGCGGGCGTGCTTGATCGCTATGGTGTGGAGCTGATCGGCGCGAAGATCGACTCGATCAAGAAAGCGGAAGACCGGCTGTTGTTCAAAGACGCGATGCGCAAGATCGGTCTGGACCTGCCGCAGTCGCAATTGGTAAACAACGTCGCAAAGGGCCTGGAATTTGCGGCCAGAATCGGATATCCGGTGATTCTGCGTCCCAGCTTCACGCTGGGCGGCACCGGCGGCGGCATTGCCTATCATCGTGAGGATCTGGAAGAGATTCTGGAACACGGTCTGGATCTGTCACCGGTCCACGAAGTTTTGATCGAAGAAAGCGTGCTGGGTTGGAAGGAATTTGAGCTGGAGGTGATGCGCGATCTCGCAGATAACGCGATCATCGTCTGCTCGATCGAAAATTTCGATCCGATGGGCGTGCATACCGGCGATTCGATCACGATTGCTCCCGCGCAAACCCTGACCGATCGCGAATACCAGATGATGCGCGACGCTTCGCTGGCGTGTCTGCGGGAGATCGGCGTCGATACTGGTGGGTCCAACGTGCAGTTCGCCATCGACCCGAAAACGGGACGCATGGTGATTGTGGAGATGAATCCGCGCGTATCGCGCAGCTCCGCGCTGGCCTCGAAGGCCACAGGGTTCCCCATCGCCAAAATCGCTGCGAAGCTGGCTGTGGGTTATCGCCTCGACGAAATCAAGAACGACATTACGCGCAAGACTCCTGCATGCTTTGAGCCGACCATCGACTACGTGGTGGTCAAAATTCCACGCTGGCAGTTCGAGAAATTTCCAGGCGCGGAGCCCGTGCTGGGCACCCAGATGAAAAGCGTCGGCGAGGTGATGGCCATCGGGCGCACGTTCAAACAGGCCCTCGGCAAAGGCATGCGGAGTTTGGAGACCGGAAAGGCCGACGGGGCGGTGAAGTACGTTCCCGATCTAATCGAGCCGCGGCTGATCACGCCCAATCCCGACCGGCTCGGCTACATTCGCTTCGCGTTTGAGTGCGGATACAGCGAGGATCAGGTGCATGCGCTAACCTCGATCGACCCGTGGTTCCTGCGGCAGGTGCGGGAGATGGTCGATTCGGAAAAGGATCTGTCGAATCTTTCACTGAGTACCGTTACCCATGAGCAGCTCCGGACCGCGAAGCGCGACGGGCTTTCGGATTCGAGACTCGGGCGGGCGTGGGGCGTGGACACGGCGGCGGTGCGGGCGCGGCGTAAGGAGTTGGGCGTCACCGCGGTGTTCAATCGCGTCGATACCTGCGCGGCCGAGTTTGAGAGCTTCACGCCGTACATGTATTCGAGCTACGAATCGGAGTGCGAAGCGGCGCC
>Ga0209415_10011899_pt1 | contig 14584 bp, 13 predicted proteins | sample PeaSoiSIISIP2007_FD_187696 | JGI IMG/M metagenome (GOLD analysis project Ga0209415, IMG submission 187696) | Peat soil microbial communities from Weissenstadt, Germany - SII-SIP-2007 (SPAdes) (version 2) | ecosystem: Environmental > Terrestrial > Soil > Wetlands > Peat | place: Germany...
GCCAGGTCGGGGTGCAGGTAGGTGATCGGCTTACGGCCGTTCTTGCGGTCGGCGTAATCGTTGTGCATGTTCGCTGCCATCGGGCCCGGCCGGTAGAGCGCGACAAGTGCTGCCACGTCCCCCAGGGTTGTCGGCAACAACGAACGGACCAAGGTCCTAAGGTTGGAGCCTTCCAGCTGGAAAACACCGACCGTGTCCCCGCGCTGCAGCAGGCCGAACGTCGCCGGGTCGTCGAGGTCGACGTTGTCTATGTCAGGCCGGTGGCCAGTGTTCAGCTCGACCATGTCGAGCGTCCGCTCGATCACGCTCAAGTTGCGCAGGCCCAGGAAGTCCATCTTGAGCAGGCCCAGCTCGTCGACAGCGTGCATTTCGTACTGGGTGACAATCGGGGCGTCTTCGGGCCTGCCGCCCGGCTCTGGTTTGCGCTGCACAGGCAGGTGCTCGGTCAGCGGGTCACTCGAGATCACGACCGCGGCGGCGTGGATCCCGTCCTGGCGCCGGAGGCCTTCGAGGCCCTTGGCAACGTCGACAACGCGCTTGACGTCGGGGTCGGCCGCGTACATCTCGCGCAGTTCGCTTGCCGTCTTGTAGCCGTCCGCATGCTTTGGGTCCTCTTGGAAGCACGCCCAAAGAGGTGTGTCCCGGCCCATCACCAGCGGGGGCATCGCCTTGGCTATGCGGTCGCCAACACCGTAGGGGTAGCCCAGGACGCGGGCCGCATCGCGGACCGCGGCGCGCGCCTTGATGGTAGAGAACGTAACGATCTGGGCGACATGGTCAGAGCCCCAACGCTCCGAGGCGTAGCGGATCATCTCGCCCCGGTAACGCTCGTCGAAGTCCATGTCGATATCGGGCATCTGCTTGCGCCCCGGGTTCAAGAACCTTTCGAACAGCAAGTCGTAGCGGATCGGGTCGACGTCAACTATCCGCAGGCAATAGGCGACACAACAGCCCGCCGCGCTCCCCCGTCCCGGCCCGACTCGTATCCTCTGTTCGCGGGCGTGGCGGATCAGGTCCCAACAAACGAGGAAATAATCCGAAAAGCCCATTGAAGCGATCACGCCGAGCTCGAAATCGAGGCGCTCGACCACATTCGCGGGAACAGGCGACCCGTAGCGCACTTCGGCTTGCCCGAAACTCAGGAACCGAAGGTACTCGTCCGAGGTGGAAAACCCCTCCGGGAGCGGGAAAGCTGGCAGCTTGGGCTTCCCCAACTCAATAGTGACATCGGCGCGCTCGGCAACCCATAACGTGTTGTCACACGCCTCAGGCAGCTCGGAAAAAAGTGCCCGCATCTCAGCGGACGTCTTCATGTAGTGCTCCGAGCCCTCGAAACGGAACCGCTTAGGGTCGTCCATCGCAGAACCGGTCTGGACGCACAGAAGGGCGTCATGGGCAAGGTGGTCGTCGCGCGTCGTGTAGTGGCTGTCGTTGGTGGCAAGCAAGGGCGCGCCGATCGCCCTTGCGATCTCTACAAGTTGCGGGTTGGTCTTCCGCTGTTTTTCGAGCCCGTGGTCCTGTAGCTCGACAAACAGGTTGTCCCGGCCGAATATCTCCTGCAGCTTGGCAGCATGAGCGGTTGCCTGTTCGACGTCGCCTCGGAGCAAGGCCTGGTTGACAAGTCCTCCAAGGCAACCAGTGGTCGCAATTACGCCCTCGTGGTACCGGTCAAGCAATTCCCAGTCGCAGCGTGGTTTGTACCAGTAGCCCGACAGATAGGCCTCTGACGACAACTTGAGGAGGTTCTTATAACCCTTGTCGTTCTCCGCCAAGAGCGTGAGGTGGTAATAAAGCTTGTCACCCTCGTCGGCGTCTCCGCCCGTATCGTCGAGGCGCCCTCGCCTCAGCGGGCGCTCGAGCCGGCTACCACCCGCCATGTAGGCCTCAATCCCGATGATCGGCTTAACGCCGACGGAACGTGCCGCTTTGTAGAAGTCCAGGACCCCGTACATGTTGCCGTGGTCTGTGATCGCAATCCCAGGCTGCCCATCCTCCGCTGCCCGTTTCACGACCTGGTCGACCCGTGCCGCGCCATCGAGCATCGAGAACTCCGTGTGGAGGTGCAGGTGCGCAAACGACCTGCTCACTTGCCTGTCTACCTCCTCATGCTCGTACCAGTTCGCGACCATCAACAGGGCTCTGTGAGTATCCTGTGGACGAGATTACAGCCGTGTTGTTCCGTCAAAGTTAGCGCGCCTCGGTGACCACTACCGCTCCATGCCCGCTGACCAGCATGCGCAGCGGTGCCGGCCCGGTGTGCTAGCACGAGGGCGCCCGACGGGCTACCCACCTTGGTTCTCCCGATCGGCTCAAGCACACTTGATCGCTAGCGACCGGACGGGCCGACAGGCCCAGACAAGCGAGGCTTGCAAGGGCCAATGATGCTGACCAACGACGCTCTGCGGGTGGCGACCTACCGGGCCCGCGCCACGCTGCGCCACAGGTGGCCCGGCTACGTGGCCCTGGTCGTGCTCGCCGGCCTGCTCGGCGGCGTGGCGATGGGGGCCGTCGCAGCGGCCCGCCGCACGCAGTCCTCCTACCCCGTCTACCTGTCCAGCATTAACCCTTCCGACATACAGACTTTCACCGAGTTCGCGCCAATCACGGGGACCGGCTATTCGCCGCGCGTCGACGACGCCATCGCCAGGCTCCCTTACGTAAAACGCTCCGCAGCCGTCATCGGCTTCGACGGCAACCTACAAGTCCTCCAACGGGTCAACGCCGACGGGCCCCCGGGTGAGGCGCCGCCAGCTGTCGAGGGAGGCCTCGACGGCGAGTTCGTCACTGTGGACCGAGTGAACCTGGTGCGGGGCCGCATGGCCGACCCGGCCCGCGCCGACGAGTTCGTGATGTCGGCGGGGGGCGCGGCCGACGAGGGGTTACACATCGGCTCAACCCTGCGCTTGGGGTTCTTCACCGATGCACAGACCGCCTCCCCCAAGTTCGCCGGGTACCCGACGGACAAGCCTCACATGGCGGTCACCCTGAAGTTGGTCGGCATTGTCGAGGACAACTTCCAAATCGTGCAGGACGACGACGCTGCCCTCGGCGACCAATTCGCCGTCCTGAGCCCGGCCCTCACCCGGCAGTTGGCCGACTGCTGCGCTTATTACTCGTTGGACGCCTTGCAAATCGAGGGCGGGGCGCAACATCAGGCCACCGTCGTATCGGCTCTGAACAAGATCCTCCCCGATCTCGGGCCGTTTGCCGGCGCCCAGACGTTTGCCCCCTTCATCGCAAAGGCGGAGCGAGCCATCCGGCCCGAGGCGATCGCCTTCGGGGTGTTCGGGCTTCTCTGTGCCCTTGCCGCTCTGCTGATCAGCGGCCAGGTCGTCGGCCGCCTGGTCAGGCGCAATACCGCCGACGCATCGGTGCTCCGGGCCTTGGGCGCGGGACCTGCCGTGACGGCCGCAGACACGCTCATCGGCATCTTGTGCTCGGTCGTGGCTGGGACGCTGTTAGCGGTGGCTCTGGCCGTCGCACTATCCCCCCTCGCACCGATCGGAGCCGTTCGGCCCGTCTACCCCGACCGGGGTATTGCTTTCGACTGGACGGTCCTGGGTTTCGGTTCTCTTGTCCTGGTCGGTGCTCTGAGCTCGGTGGCGATCTTGATGGCGTGGCGGGAGTCGCCTCACCATGTTGCGCACCGAACAGGTGAGACCGACCGCGGCTCCAGGATCGTCCACGCCGTCGCTGCCGTTGGCCTCCCGCCGGCTGCGCTGACCGGTATCCGATCGGCGCTCGGTGGTGGTTCGGGGCGCGATGCAGCGCCGGTACGCTCCGCCCTGCTGGGGGCCGTGCTCGCGGTGGTGGTCGTTGTCACCTCGATCACCTTTGGGGCCAGCCTCAACTCCCTGGTTTCGCGTCCTGCTCTCTACGGCTGGAACTGGGACTACGCGCTGTTGTCGGGCTTCTCAGGCGCCGAGGACCTACCGGCGACCGAGACGGCCGATTTGCTCAACCACGACAGCGCGATAGCGCATTGGGCGGGCGTGTACTTCGGGACCGTCCGGCTCGATGGGCAAGCCATACCGGCCCTCGCCGAAAGCCCGAACGCCTCCGTCAGCCCGCCGCTTCTGTCCGGGCACGGTCTCGGCTCGGCCCAACAGGTGGTGCTCGGGACATCCACCCTGGCCATGCTCCATCAACACGTCGGCGGTACGGTCCTTGCAGGCACCGGCCGGGCGTCTCCCGTCCGCTTGCGGATTGTCGGGACGGCGACCCTACCCACGATCGGGGGCTCGGCTAACCCTGACTTGCAGATGGCCACGGGCGCTGTCGTCTCCCCGTCGCTGTTCTCCGCTGCCGCGCTAAACCCGCAAGACAGCCCAATACCCGGCCCGAACGCGGTGTTCATAACCATCAGGCCAGGGCTGAGCCTTCCGGCCGCGCTCCGCTCGCTCGATCAGGTCACACAGGTCCTTGACCGCAAGTCCGACCCCGATAGCCCGGTCGGAGGTGTCGTGTCAGCGCTCCGCCCGGCCGAGATCGCCAACTACCACACCGTCGGGTCGACCCCGTTGTTGCTCGCTGGCATCCTGGCGGCGGGGGCACTGGGTGCGTTGGGGTTGACCCTCGTCGCTTCGGTCCGCCGCCGCCAGCGCGAGTTCGCACTTCTCAAGGCTCTCGGTTACACACAGCGCCAGGTAGTGGCGGCAGTGGCCTGGCAGGCTTCGGTCTGCGCTGGGGTCGGAGCCATTTTTGGCCTTCCGCTCGGGATTGCACTGGGACGATGGCTCTGGGCCCTGTTCGCCCGGGGGATCTCGGCGGTACCCGACCCGACTGTTCCCGTGCTCTGGATGGTCGTGGTTGGGCTCGGCGCGTTAGGGTTCGCAAATCTTGTGGCCGCAATTCCCGGGCGCATCGCAGCCCGCACGCCTACAGCAGTGCTCCTGCGGGCGGAGTAAGGCTTCTACGCAAGCGCTTTCAACCATCCGATGAGGCCTTGGAAGTAAGTCTCCTGGTCGTCGTACATCGCCATGTGGCTCCCGTTCGGGCAGTACAGGTAGCTCCCCTGGGGTAAGCGGCGGGCAACTTCGGCCATGTGAGCCGGGTCCATCGTGTCGTGGGCCGCACCGATGACCAGCGCGGGCACGTCGATGCGCCCGAGGTCTGCGAAGCGGGACCACCCAGCGAGCGTGGCCGAGGCGGAGATGCCTAGCTCGCTCGGCCCTTGCATCTTCACGTAAATCGCCGGGTTCATATGGTCGAACCCGCGTCTGGCCGGGTCCGGCCAGTCGATGGCAGGCATCCGGAGCACGTGGCGCACATAGTGGTGCTCCATGAGCAGCTCCATGAACCTGGGGTTCTCGTAATTGCCGGAAGCCTCGAGCGCCTCGATCTCCGCCAGCGCCTGCTGGTCAATGCCCGGCATCAGCACGTCGCGGGCGTACGCGTTGTAGGCCTGGACGTCCATCATCATGTTGGAGATAACCAGGCCTTTTAGGTGCGCCCCATGGGCCAGCGCGTACTCCGCAGCGAGGATCCCTCCCCAGGAGTGCCCAAGCAGCACGAAACTGTCCCGGTCGAGCCCCAAGGCGGTCCGCACCTGCTCGACCTCGTCGACGAAGCGGTCGAGGTCCCACAGGGACCCATCGACCGGGACGTCGCTCCAACCCGAACCCAGCTGGTCGTAGTAGTAGTACTCGACCCCGGCCGCCGGTAACCAGCTATCGGCAGCTTCAAAGTACTCGTGCGTGGAGCCAGGCCCGCCGTGCAGCAGCAACAGGCGGAGCGAGGGATTGTTGCCGACCCGCTTGGTCCACACCTCGAAACGGCCCGATGGGGTGGTGATCGGGATGCGGCGTGACCCACCGCTCTGCCGGTCGTCTCGGGAGGAGGAGTCCAGGTACGCGAGGCTCATGTACTGTCCCTACAGGTAGTTCCCCGGCATGGGCAAGTCCCCACGATCGAGTTGGCCCGGGGGGAGCCCTCGCCGGCGAGCCTCCTCGAGCTGCGCACGCTGCGCCATTTGCTGGGCGAACAGCGTCGCCTGGAGCCCGTGGAAAACGCCTTCGAGCCAACCGACTAGTTGCGCCTGCGCAACCCGGAGCTCGGCATCGGTCGGGACTTTCTCAGGGTGGAACGGCGGTGCCATCCGCGCCAGCTCGGCGCGTAGGTCAGGCGAGAGGCCTCCTTGCAGCTCCTCCAACGACGCGTCGTAAATCTCTCGAAGACGTACCCGACTGGCATCGTCGAGGGGAGCCTGCCGCACCTCCTCCAGCAGCTGGCGGATCATTGAACCGATCCGCATGACCTTGCCGGGTTTCTCCAGAGTCTCGCCGTCAGCTCCGCCGACCTGCAGGCTCTCGGCGCCGGCCTCGGAGGGTGGACGCTCCGACTGGACCACGATCACCTGCGGCTCGTCATCGCCTGGGCTGTTCACCATGTTCGTCACAATGCCATCTTGGCCCATCGTTTGTGGTGTCGCGAACGCTCTCGCTGCACGGCGAGCGGGCGAATGCCCGCCAGCGGCTCTGCCGATAATCTCTCGGTGACCCAGGTTCGCTACCGGCCGGGGCGTAGCCGCGCGAACAACAGTCAGAGCACAACCAGGCCGGGAGGCGTTGTGGGAACGGGCCAGACAACTGAAGGCCTGACATTGGATGCGGGCCCGTCCACCACGGAAGTCTTGTACGAGCACCACCCCCGTGCCGCCTTCGCAGCTGTGATCGCGCTCGGCACCGGCGCCTTTTGCTTCGTGACCACGGAAAACCTGCCGGTCGGCCTCCTGTCGGTCATCTCGGCGCACCTTCACGTTTCGGTCTCGGCCGTGGGGCTCCTCGTCACCGCGTATGCGTCCGTGGTCATGGTTGCCTCCGCTCCCCTGACTCACCTGACCAAACGCGTGCCCCGCCGGCTCCTCGTCTGTGCTTTGTTGACCACCTTCGTCCTGACGAACTTGGCCTCCGCGGCCGCCGCAAACTACTGGTGGCTGCTTGGTGGACGGGTGGCCACGGCTTTGGCCCAAGCCGTCTTCTGGTCGATCCTTGCCGTAACAGCCGTCGGGCTTTTCCCGCCCCGGGTACGGGCGAAGGTCGTAGCAGGGGTGATAGGCAGCGGTTCGCTCGCCGTGGTCATAGGCGTGCCCTTCGGGACGTGGCTCGGCCAGCAGGGCGGCTGGAGGTTGCCCTTCATCGTGCTGAGCTGCGTCGGCTTCGCCAGCCTTGTCGCGGTTGCCCTCCTGCTGCCAACGGCCGACCCAGGCGAAAGCCACGCAGCCGTAGGATCCGGCCCGGACCGGCGGCGCTACCAGCTCCTTGTGATCGCCACGGTGCTGTTTGTGACCGGAGCGTTCACGTCCTACACCTACATCACCGCTCTGCTCACGCGGGTGAGCGGGCTCCACTCGAGCGCAGTCGCCCCGGTCCTGCTGCTCGCAGGGGGGTGTGGGGCCGTTGGGGTCGCCACGACCGGCGCCCTGTTCGACAAGTACCCACGCTTTGCAACTGTTGCGCCGGTGGCTATTTTGGCGGCCTCCCTGGCCGTTCTTTATGTTTTCGCCAGCAACGGGCCTGCGGCCATCGCCTGCGAGGCCTTGGCCAGCCTTGCGATTGGCGCCTTCGTGATCTCCAACCAGAACCGCGTCCTCATAGTCGCCCCGGGCAGCACCGACGTCGCGTCTGCTTGGGCCTCAGCGTTCTTCAATGCCGGGATTGCGGGAGGATCGCTGGCGGGCGGGGTGGTGCTGGCTTCCCTCGGGGTACGGGGCACGGCGCTCGCCGGTGCGTTTTTCGCTGCCGCTGCACTAGCGGTCGTGCTGAGCGACCACCTGGGCGCTAGCCGATCGGCTGCAGCGCCCGCGCCTCCCATGAGCCGAGGTGACCCGGAGCTACAGCGAAGGTGACTTCCGTGCCAACGGCAATATTGCGCGAGCCGTCGGCGATCTCGGTGCAGTGGAACGGGTAAAGCCGGCCGTCTTCCCCACGCACATCCCCCAGGCCCACGTCTTTGTCGAAACTGTCGATACTGCCGCGATACGCCGGATGGTCTGTGCCAACCGCATAAACCGTGCCAAAAGGATGGACAGCGCCCACCGCTCGCCTCAGGGAACGATCTTGCTGATCGGCAGCTCGATGATGTCGGTGGCACCCGCATCTTTCAGCTCGGGTATCAATTTGTTTATCGTCTCTTTGGGTACGACGGTTTCGACGGCATAACTCCCGCCACCGAAGAGCTCCGAAACCGTAGGGCTGCGCATCGCGGGCAGCAACTTGATCACTCGGTCGAGGTCATATGCCTCAACGTTGAGCTTGACAAGGACACGCCCGCGGGCTTTCAGGGCGCCTTGTAACAAAGTGTTGATGTCCTCCATGGCTTTGCGGCGTTCGGGGTCCTGAGCCGAGGTAGGGTTCGCGATGAGCTCGGTATAAGAAATCAGGACCGTCTCTATAATCCGGAGCCCCGCCGCCTTCAACGCTCTTCCCGTCTCAGTGATCTCCACTACCGCATCTGCTATCTCTGGCACCTTGGCCTCGGTCGCGCCATAAGAAAGGACTACGTCTGCTTTCACCCCGTTCTCGGCAAAATAACGCGCCGTCAACAACGGGTACTCCGTCGAGACCTTCACCCCGTCGGGCATGTCCCGGGCCGACGACCAAGGTGACTCGGCGGCGACGGCGAGGACGACCTTGATCGGGTTAGAGGTCGCCTTGGAGTAAGCCAGTTCGCCCAGAGACACGACGTTCGAGGCGGTCTCCTCGACCCAGTCGCGCCCTGTGATCCCAATATCGAACAGGCCGTCCGCTACGTAGCGGGGAATTTCCTGTGGGCGCAGTACCCGCACTTCAGAAATCCGGTGGTCGTTGATAGTCGCCCTATAGTCCACGTCCGAACTGCGTGTCACGGACAGGTCCGCGGCCTCAAACAGATCTATCGTCGCGCGCTCCAACGATCCCTTGGGCAATACGAGGCGTAGCACGGGCCGACCTTACTGCCCCCTGGCGCACTACCGCCTAGCGGGGCCCCTAGTGCGCCTGCTCACCCGCCAGCACGCTGATGGCGTGCGGTAGCAGGTCGATTATCACCGCCAGGCACTCGAGCGCGCCTTTGGGGGACCCCGGCAAGTTGATCACCAGGGCGTGCCCGCGCACTCCGGCAATGCCCCGCGACAACGGCGCGATCTCGCTCGACCGGCGCATCGCCTCGCCGAGCCCTGGCGCAAGGCGGTCCAGGACTTCGGCGGTCCCTTCCGGGGTCAGGTCCCTAGGCCCGAAGCCCGTGCCCCCTGTCGTAACCAGAAGGCCCGTGAACCCCGAAGCCATCCGGGTCAGGTCACCAGCCACCGATGCCGCACCGTCGGGGACGCTGGACTGCTCGACCACCTCGAAACCGGCCTCTTGAAGAGCCCGCGCGACTGCGGGGCCGCTCTCGTCCTGGCGCTCGCCCCTCATCACCGAGTCTGAGACAGTTAGGACCTTAGCTCTATAGCTCACTAGCGAGCCCCTCCGGCGACACGGTCGCAAGCGCAGCTTGCGCAGCCTCCCTGATGCGATGAGCAGCCGCCACCGGGTCGGGCTGGGCGAATATCGCATTCCCCGCCACAAGCAGCCTCGCACCGGCCTCCGTGACGATGGGAGCCGTACCCACGTCTATCCCCCCGTCCACTTCCAGGTCGACGGCAAGCCCGGCCGAGTCGATGGCGTGGCGTGCCCGGGCAATCTTGCCGACAACCTCGCTCATGAACCGTTGCCCGCCGAAGCCAGGGTGCACGGTCATTATGAGCAGCAGGTCAAGCTGGTCCAACCACGGCTCGCAGTCCTCGAAAGGCGTCTCGGGGTTGACGGCAAGGCCCACGTCGAGGCCAAGGTCGCGCATCTGGGCGATGAGCCCGGCGGTGCCGCCTATTTCGACATGGACACTGCAGCCGTTGGCACCGGCCCCTCGGAATGCCCCCAAGAACTTCCCGGGGTTGTCCATCATCAGGTGGCAATCGAGATAAAGATCGCAGTGGCGGCGGATCCAGGTCACTACGGGCGGCCCGATGGTCAGGTTGGGCACGAAATGGCCGTCCATCACGTCCACGTGCAACACGTCTGCCTCCGGGGTGACCCGGCTTATCTCGTCTCCGAGCTGGGCGAAGTCGGCCGACAGGATCGATGGGGCGATGCGGACGGAGCGCTGCGCCCGTCGAGCCGGGCCCGGAGATCCTGCCTGTGCCATCGGCGCCGAACCTAGTACGCGCCAGGGACTGCACGGCAACCGGGCGCTCGGGAGCCTAAGCGGCCTCGCGGCGGAACGCCGACAGGTACATGCCGTCGGTCCCCGCGGCTTGCGGGAGGAGGAGCGCTCCACCACCGTGAGGCTCCCACGGAGGCCCGGGAGGCTCCAAGACCTTCCAGCCCGAGCTCAGCTCCCCGGCCAACCAGGTGCCCACATCAACGGTCTCGGCCCGCGTGAGCGTGCAGACGCTGTAGACGAGCACGCCGCCGGGAGCGACGAGCCCCGCCACAGCGCTCAACAGCCTGCGCTGAAGGGTGGCCAACCGGCCGACGTCCTCGGGCCTGACGCGCCAGCGGGCGTCAGGACGCCGGCGGAGCGCGCCCAGCCCGCTGCAGGGTGCATCGACGAGGACCCCGGCAAAACGGGCGGGCCGAAAGGGCGGCTCGGTCCCATCCGCGACCACGACGGCTAGGTTGTCAAGCCCGAGCCGCTCGGCGTTGCCAGCGACCTGGCTCGCCCTCGCAGGCGCCAGGTCGGCGCCCACAACGAGCGCGGAGCTCCCGGCCAGCAATGTCGCCTTGCCTCCCGGGGCAGCGCATACGTCGAGAACTGCCCCGGGGTGCCTGCTCATCAGGTCGGCCATGTGTTCGGCAACGGCCTGGCTGCCCAGGTCCTGGGTATAGCCGTCGGCGCGGACAGTTTGCGAGGCGGCGATGTTCATCTGGTCGAGCGCCCCCATCGCCCGTTCGGGGCCCAGGTCCTCGCCGAGGCGGCGGATCACCCAGTCCGGGTAGCTCAGCTTCGTACCGAGGTCCGGCCACACGAGCGGTCCTGCCTCGACAAGCGCAGCAACACGCCGGAGCACCGCATTGAGCAGCGACCTCGCCCGCGGAGGCGCTTCGGACACGGTCGCCGAAACGGCCGCGTAGGCGGGGACCCGCATGAAGGCGAGCTGGTAGGCACCGGCCCTGGCAGCCGCCCGGACCACAGGCTCGAGCTCCCCGCGTGCGAACTGGCCGACCAGCCAGTCACATGCCCGGCACATCCGCAGCGTGCCGTAGGCGAGCTCGGTCACGAAGCCCCGGTCCCGCTCGTCGAGCCCGGACGCCGATAGCAGGCGCGGCACGACGAGGTTGGCACGCTCTCCGTCCTCGGCTGCTACCAGGGCGGTGATGGCTAAGCCCCGAGCTGTCACCTTGGGAGGTTTCACTCGCGCCGTCATTGTGGGCGGCCCGGCTCTCCGAGGCGCTCGCCGGGCCGGAGGCGCGCTCCCCTCGCCCAAGCTGCCCCATCCATCGGTGGCTTGCCTTCAGGCTGGACGACGAGCAGTTCGAGAGCTCCCTCCGCCGTACCCACTTTGTCCCCCTGGACCTGCCCGGCCGAGAGGCCCTGCTGCTCGCCGGACACTCGTGCTTTGTGCACGAGCAGGCGCTTTCCTCTCCAGGTAGTCCACGCCCTGCCGACACGCACCACCCTGTTACAGATAACGGCCGCCTGGTCGAAGTCGAGGCGCAGCTCATCGGCGTTGATCTTGGAAGCGTACGTGGGCTCGCCGATCTGCGGCTCCGCTGCCGCGAGGCCAACGGCCAGGTTCTTCAGCAGCAGCTCGGTCCCCATCTGGCCCAGGCGACGGCGCAGCTCGTCCGCAGTCTCGTCAGGCCCGATCGCGGTTACGGCACGCGCGTAGACGGGACCGGTGTCGAGGCCCTCTTCCAGTTCCATCAAGCACACGCCGGTTTCGGTATCGCCTGCCAGGACCGCCCGTTCCACGGGCGCAGCACCCCTCCAGCGCGGCAGGAGCGAAAAGTGGACGTTGACCATTGGGACGACAGCCAGCACATCTGGCTTGACCAGCCGCCCATAGGCGACAACAACCCCGAGCTCGGCGCCGGACGAAACCACGTCGGCTGGGGTGTGCGTGACCAGCAGGCCCAGTTGCTCCGCCGCCTGCTTCACCGGGCTCGCGCTAGCCTCGAGACCGCGACCCCTCCGGGTATCCGGTCGGGTTACCACGAGGCGAAGGTCGTGGCCTGCGGCGGCCAGCGCCCGAAGTGTCTCGGCCGCCACCTCGGGGGTGCCGAGGAAGGCGAGCCTCACAACGCTGACGGGGCCCGCTGACCTCCGTTTGTCTCGGCGCGCTGGCGCAGCTCGCGCATCGCGGCCTTGCGCTGGTCGTCATCTAGCAGCTCCAGCAGGAGACGCCCGTCCAGGTGGTCGAGCTCGTGCTGGTACAACCTGGCCTCCAGGTCGACGGCCTCGATCGAAACCTCCTGGCCGTCGAGGTCGTAGCCAGTGATGTGCACGTGCTTGGGGCGAGTGATCCGGAAGTACAGCCCCGGCACAGACAGGCAGCCTTCTTCGTACTCCCACTCACCGTCGAAATCGCTGACCACCGGGTTCACGATGGTCCGGGGGCCGCTCTCGCCTATTTCGTAGACGAACAGACGGCGCCCGACACCTACCTGCGGGGCCGCCAACCCGAGCCCGTTTGCGACTTTCAGCGTGGCGTGCATGTCTTCGGCGAGCCGGGCGATGCGCCCGTCGATCTCGGTGACCTCCTCGGCGCGCCGCTTCAGCACGGGGTCTCCAAAGGTCCGGATCCTGTAGGGGGCGGTGTCAGCCATGTCGCTATATTCTATGAATACCAGGCCAGTCGCCGCAGGTAACCTCGGGGCGCAGTGGCTGACCATTACTTCACCGCCAAGCCTTCTGCGCCCTCGCGTCCTCAGCCTGTCGAGCTTTGCCTGCCCGACATGCAGTTGACGCTGATGGCGGACCGGGGCGTCTTTTCCGGCAGCAGGGTGGACCCAGGGACCCTTTGTCTGTTGAAGGAGTCCCCCCACCCTCCGGCTGCGGGTGACCTTCTTGACCTGGGTTGTGGCTACGGCCCGATCGCCTGCGCGCTGGCCCGGCGCTCGCCGGGGGCGACGGTCTGGGCCGTCGATGTGAACTCGCGAGCCCTCGAGCTCACTGCCGCGAACGCGGCGTCGCTGGGCATGCCCAACCTGAGAGCAGCCGGACCTGACGAGGTCCCAACCGGTGTCGTTTTCAAGGGCATCTGGTCCAACCCCCCGATAAAGGTGGGGAAGGACGCCCTTCACGAACTCCTCTCGACCTGGTTGGACAGGTTGGGCACAGGAGCAGGTGCCTGGCTCGTCGTGAACCGCCACCTTGGCTCGGACTCCCTGGCTGAGTGGCTAGCCATGAACGGTTGGGCCGTGCGGCGGGCGGCGTCCAAGTCCGGGTACCGGGTGCTCGAGGTGACCCGATGAAGCAGCTCGGGCCGACTGACTTGAAGAGGCTTCACCGTGACTGGGGCAAGCGAACGACGGGGCGCCTCGCGTTGCTTCTGGACGGGGTCAGCTCCCCTTTCAACGTGGGCACGATCGTTCGCACTGCGGCTGCCTTCCGGGTCGAGCACCTCTACCTCGCCGGCGGCGCGACGTCGCCGGCGTCTGCCAAGGTCGGCAAGACAGCGATGGGCACGGAGCGGTTCTTATCCTGGTCTACATTCGAGCGCGGCGCTGACGCCGCCGACGCGGCCCGGGAGGACGGCTTCGCCGTTGTCGGCCTCGAGCTCGCCGACCACGCTGTCCCTCTCTTCCAACTCTCGGTAGGCCCCGACGTTTGCATTGCGATCGGCCACGAGGAGCATGGCCTTACTGTGGGCACACTTGCGGCTTGTGACGCCGTCGCGTTCATCCCCCAGCTCGGGCGCGTGGGAAGCCTCAACGTTGCAACCGCCGCGGCAGTCGCTATCTTCGAACTTCGCCGGCGCGATTGGTCGGGTGCCCCGTTGCTATAAAGCTGCGGCGGGAGGGCAAAGCTGCGGCGGGAGGGCCCCAAGCGGCCCGATCTGGTAGAAACAGTTCCCGATCGACCTCACAAGGAGTTGACGACTGCATAAGGGGTGAACGACCGTGAAATGGAGATCGCTCTTAGCCGAAGCGCTGGGCACGGCATTGCTCGTGTTTTTTGCCGTTGGTACAGCGACACTGACTTTTGGCTTCAAGGTGACGGGGGCAAGCGAGTCGGCAGGGGTTGTGATGACGGCTCTCGCTTTCGGGCTGGTATTGCTAGTGCTCGTTTATGCGATAGGCCCGATCTCGGGGTGCCACATAAATCCCGCCGTCACCATTGGGTTTTTGGTATCACGACGCATAACCCTGACGGACGCTGCCGGCTACTGGGCCGCACAGGTTGTCGGAGGGATTGCTGGCGCGGCCGGACTGTTCGGCGTCTTCCACACGACGCCGAGTTACCACACCGGCACGATCGGGCTTGGCACCGACGGGTACGGGGCCCATTCGATCATCCACGCGAATGCAGCCGGCGCGTTCGTGGCCGAAGTCGTCCTCACCTTCTTGTTCGTTTTCGTGATCCTGGCCGTAACGAGACGTGCAAGCAACGCATTAGTGGCGGG
>Ga0209415_10011901_pt1 | contig 14579 bp, 9 predicted proteins | sample PeaSoiSIISIP2007_FD_187696 | JGI IMG/M metagenome (GOLD analysis project Ga0209415, IMG submission 187696) | Peat soil microbial communities from Weissenstadt, Germany - SII-SIP-2007 (SPAdes) (version 2) | ecosystem: Environmental > Terrestrial > Soil > Wetlands > Peat | place: Germany...
AGGCGGACGCTGCGAACGAGAATGCTGAGTTTGCCACCGCGGCCGAGGGCTTTCTTGGGTTCGGCTTCGTTGACGACGCCAATGGCGTTGGCGCCTTTGGGAATGATGAGCAGGCCGTCGATGACGATGTCTTCGGAAACTTCGAGATTCACTTCGTCGCCGACCTGGGCGGCGGCGGAAGAAAGTTCTCTCCCAAGCTTCATGTGAACAGGAGTGCTGTCGAGCAAGACAATGGTCTTGGACGGATCGGGAGCGTTGGATGGAGGAGGAGCCGTACTGCCGGGCTGGTCATAGTGAATCTTTTCTCTCACTGGGGCGTTAGACGGAGCCAAAACGGGCTTTGCGCCTGGAGCCGTTTTCAGGAGCAAAAGCGAATCCTGGGGGACATAGCCGGTTTCGCCTTTGGCGGTGCGGACGCCGAAATAGCTGTCGTAGCGGCCGGTGATTTCGACCTGCTGACCGCATTGGAGAGTGCCACGAATGTCGAGGGAGATCATGGAGCTGTAGAGATAGACGTAGTCTCCGGAGCGGGCGCACTCGACTTGCCCGATATCCTGCGCTCTGCAGTGTGCCGGCGAAAGAAGAAAAAGCAGGAGAGCAAGGACACTCGAGTTGCGCAGAGCGGCGATCGAGAAATAAAGATGCATGGGAGATTTCACACGCCTATCTCACCGCAAGAGGTATATCGGTGGCAATAGACCGCTGAGTAGTACTGTAGATAAAGAGATACTCCACGGGCTGGCGGCAGTTGGAAGCTATGGTACTGCCTATTGAGAGCCATTGCGGGGCAGCAAAGGTGAGCGGGTTGCTTGCATCGTGCTTGGTGTTGGAGCAAGCTACCGAACGTTATCGGGGGAGCTTTATGAAAAAAGCAATTCTGTGCGTGGCGAGTTTGCTGATTTTGGGAGTAGGGGGGTTGCGTGCGCAGACGGCTGCGCCGGCGGCTTCGCTGACGGTGATACGAGCGGGGACGTTGATCGACGGCAGCAGCGATACGCCGCGAAAGAATCAACTGATTTTCGTGCGGGGTGAGCGGATTGAAAAGGTTGTGGATGGGTCGGCGGCGATTCCGGCGGGGGCGAAGGTAATTGATCTTTCCCCGGCGACCGTATTGCCCGGGCTGATCGATTCGCACACGCACATTTTTTTGTGGGGTGAGGATCCGGCGAAGGGCGGATATGACGTAAACATATTGAAGGCAGGGATTGCGCTGAGAGCGGCGCGAGCGACGTACGCGACGCGGCGTGCATTAGAACAAGGATTTACGACGTTGCGCGATCTGGAGACGGAAGGCGCGGGATACGGCGACGTGGAGATCAAGCAAGCCATTGAGGAAGGAACGATTCCGGGGCCGAGGCTATTTTGTGCGACTCGCGCGATTTCGAGTACGGGCGGGTACAACCTGGAGGACTACGCGCCGGAACTGGATATGCCGAAGGGGGCGCAGCTTGTGGATGGGCCGGTGGAGGCGCGCAAGGCGGCGCGGCAACAGTTGGAACATGGCGCTGACTGGATCAAGGTGTACATGACGCACCGGTCCTGGGTGGACAAGGAAGGGAAATTGGTTTCGCAGCCAACGCTGACGGTGGAGGAGCTGAAAGCGATCGTAGGCGAGACGCATGGGTGGGGGAAAAAAGTGGCATGCCATGCATACAACGGCATTGGGATGCAGCGGGCGCTGGATGGAGGCTGCGATTCGATTGAACATGGACTGGAGCTCACGGACGCACAGATTGCGCAGATGAAACAGCAGGGGACGTGGTATTGCCCGACGCTGGCGCCGTACTACGGAGACTGGGCGCCGGCGGATACACCGGGAGGAAAGCGGGACCGGGCGCGGGCGGCGGTGCATGAAATTTCGTTTCGCAAAGCGTTGCAGGCGCATTTGAAGATTGTGTATGGGACGGACATGGGCGGGATTCCATGGACGGAGCCGATTGCGCAGGAATTCGGACGAATGGTATCGATGGGGATGACGCCGATGGATGCGATTCAATCGGCGACGGTACGCGCGAGCGAAATGCTGGATATGAAGGGGGAGATTGGGGTCGTAGCAGCAGGGGCGTACGCGGACATTATTGCGGTGTCCGGAGATCCGCTGAAGGATGTGGGGGAGCTGGAGCACGTGCATTTCGTAATGCACAATGGGGCGGTGTTTAAAAGAGAGTGAGTAGTGCGTAAAGAATAGTGAGTCATGGCCGGAGTTTGCGTATCTTCGTATGAGGGTAGATTTGGTGGTGCAGCCTCCCGATGTGGTGGCGAGGATTTAGTTCTTCCCAGTTTCGACGCGAACGCCTTTCCAGAAGGCGATGCGGCCCTTGATTTCGGCAGCGGCAGGACTGGGTTCGGGGTAGTACCACGCAGCGTTTTCGTTTTTCATGCCATCGACTTCCACGTGATAGTAGTGGGCCGTGCCTTTCCACGGGCAGATGGATGTGTGCGCGCTGGATTTCAAGACATTTTTGGCGACGGAGTCTGCCGGGAAATATTGATTCCCTTCGACGACGACCGTGTCGTTACTTTCGGCGATGACTTTGCCACCCCAGACGGCTTTTGTCATGAGCTTGCTCCTCTTGCTGGTCGCGAGAATAGCGCGATGGAAGTAAGTTTACCTGACGATTGGATGCGGCGGGATTGAAAACGGTTTAAGCGAAAGCGGTGAAGAGATAGAATTGTTGCGCAGAGTGTGGCGAAATCGTGGTAGGGCAAGGGGCGGAGCGCTTCTGTTAGAATCGGCACGCACGGAGGAGGATTAGAGATGGCTGAACAGAGTTTGCAGAGTCATGCAAAGTGGGTGCCGGCGTTTCACTTTTTTGTTTTGCCGGTGCTGATGATTAACATCGGGTTTCAGATTTATTGGTGCGTGAAGGCGTTTTCGGTCAGCAGCGTGGTTTCCTTGCTGATGGCGGTGGCAATATTTGTGGGGCTCGGGACGGCGCGAGGGATGGTGCTGAAAGTGCAGGACCGGCTGATACGTCTCGAGGAGCGTCTGCGGCTCGAACGGGTGCTTCCGGCGGACATGCATGCGCGCATTTCGGAGTTTACGATCGATCAGCTAGTGGCGCTGCGGTTTGCGAGTAACGCGGAATTGCCGGAGCTGGCGAGGAAGGTGTTGGAGGAAAAGATCGTTGATCGGAAGGCGATCAAACAGTTGATCAAGACCTGGCGGCCAGATTTTGCGCGGGCTTGATTGAGGGAGTTCGAGCAGACAACGGGGCAGAGCCCTGACAGGGTAAGCAGCACCGCCGCTACGCAGTTTACACTGCGACTTTTAGGAATAGTCGGCGCGCGACTTAGCGGGCTACTGCCAGGGCCGCGGCACCTTCCACTTCTGCAATTTCTTCCTGAGACAGTCTTAGTTCACCGGCGGTCATGACGCCTTCGGCTTGTTTGGCGTTGCGGGCACCTACGATGGCGCCGGTCACCGCTGGGTTGCTGAGAACCCAGGAGATGGCAACCTGGCCGGGGGTGCGGCCGTGTCTCGCGCCGACGGCGCGGAGACGCTCGACGAGTTCGATGTTTTTGGAGAGGCGCGGCTCGCGGAACTCAGGGTTCTTGCTGCGGAAGTCGTCGGGTGGAAGAGCGGCGGCCCGCTCGCGAGTCATGGCACCGGTGAGGAGGCCCGAGGCCATCGGTGCGTAGGAAATAACGCCAATTCCGTGTTGCCTGCAATAAGGCAGAATTTCCTTGTCGACCGCGCGGCGAATCAAGGAATAAGGCGGCTGTAAAGAGGTGACTGGGGCAATTTTTTCTGCGCGTTGGATTTGGGCTACATTGAAATTCGAGACTCCGATCCAGCGGACTTTGCCCTCTTGTTGGAGTGCGTGCATAGTTTGCCAGGCTTCTTCCAGTCCAGTGCCATTGTCAGAAGGTGGCCAGTGCATTTGGTAAAGATCGATGACCTCGACTCGCAAGCGGCGGAGGCTGTCTTCACATTCCTGCCGAACGGATTCGGCACTGTGATTTTGGGTGACGTGGCCCTGGCCGTCCCAGCGAAGGACGCATTTTGTGAAAACGTAAGGACGGGGGCCGCGCCAGTTTTTCAGCGCTTGCGCGACGACTTCTTCCGAGTGGCCGATACCGTAGACGGCGGCGGTATCAATCCAATTAACGCCGAGTTCGAGTGCGCGATGGATCGAAGAGATGGAGTCTTCGTCTTCCTGGTGTCCCCAAGCGAAATCCCATCCGCTGCCGCCGATCGCCCAGGCGCCATAGCCTACTGGGGTTATTTGTAAATCTGAATTGCCTAGTTTGCGCGTTTCCATGATTGCTCCTCTAGCCCCAAGCGCGGACATCGTCCGCGCGAGCTTCATTTCTTTGTTAGATTCTACATTTCATGAGATGAAAGACTGAGAGATTTGGTTAGGCGAGAAGGTTTGGGAGGTGGATGTTAAGAGCAACGAGATGAGAGTGGACGCTCGGGCAAATTGGGCACGATAAATCGTGCCCATACAAGGCAGGTTAGTTGGCGGTGAAGGCGGCGTCCAGGGAGATAGTTTCGCCGTCGGGATTCGTGATGGTGAGGCGCTGCGCGCCGGCCGACAGCGCGGGCGTGATGACGGTTAGAGTGTTCATGTCTTTGAAAGTGACGGAAACGGTTTTGCCGCCGATGGTGACTGTGGTGCCGGTTGCGAAACCGCTGCCGCGAATCGTCAGCGTGGTTCGACCTGCGGCGGGCCCGTTCGCGGGAGTGAGGGTTCCGATTCCGAGCGGGACGTTGGCGAGCGTCACGACGCTGATGCCGGCGTTTTGCGCGGTGCCATCCTGTGAGGTGAGGGCGAAAAGGCGCTGGCCGTTTTCGTCGGTGGTGAGAAAGCTGCCATGGAGAGCGTCGGCGGCGGTCATGAATTGTTGCGGGAGAAGAATGCGAAGACGGAGCAAACCAGTATGCGCGTCAAGGATGTCGATGCCGCCTCTGACTCCGGCAGTTCCCGCCGGGCCGGTAAGGAATGGCTGGTAGAGGAGAGCACCGCTAGGGTGAAGAGTTACGCCGGGCACTTGATTGCGGCCGGGGATTTGCAGGAGTTCTTGATTCTCGGGCACGGCGGAAAGGGCAAGATCAGCGGTGCGAATTTCGGTTGTGCCGTTGGTCTGTAGAGCGAACATGGTTCCATCGGCGGCGGCGCCAAGATCGGTGGCGGAAGCATTCGCCGTGAGTGTTGAAAATTGATCGGGAGAAGAAGAATTCCAACAAGCGAGAGGGCCACCGGGAGCAGAGGCAAAGGCGACAAAGACCTGATCGCCGTTGCCATCGGATTGGACCAGCGGAGCGCCGGTGATGCTGCTGACTTGCGGTTCGGAGACCGGTTGAATAGCGGGCGGAGTGGCGGTGAGATTGAGTTGACCTAAACAAGAGGTGCAGGCGCCGGACGAGCCGGACTCCGCACTCAAGCCTACAAAGATGGACTGAGTGCTTGTGGCAGCGACGCGCGCGGGACCCGAGTTTGTGAAGCCGGCGACGCCCCCCACAGGGACGGTAGAGCCTGAGCGTGTGTCCGGATTGAAGAGATAGATGCTTTGCGAACCGAAATCGGCAGCCACGAGTTGCGAACCATCGGGAGTGAGAGCGAGCCCGCGGATTCCGGCTGTGGAAGGCGGACCGCCCGGGGGCTCAATGCCAGGCTGGTCAAAAGAATTGGACATGATTTCGAAAACGTCGATGTGATCGATGTCGCTGAGATAAAGCCGCTGGCGGGCCTGATCGTACAAGACAAACGTATAGAAAGAGGGACTGGGATAAAAATTCTCGCCGTGCAAGTACTGAAAGGACTTCGAGGAGGTCACGGTTCCGGCGGGCGAGGTGATGACTACATCAGCTTTGCCGGGAGTTCCCGCAGGCGTTTGCAGAGTGATGCTCTCAAGTGGAAAGGGATAAGAAGAGTCCAAACCGAGCGAAGGCGCGATAGCTGTCACGTCTTGCGCGGTTTGCACGGTGGCCACTGCCCCGCCGATGGTGACTGTGAGTTTTGTGGGATCACTTCCGAAACCGTAGCCGTAGATTTTGACGATATCGCCGCCGGTGGGAGTTCCTGCATTGGGCAGGATTTGCAGGACTTGCGGCCCGTAGCTGAAGGCGTCGGGAGCGAGGGTGAGCCAGCCGTTGGAAAAATAGGAAGTGATGTTGACGGAGCCTTTGGCGGCGTTCGGAGGAGAGGTGGCGTTGATCTGGGAATTCCCCGTTGCGGTGACGTTGGTGGCGGGCTGCGTGCTGAAAAGTATTTGTGTTGGGTTTCCAAGGTTCTGTCCGTCGAGAACCGTAGACGTTCCGCCGGTCATTGGGCCCTCGGAAGGCATGGCCGCAGGAGGAGCGGCGAAAACAGGCACCGTAGATGGCAGTAAGACAGGAGTCGCGGCGTCGACAAAACTGAGGCCGCGATTTGCGATGCCGAATAAAAGTCTTGTGTTATCGATCTCCTCGATTTCCGTGCGCCGGCCTGCGATCCACAAATCAGGAACCTGGCCCAAGGTATTGAGAGTGTGGCCATCGAGGACGGTGATGATCGGCGGAGCGGCGGCATTCTCGCAGACGTACAAGAACTGTCCATCTCGAGAGAATACGAGGCCGTTCACAGCCGAACTCGAGTAGGTTCCCGCCGGATTTAGCGAACCATCCAGAAGCAAAACTTGTGTTGCGCCGTTCGAAACGAAGACCGCTGCGAACCTGGAGCCGTCGAGGTTTGCGGCTACGAGAGGAATCGTGCCATTGCCAAGGCCGTGTGGGCCGGCCAGAACGTTGCCGTTGGAATCGTAGATGGCGAGTTCTCCGCTCGCGTCGCTGGCGGCCACCATTACTTTGGATTGATCACCCGTGCGAGCCATGGCGCCGAGGCCATTCTGAAAAAGCTGCGGCTCGGTAGAGGTGAGGTTAGCCAGCGAGTTCGAAGAAGGAGTCCAAAGGGCAAGGAGTGCTTCGCTTGATTGAGATTGACGAAGGCGCATCATCAGCTTTCCGCCAGAGAGAGCGAGCAACTCTTCGGGGCGGTCGAAGAGCGTGTTGGGAAGTGGCTGCAAGCCTACAAGTTCGTAGCGTGCTTTGATTTGGAGGGAAGACGTGTCGATCGCGGCGACCTGTTCGGTAACGGTGCCAATCCAAACGGTGTCGCCGTCGGGGGAGAGATCAGCAGTGGTTGCGCCAGGAATACTGACTTGAGCCACTCGCGTGAAGCTGATGGAGGAGAAAATTTCGACGCGGTTCATAGCGAGGTTGGCCACGAAAACATGTTGGCGAGCGGGATCCCAGGCGACATGCCGGTGATGAGGCTCACCGGAGGGATCGTCCATGGCTGGCAGGGAATCCGTTCGCGCATAGGTGGTTCGCGGCAGATTGGTAGCCACGCCGGCTTGAATCGTAAGACCGAGACTTGCAGGATGCGAAAGAGAGCCACTGGTGCCTTGAGCGCTGATGGTGGAGCTTCCTGTCGAGGCGTTCGCCGCGGCGGAAAAGAGGACCGGAGCGCTCGAGCCGACGGGAATGCTGAAAGGACTTGCGGGGCTCGAGACGACACCGGAGGGCAAACCCGAGAGGGTCACCTGGACAGAGCCGGTGAATCCGTTGAGCGGGTTGACGGACAAATTGACCGCCTGGCTCGTGGCGCCTTGCAGCACATTGACAGAATTCTGGGAAAAGCCGATGGAGAAATCGGATTGCGGAGGAGGTGGCGGAGGAGGCTGAATCGAGTAGGAGCCGCCTCCGCAACCGCTCAGTAGCAACGACGGAAGAGCGAGTAACAAAACAGGGGCCCTTCGCCAGAGCCGTGCCATCGAAAAACCCCACGTTCCTTGCGCGTCCCGAGCCGAAGAGGCGGTGCCGGCGTTTGTAACGCGGCAAGAGCCGGGAGACGCGGAGTTGAGAGGGTTGCCGCGAATCAGTTTAATCCACAAAGAATAATTGTCAAGTTAAGAAATATTTGGGGCCGACGAAGGCAGGAGCGGACAAATCGAAGGGCGGCGAGGACTGAATGTCCGCGCCGCCCTTGAGGAAAATAGAGCCGATAGCGATGAATTAGATAGTTTTCGCTGCCGGAGCGCCGACAGAGGCGTTGGAGCTCTTTGCAAATGCGTTGTGTCCGGATTCCTTCTCGGAGCTTCTATCGATTTCGATGGAGCCTTTGAAGTAGGCGCCGTCTTCGATCATGATACGGGCGGTGGTGAGATCGCCGTTGACGGAGCCGTCTTTCTTGATTTCGATACGGTCCTTGGCGCGAAGATTTCCTTTCACGGCGCCGAAAACAACGACCTCGCGGGCGATGATATCGGCAGTGACCTTTGCGGTAGTTCCGACCGTCAGCTTCCGCTCATCAAGCTGGATCAGTCCTTCGACCGAGCCGTCGATCAGCAGATCTTCATTGCCGGAGATCTCGCCTTTCACGTGCAGGCTGGCCCCGAGCCGCGCCGTGGCGCGGTCCGCGGTTGCACCCAGTGGACGCATGGCATCTGTACTCATTGCAGGTTTATCCTCCCAAGTCGCCGGAGCGGGCTTCGGCGGCTGATTCGTTGGAAAATTTGTCGTTGACGGTACCGGTTGCGCGGCTTGCGGCGTTTCCGGTTTCTTATTGCCCCACATCGGTCCTCCCAAAGGGATAGCACCACCCCGCGCGAAAAACGCTCGGGGTATTGCAAACTGTATTCCTCGGCATGGCGGACGGCAAATGCAGTCTTCACTGGCCGTACGTGACAGTAACTAGACCTTTGGGCAGTGGGTTCGTCGAGCGTTCGCGGTTAACTTTGGGTAAATTTTCGGTGAAAGGCGCAAGGAATCCGGGATTCGAGGAGTCGTGGAGATCAAGAACTCGGCTTTTCCGGAACAGGAGCTGTCGCCAGAAAATCATCCTGGAATCTTTTTGAGTAGGAGGACAGAAGTTCTTCGACGCGGGATTGGTGCGGCGATCTCAAGACGAAACCGGCGTGGTGATACTTGGTGATGCGATAGGCGATTTCTGGATCGTTGTAAGCGGATGTGTCGGGGCGTTCCTGGCGGGAGAGGCAAACGATCACGCCAGCATATTCGTGGCGGGCTGCCGGCAGATCGTAAGGCTGCTTCCCTGCCCCGACTTCGAGGCGCGCCCATTCGCGCCAGAGATTGATGCCGGTGGCGGCTTCGATGACATCGGAAATGTAGGCGCCGCCGACGCGGGCCGCGACCTCGAGAAAATAAAACTTTCCATCGGCGTGGGATTTCAAGAATTCTGCGTGCGTAACGCCGCGGAGGAAACCGAGGTCCTGGAGAACTTTGCGATTGAGGTCGAGAAGAGTTTTGACTTCCGGCGAATCGCGCGGAAGAGTGCGAGTGGTGAAGACGCCGCCTTGGTGTGAAGTTTCGAGTGGAGGCGCGCCATAGGCATGGGCTTCCGCGAAGACCACATTTCGCTCGGAAGCCACGCTGTCAACGTGGTAGACGCTGCCGGGAATGAATTGTTCGAGCAAATAGTTGGACTGGTGGTCCCCCAACTGATCGAGCCAAGGCCAGAGCTCGGCAGGATCGTGAATCTTTTTCATGCCGATACCGGAGGCTTGCGAACGCGGCTTTAGCAGCCACGGCGCGGGAACGCGCTTCATGAATTCGCGCAAATTATCGTAGTTCAAGACGTGGACAAATTCCGGGACGGCGATGCCGGCTTCTTTTGCCCGGGCGCGCATGGCGAGCTTGTCGCGGAAGTAACGTACGGTAGTCAGGCCCATGCCGGGAATGCGCATGTGCTCGCGGAGGGCCGAAACATTTTCCATATCGAATTCGTCGAGGGCCACGATGCGGTCGATGGGCTGAGACCGGGCGGCAAAGCTGACGGCGTTGATGAGGTCTTGGATAGGGAGTTCTTCGGGCATGAAAAAGATTTCGTCGATGGACTCCCGTGGCCAATCCGCTTCATGGAGCTTTTCGACAGTCAGCAAAAGAACGCGGCAGCCGATTGCTTTGCAGGTGCGCAGGAATTCCTGGCCCTTTTCGTAGGAGCTGACGCAAAGAATAGTGAGTGGGCGGCTCTCTGGCATCGATGACCCCTGAATGCCGCACGGCCTTTACGGGACCGCGTTTCCACTGGCGCGCGACAGGTGCGGATTATACTTCGGTCTACCGAACCGGATACAGAAATTGCAGAAAAGGGCCGACGCGCTGGGCCCAAGCCGCTTCGTTGTGCTCGGCGCCTTCGACGCGCTCGTAATGCAGGTCGCGGCCGAGTTGCCATCCTTTTTGCAGCAGGACGTCGCGAAATTGCTCGACGTCCTGGACGATGCGAGGGCCTTCGCGGGTGCCGATGTCGAGCCAGACAGTGGGGCGCGGATAAACGTTGGCGGCCTGTGCGAAGCGATGCATGACGCCCTGGTTCCACCAAACAGAAGGCGAAAGCGCGGCAATTTTTCCAAAAGCGTCAGGAAGCCTGAGACCGAGATAAAGAGAAACGAGTCCGCCAAGCGAAGATCCTCCGATACCAGTTTTTTCGGGGCCGGAAAGGGTGCGGTACTCGCGCTCGATGAAGGGTTTTACTTCTTCAATGAGGAATTTGGCGTAACGATCGGCGCGGCCGCCACCAAGTCTGGGGACATGAGTGGGCGTGTATTCGCGGATGCGGGCTTTCGTGTTGTACATGCCGACGATGATGAGAGGTTCAACCGAGCCGACGGAGATGAAGTGATCGGCCGTGTGGCCGACGTGCCAGTCCATGCCAGGGATGAAGGAGGTTGCGCCGTCGAAAAGATTCTGGCCGTCGTGAAGATAAAGGACGGGAAAGTGGCGCGAGGGCTGATCGTGGTAGCCGGGCGGAAGATAGACGATGAGATCGCGCTGGTTTCTAAGGAAGCGCGAGCGAAAACCTTCGTGCTTGCGGAGATTCGGGCCGCTCACGGGGCGATGGTTACCAGAAGGTCTTTGGCTTCGACGTGCTGCCCAGGAGTGACCAGGAGCTTTGTGATACGGCCGGAGATGGGCGCGTAGATATTGGATTGCATTTTCATGGCTTCGAGGGTCAAGAGTTTTGCTCCGCGTTCCACGGGATGATTCGCATGTACAGCGATGCCGCTGACTACGCCGGCCGTGGGCGCGGCGACCTGTCCAGGATCGGCAGGGTCCGCTTTTGGATGGGCACGTTCGACGACGCGTAGCGCCTGGTCGCGAACATTAACTTCGCGCGGCTGGCCGTTCAGCTCAAAGAACAGTGTACGCGTTCCATCTGGGTGCGGGTCGCTGGCCGTCAGAAATTTGAGGATGAGCGTCTTTCCTGGCTCGATCTCGATGGTGATTTCTTCGCCGGAAGCCAAGCCGTAAAAGAAGGCGGGCGTGGGAAGCACGCTGACATCCGCGTAGGTCTGGCGGAACTTGTCGTACTTAACGAAGACATCTGGATAAAGCAAATAGCTCAACAGATCATCACGGCGCACGTCGTGAGCTAATTTCTTCGCCAGCGTAGCGGATTCCGCGGAAAAGTCGACGGCTTCGAGGCTTGCGCCGGGGCGGCCTTTGAGAGGGGCGGCACCACGAAGAATTATTTTTTGCAGTTTGCGCGGCCATCCGCCGGGAGGAACGCCGAGGACGCCGGAGAACATTTCGACGACGGAATTTGGAAGAGAGACATCATGGTTTTCGTCGAGCTTCAGCAGTTCACCGGGTTGCATCTCATTTGCCATTAAAAAGAGGGTCATGTCGCCAACGACCTTGCTGGACGGGGTGACTTTGACGATGTCGCCGAAAAGCTGGTTCACTTCGGCGTACATCTTTACGACTTCGCGCCAGCGGTGGCCCAGTCCCATAGCGGCGGCCTGTTCGCGAAGATTCGTAAATTGGCCGCCGGGGATTTCATGTTGATAGAGGCGCGCGGAGCCAGCCTTGGGGCCGGAATCGAAAGGTAAATAGTAGGTGCGGATCGTCTCCCAATAATCGGAGCATTCGTTGAGGGCCTCGATATCGAGATTTGTTTCTCGCGGGGTGGTTCGTAGCGCTTCGACGATGGAATTGAGATTGGGCTGGCTGGTACCGCCACTCATCGAGGCGATTGCCGCGTCGACGACGTCGGCCCCGGCATCGGCGCCTTTCAGGATGGAGGCTGAATTTATTCCGCTGGTGTCGTGCGTGTGGAAGTGCACAGGGATGGCAATCTCTTCGCGGAGAATTTTGACGAGTTCGTAGGCCGCATAAGGCCGGCAGAGGCCCGCCATGTCCTTGATGGCGAGAAAATGGGCGCCTAGTTTTTCGAGTTGCTTGGCCATGCCGACGTAATACTTGAGTGAATATTTGGGCCGCGCCTTGTCGAAGATATCGCCTGTATAGCAGATGGCAGGCTCACAGACCGCGCCGGTTTCAAGAACAGCGTCGATGGAGACGCGCATGTTTTCGATGGAGTTCAGAGAATCAAATATGCGAAAGATGTCGATGCCTTGGGCGTGCGATTCGCGGACGAACTCGACGATGACATTATCGGGATAAGACGTATAGCCCACGGCGTTTGCGCCGCGCAGCAGCATCTGGAAACAGATGTTGGGAATGCGCTGGCGCAACTCGCGGAGACGCTGCCAGGGCTCTTCGTGCAGGAAGCGCATGGAGGTGTCGAACGTTGCGCCGCCCCACATTTCAAGACTGAAAAGATTGGGAAGGCGTTGCGCGACGGCGTTGGCGGTGGCCAACAAATCGTGCGTGCGGACGCGCGTGGCCATCAGCGATTGGTGGGCGTCGCGGAAAGTGGTGTCCGTGATCAGAAGGCGCTTTTCTTTTCTTGCCCAGGCGGCAAATTTCTTCGGACCCAGCTTTTGCAGTAGCTGGCGGGTTCCTGATGGCGGAACAATACCGGGCACGCTGGGTAGAGTGGCCTTTTCAAATACTTTGGGGATCGGTTTGCCTTTTACTTCGGGATTGCCGTTGAGAATGACGTCGCCCAGATAGGAGAGAAGTTTCGTGGCCCGATCGCCACGGCTTTGCAGACGAAACAGCTCGGGCGATTCATCGAGAAAAGAGGTCGTGACTTCACCAGCGCGAAAGCGCGGATGGTTGATGACGTTTTCGAGGAAGGGGATGTTGGTCTTGACGCCGCGAATACGGAATTCGCGGAGGGCGCGGTCCATGCGCTGGCAGGCTTCGGGCAGTTTTGTTCCCCAGGCGGTGACTTTTACCAGGAGCGAATCGTAATATGCGGCGAGGACAGCGCCAGCATAAGCCGTGCCACCGTCGAGACGGATCCCAAATCCTGCTGGGGATCGGTAGGTTGTCAGCTTTCCGTAGTCGGGGGCGAAATTTTTCTCCGGGTCTTCGGTGGTGACGCGGCATTGCAGGGCGGCGCCATAGAGCGGCACCTTGGCTTGTTCGGGCAAGGCCAGAGGTTCTTCGTGGAGCTTGTGGCCCTGCGCTACAAGAATTTGCGACCGTACCAGATCGATGCCCGTGACCATTTCAGTGACAGTGTGTTCGACCTGGATGCGGGGATTCACTTCGATGAAATACCATTTTTGCGAATCGACGTCGTACAGGAATTCGACAGTGCCAGCGTTGCGATATTTCGCTTTCTGGGCGAGACGGACGGCGGCGTCGCATAATTCGCCGCGCACGGATGCCGGCAAATTCGGCGCGGGAGCAACTTCCACGACCTTTTGGTGACGCCGCTGGACGGAACAGTCGCGCTCGTAGAGGTGCAGCAAATTGCCATGATTGTCCGCTAGAATTTGAACTTCGAGGTGGCGGGCGCGAGGCAAATATTTTTCGAGAAAAACGCTCGCGTTACCAAAAGCCGATTTCGCTTCACCCTGAGCCTCTTCCAGGCGTTGGTCGAGTTCCGCCTCGGCGCGGACTACGCGCATGCCGCGGCCACCTCCACCCATCGCGGCCTTCACAATGACGGGATAGCCGATCGATGCCGCGAGCTTTCGCGCTTCAGCGGGGGAGTGGATTGATTCCTCCGTTCCCGGAAGGACGGGTACACCAGCTGATTCCGCAAGGCGCCTTGCGGCGGTTTTGTCTCCGAGGAGTTCGAGTAATTCAGGAGTTGGCCCGATGAAGGCGATGCCTGCTTTTTGGCAAGCGCGGGCGAATGCTGGATTCTCGGACAAGAAGCCGTAGCCGGGGTGGATAGCGTCGACGACTTTTTCCTTTGCCAGCGAAACGATGCCGTCGATGTCGAGGTACGCCACCACCGGGCCTTTTCCTGCGCCGACTTGATATGCCTCATCGGCTTTGGAGCGATGGAGGGCAAGACGGTCTTCCTGCGAATAAATTCCGACGGTGCGCAGGCCGAGCTCGTTCGCCGCGCGGAAAATTCGTATGGCGATTTCGCTGCGATTGGCGGCGAGCAATTTTCGGATTGGTTTGTTTTTCTTCATCCCTGAGCCGGCAAGAAGCTTACGCGAAATTTTATATTGTTTCATGCGCTCATGGGGTGATAGGAGCACATTTTTCGATTCACAAGACAGACAATTTGAATGCAGAGAACTCGACGCGCCAGAAAGCGGCACGGGGAGCTCAGGCGGGGAAGGATTGCGCTAAACCTACGGCGCGGTTCGCCCGACAGCCGAGGCGACTGAAGTGGAGGCGCTCTTTAATTGAACGAGTTCCGATTGCACAGTGGCCCAGGCTTTGGGATCGCGCTTCGTCGCATACGGGGCGTCAG
>Ga0209415_10011902_pt1 | contig 14579 bp, 11 predicted proteins | sample PeaSoiSIISIP2007_FD_187696 | JGI IMG/M metagenome (GOLD analysis project Ga0209415, IMG submission 187696) | Peat soil microbial communities from Weissenstadt, Germany - SII-SIP-2007 (SPAdes) (version 2) | ecosystem: Environmental > Terrestrial > Soil > Wetlands > Peat | place: Germany...
CGCCGCTGCTCGACCAGTCGGTGTTCGTGTCCAACGCGATCTTCGACGTCGTGCGCGAGGGCGCGATCGCGGCGGCGCTGACCGGGCTTATGATCCTGGCTTTCCTCGGGTCCTGGCGCTCGACCCTGATCGTTCTGGTCTCCATCCCGCTGGCGGTGCTCTCCTCGCTCGCGCTGCTGGCGGCGCTCGGCGAGACCATAAATCTCATGACCCTCGGCGGGCTGGCGCTCGCGGTCGGGGTGCTGGTCGACGACGCGACGGTGGCGATCGAGAACACCTACCGGCTGTTCGAGGAAGGTCGGCCATTTCGCCAGGCCGTGGTGGAGGGTGCGGCGGGGATCGCCAAGCCCACCCTGATCTCCACGCTCACGATCTGCACCGCCTTCGTGTCGGTCGTGTTCCTGACCGACATGGCCAGATATCTGTTCACCCCGCAGGCGCTGGCGGTCGTGTTCGCCATGATCGCCTCGTACGTGCTCTCGCGGACTCTCGTGCCGATCATGATCGACGTCATCGTGCATGGCGAGCGCCATGGTGGGCGCGACGAGCCCAAGGCGCCGGGCCTTTTCGGCCGCATGCATGCCGGGTTCGAGCGTCGATTCGAGCGCTTCCGCCGCTCCTATGTCGGCCTGCTCCACGTCATCCTGGCGCATCGGATGGCTGTCGCGTCGATCGCGGGCGCCATGATTGTGGGCGCGGGCTTCCTGACTTTCCTGGTTGGTGAGGACTATTTCCCCCAGATCAGCGCCGGACAGATGCGGCTGCATGTGCGCGGCCCGACCGGATTGCGCGTGGAAGAGACCGAGCGGTTGTTCCAGTCGGTCGAGGACGAGGTCCGCCGCGTCATTCCGGCGGCCGAGCTCGAGCTGATCCTCGACAACATCGGCATGCCGGCGATCAACTACAACCTGTCGTACGACGACGGCTCCACGGTGGCGATGAATGACGGGCAGATTCTCATCAACCTCAGGGAGGAGCACGCGCCGGTGAAGGACTACATGCGCAGGCTGCGCATGGCCCTCCACGAGAAGTTTCCGTCCGCGATCTTCTATTTCCAGCCGGCGGACATCATCACCCAGATCCTGAACTTCGGGTTGCCGGCGCCGATCGACGTGCAGGTGGTCGGCGGCGACGCCGACAACAATAGGCGCATCGCGCTCGCGCTCGTGGCGCGGGTCAAGGCGGTGCGCGGCGCCGTCGACGTCCACCTGCACCAGATCGTCGACGCGCCCAGCCTGTTCGTCAATGTCGACCGCGTGCGCGCCGCGCAGGTCGGGTTGACCGAACAGCAGATCGCCAACGGCCTGAATACCTCGCTCAGCTCCAGCTTCCAGGTATCGCCGAACTTCTGGGCCGATCCCAAGACCGGGGTTCCGTATCAGGTGGCGGTGCAGACGCCGGAATACCGCCTGAGCAACATGAGCGACCTCGACAACACCCCGCTGATGCTCTCCGGCCGCGACGGCACCAAGCTCGAAATGCTGTCCAACGTCGCCACGCTGGAGCGCCAGCCGATGCAGACGTTGATCACCCACAGCAATATCCAGCGGACCTTCGACATCTACGCCAACGTGCAGGACCGCGATCTCGGCGCCGTCGAGGCCGACCTCAATCGGATCCTGCCGGAATTCCAGGCGCAGATGAAGCCCGGCAACCGGATCGTGCTGCGCGGGCAGATGCAGAGCAAGAACGACGCCTTCTTCCATCTCGGGCTCGGCCTGATCGGTGCGCTCGCGTTCGTCTATCTGCTGATGGTCGTGAATTTCCAGAACTGGGGCGACCCGTTCGTCGTGCTCGCCGCCTTGCCGCTCGCCTTTTGCGGCATCGTCGGCAGCCTGTTCATGACCCAGACGACCTTCTCGATTCCCTCGCTGATGGGAGCGATCATGAGCATCGGCGTGGCCTCGGCGAACTCCATTCTGCTCGTCACCTTCGCCCGCGAGTACCGCGAGGCCACCGGGTGCTCGGCGGCGGAGGCGGCGATCATGGCCGGCCAGACGCGGCTCCGCCCGGTCCTGATGACGGCCGGTGCGATGTTCGTCGGCATGCTGCCGATGTCGCTCGGGCTCGCCGACGGCAGCGAAGCGAACGCGGCCCTGGCCAGAGCGGTCCTCGGCGGCATCGCCGTCGGCACCTGTTCCACCCTGCTGTTCGTGCCGTTCCTCTATTCGGTGCTGCGGCGAGGCGCGGTGCGCGCGCTGGAGGACTACGCATGAACGTCAGGGAAACGCCGCCGACCAGGGAGGAGACGCTCGCGCTGAGCGACGCGCGGCCGCCGTCGCGTGGCGTGTACCTCGTCGTGGCGGTCGCCGTCCTGTGCGCGCTCGCCTGGGGCGCCTACGGCCGCTGGCAACGCGACGCGGCGGCCATCGACACGCAGCAGCGGACCGTCAATTTCGTCCCCGAGGTGCGGGTCGCGTTCGCCAAGGGGCAGGACGGCCCGATCATGCTGGCGCTTCCCGGGACCGTGCTGCCGTTCGACCAGGCGCGGATCTACGCCCGCGCGACCGGATACGTCGCCGAGCGGCGGGTGGACATCGGCAGCCGCGTGAGCAAGGGCGACCTGCTGCTGCGCATCGCGGCGCCCGACCTCGACCACCAGCTGGCCGAGGCCGAGGCAAGGCTGGTGCAGATCCAGGGGGCGCTGGAGCAGGCGCATGCCGCGACCGAGCAGGCGCGCTCGGATGCGTCGCTGGCCGACGTGACCAATACGCGAACCTCGCGCCTGGCGACCCAGGGCTGGGAGAGCAAGCAGAACGCCGACAACACCCGGCTCGGCCTCGCTTCGAAGCTCGCCGGCGTGACCAATGCCGAAGCCGGCGTGAGGGTGGCGGAAGCCAACATCCGGGCGCAGCAGGCGACCGTGCAGCGCCTACTGCAAATGACGCAGTTCGAACGGGTCGAGGCCCCCTTCGACGGGGTGGTCACCGCCCGCAACGTGGACAACGGCGATCTGGTGAAGGCCGACGACAGCAGCGGCGGAACCCCGCTGTTCACGCTGCAGCGCGACGACGTCGTACGGGTGCAGGTGAACGTGCCGCAGAGCGCGGCGGTCGGACTGCGGGACGGATTGCCGGCGAAGGTGCGCGTACCGGAATTGCCGGGCCGAATCTTCGAAGGGAAGGTGGCGCGCAATTCGGTGGCGCTGGATTCCGCCTCGCGGACCATGCTGGCCGAGGTCGATGTGCCCAACCCCGACGGGGCGCTGCGGTCGGGTCTCTATGTGAACGTGGACTTCGGCATTCCGCGCCCGGTACCCACCGTGGTGGTCCCGGCCGAAGCGGTGCTGTTCAATGCCGACGGCCTGCGGGTGGCGATCGTGGACGACGCCGGCCGCGTGCACTTGCGCAGCGTCAGCGTCTATCGCGACTACGGGACGACGCTGGAATTGCGCGATGGCCTGCAAGGCGGCGAACGCGTCGCCATCACTCCGCCCGCCGATATCGCGGAGGGCCAGCAGGTCAAGGTCGTGGCGCCGCCGGACGCGGCGAAGACCGAGGCCAGGTAGGGAAACCGCGGAGCGGGTCAGGCGCGGGCGTAGCCCGGATGCAGCGGAAGCGAAATCCGGTAGCGCCGGCTCAGCGGACCGCAGCCCGAGCAATACGAACCGCGCGACCCGGATTTCGCTGCGCTCCACCGGGCTACGCCGCCGGCGCATAGGTAGATCTGCGGGCGCCGACCTCAGCGCCGTGATGGAACGAAGCCGGCGCGACGGCTCGCGCTTCGCGGTCGGGCTGATCGATCTCGACGGGTTCAAGCCGGTCAATGACGTCCACGGCCACGCCACCGGCGATCGTGTGCTCATCGAGGCCGGTCGCCGGCTTCGCCAGGTGTCCGGCCCGGCGGTCTGCCTCGCCCGCCTCGGCGGCGACGAGTTCGGACTGATCATCGACGGCAATCCGCCCGACGCCGACATCCGGCGGCGCGGACAGGAATTCTGCGACGTCCTGCAGGCGTACGTGCTGCCCGACCTGACCGCCCAGGTGTCATGTCGCCGCTCACCGGTCCGCATCTCCGTCATCCGCGCCGCGCCCTTCCGTTTCGGAAAGCCGTCGACGAAAAATCTCGACCTACGAACCGGCTCGGGCGGATCCGCCGTTTAGCGAGTCCTTAATCCCCGGAATGTCAAAAAGTATTGCGAGTGAGGTGCGGGATGCTCGACTGTGACGGCCCAACGATGGCATCGGCCAGGCACCGGCTGAGAGACGTTCAGCACGTGATCCTGGAGGCGACGGCGTGCGGCGGACAGCTCGCCGATGTCATGGATCTGCTGTGCCGGCGTGTCGAGGAGCTGGTCCCCGGAACCGTCTGCTCGGTCCTCAGCGTCGATCAGCACGGCCGGCTGCATCCGCTGGCCGGCCCGCGGCTGCCGGCCGAATACTCGGCGGCCCTGGAGTCGCTCGCGATCGGTCCATGCGTCGGTTCGTGCGGGACCGCGGCATTTCGCGGCGAGCCGGTCGCGGTTCTCGACATCGACAAGGATCCGCTGTGGGCCGACTACAAGCGGCTGGCATTGCCGCTCGGGCTGCGCGCCTGCTGGTCCAGCCCGATCAAGGCACGCGACAACCGGGTGGTGGGCACCTTTGCGTTCTATTTCGGCACGCCGCGCGGCCCGAACGATCTCGAGCAGATGATCGTCGCCACCTGCGTCCATCTGTGCGCGATCGCCATCGAGCAGGAGGAAGCGAGAGCCAGGATCAATCAGCTTGCCTTCTATGATCCGGTCACCGGCCTGGCCAACCGCGCGCTCTACCAGCAGCGGGCGGCCGAGATGTTCGCGGAGACCGGCAACGGCGGCGCCTCGCTGATCATCTATTATCTGGACCTCGACGGTTTCAAGGCGGTGAACGACACCCTCGGCCACCATGTCGGGGACCAGCTGCTGAAGGAGGTCGGCGTCCGGCTGCGCAGCTGCGTCGGCGAGAACGATCTGGTCGCCCGGCTCGGCGGCGACGAGTTCGTGGTGCTGCGGATCGCGGCGTCCGGCAGGCGCGAGGCCCGCCGCCTGGCCGGGCGGCTCATTTCCGCGATAGATCAGCCCTTCGAGCTGCAGGGCAATACGGTGGCGGTGCGGATCAGCGGCGGCATCGCGGTGGGATCCGGGCACCAGGGCGACCTGGCGACCCTCATGCGGCAGGCCGACCTCGCGGTGTACCGGGCCAAGAGCGAGGGCGGCGGAACCTACCGCATGTTCGATCCGGACATGTACGAGCGCGCGGTGGTTCGCCGGGACATCGAGCGGAATCTGCGGCACTGCGACCTCGATGACGAGCTGGAGCTCCTCTATCAGCCGATCGTATCGCTGCAGACCAACGAGCTGGTGGGCGGCGAGGCGCTCATCCGCTGGAACCACGCGACCCGCGGGCTCATCTCTCCGGCCGAATTCATTCCGGTCGCGGAGCAATGCGGCCTGATGAGTCGGATCGGCGATTGGGTGATCAGGACGGCGACCCGCGACGCGGCGCGCTGGCCGGCCCACGTCACCCTCGCGCTCAATCTTTCACCGATGCAGTTCAAGGGTCCGGGGTTCGCCCTGAGCGTCGTCAGGGCTCTGAACGAGGCCGGCCTGACGCCGCATCGGCTCGAATTCGAGATCACCGAAACGGCGCTCCTCAACGATGGGAAAACCGCCAAGTCGATTCTGCAGCAGTTCAGGGACATCGGCATCCGGATCGCTCTCGACGACTTCGGGACCGGGTATTCGTCGCTCAGCCATCTTCGGGCATTCCCCATCAACACCATCAAGATCGACCGATCCTTCGTGCGGGAGTTCGGCATCGCGCCGGATTCCACCGCCATCGTGGCGGCGGTCCTGCGGCTCGCCGGCGATCTCGGCATGACGACCACCGCGGAAGGAATCGAGACGCGTGAGCAGCTGGCCGGGCTCGCCGCCGTCGGCTGCACCCGCGCCCAGGGCTACTATCTGGGCAAGCCGCAGAGACGGTCGGATTTCGAAAAGCTGCTGGCGGTTCCCAACAAGAAGGGCGGCGCGAGATGACGCCCAGGGCAGATACGGCGGCGCGCTTCGGATCGGCGTCCTGCCGGCTTGGCCGCCGGCGCTGATGGCAGCCCGGATGGAGCCATCAGGGCGTTTACGCCCGTCTTCGCGCCCTATGGCGAAATCCGGGGCGGGGGTGCCACCATTCGAGGCCGTTCCGCTGTGCTTCATGCGGGCTGCGGGAAGCCGGCCGGTCCGCCCTCAGGCGGCGCCGAGGACCGGCGGGGACGGTGCGAGATCGGCGGTCACGCTGCCGACCGAGTGACGCGGGTCCCGAACATGCGCTAAAAGGCTCGGCATGATTGACCGCTTCGCCTGGCGCGCCCCGCTGGTAGCGGCGGCTGCGCTGATCGCCGCGTGCGCCGGCTCGCCCGCGCAGGCCGCCGACGCCGCGTTCCGCGCCTGGCTCGATTCGCTGCTGCCTGCCGCGCAGGCGCTCGGCGTGTCGCGCCAGACCTTCGACACGGCGACCCGCGGCCTCGAGCCCGATCTGTCGCTCCCCGACCTCGACGTGCCCGGACAGGCGCAGCGGCCGCCGCCCGGCCAGCCCGAGTTCGTCAGCACGCCGGCGGAGTATCTCAGCGAGACGACGATGAAGCGGCTCGCCGCCCAGGGCCGAACGCTGCTCGCCGAGCATCGCGCGACGCTGCTCGCGATCGAGCAGAAGCTCGGCGTGGCGCCCACCGTGCTGCTCGCGATCTGGGGGCGGGAGACCGACTACGGCCGCTACCGGCTCCCCAAGAACGCCATCAGCGTGCTCGCCACGCAGGGCTATCTCGGCCGGCGCAAGGACCAGTTCCGCCAGGAATTCCTGCTCGCGCTGAAGATGCTGGAGGAGGGGGACGTCAAGCTCGCCGACATGCGCAGCTCGTGGGCCGGCGCCATGGGGCTCACCCAGTTCCTGCCCTCCGAATACTTCAAGTATGCGGTCGATTTCGACGGCGACGGCCGCCGCGACATCTGGACGTCGGTGCCCGACGCCCTGGCGTCCGCCGCCAACCAGCTGGTCGACAAGGGCTGGCAGCGCGGCAGGGGCTGGGGCTTCGAGGTGCGGGCGCCGAAGGGCTTCGACTGCTCGCGCGCCGAGCCGGCCGTCACCCAGCCGGTCGGCGAATGGCTCAAGCACGGCTTCGCGCCGGCCTTCGGCCGGACCGTTGCGGCAACCGACCTGGGGGAGGACGCCTCCGTGCTGCTGCCGGCAGGCACCTACGGCCCGGCCTTCCTGACGCTGAAGAACTTCTACGTGCTGAAGGGCTACAACTTCTCCGACCTCTATGCGCTCTTCGTCGGACACGTCAGCGATCTCATCGCCGAGCCGCGCGGCTTCGAGAAGCCGTGGGACAAGGTGGAGCAGCTGCGCACCGCCGATGTGGAGAAGATGCAGCGCTTTCTGACCGAGCACGGCCTCTATCAGGACAAGATCGACGGCAAGGCCGGCATGAAGACTCGCGCCGCGCTCGGCGCCTATCAGAAGGCCAACGGGCTCGCGCTCGATTGCTGGCCGACCGCGGGCGTGCTCAGGAGCATGCTCGGAAAGGGCACGTAGAGCATGTTCGGATCATGTGGAATTACACTCTGCCGTCGTGGCCGGGCCCGTCCCGGCCATCCACGCCTTCAAGACGTGGATGCCCGGCGCGAGGCCGGGCATGACGACTGAAGACTTGTAACGACGGTTCCCGACCGCTGCGCACCACGAGGAGTTGGCGATGGCCATCGAGCTCTATGCCTACAACACGCCGAACGGCCGCAAGATCAGCGTGGCGCTGGAGGAGATGGATCTGCCCTACGTGGTCAAGACCATCGACATCACCAAGGGCGAGCAGCTGGATCCGGCCTTCCTGAAGATCAGCCCGAACAACAAGATCCCGGCGATCGTCGATCCCGACGGTCCGGGCGGCGCGCCGGTCAGCGTGTTCGAGTCCGGCGCCATCCTGATCTACCTCGGAGAGAAGACCGGAAAGTTCTGGCCGAGCGATCCGCGCGCCCACATCCAGGTGCTCGAGTGGCTGATGTTCCAGATGGGCAGCTTCGGGCCGTTTCCCGGGCAGGTGCATCACTTCCTGCAGGTGGAGAACGAGCAGGATCGGCGCTACGGGCTGGAGCGCTATTCGAAGGAGACCCGCCGTCTCTACGGCGTCATGGACCGGCGGCTGGCCGGCCGGGACTATTTCGCCGGCGACATCTCGATCGCAGATTTCGCCGTCCTTGGCTGGGCCTGGCGCCATGAGCGGCACAAGGTCGACCTCGCCGATTTTCCCAATGTCAAGCACTGGTATGACCGGATGATGGCGCGCCCCGGAGTCAAACGCGGTTTCGACGTGAAGCTGAGTTGAGAGCGCGGCGGAATTGTGCCAGACATGTCGGGCCTTCCGCCTGGGAAACCGGTGGCAGCGCTTGATCATGGCAGGCTCGCCCTGCCATCCAGGGCTCGTACGCAATCCAAGGTGCCGATGTCCGAATCGCCAGTGTACCCGATGATCGTCCATCGCGATCCGTCATGGTGGACGGCACCCGTCGTGCGCGCATGTTCCGGCGAAGTGGATGCCGGTTCGGCGGCGATCGGCCGCATCCTCGGCGGCGTGACGATGATCGGCCTGGCGGCCGGCGCGCTGCTCCTGTTCGGCGCCGACACGGCGGACGCCAGGCTGCGGCCACACGCCCACGCGGTGGGGCATCGCGTCGTCCACGGGTCGAACTATCATCCGCCATATGCGGCGCTCGTGGTCGACGACAATTCCGGGCAGGTGCTGCATGAGGTCAGCCCCGACGAGCCGCGCCACCCGGCGTCACTGACCAAGATCATGACGCTCTACCTGCTGTTCGAGCAGCTCGAATCGGGCAATCTCAAGCTCGACACGGCGCTGCCGATCTCGGTCCACGCCGCCTCGCAGCCGCCGACCAAGCTCGGGCTCAGGCCCGGCCAGACGATTCTGGTCGAGGACGCGATCAAGGGCCTGGTCACCAAATCGGCCAATGACGCGGCGGCGGTGGTGGCCGAGGCGATCGCCGGCAGCGAGGAGGATTTCGCCCAGCGCATGACGCTCAAGGCCCGCGCGCTGGGCATGAGCGGCACCACCTACGTCAACGCCTCGGGGCTGCCCGCCGACGAGCAGAACACCACGGCGCGCGACCAGATCACGCTCGGTCGCGCCATCCAGATGCGGTTTCCCAAATACTACGCGTACTTCTCCACGCCGTTCTTCATCTACCGGGGAATGGCGATGAACAACCACAACAGCCTGCTGCGCACCGTCGACGGCGTCGACGGCATCAAGACCGGATACACCGAGGCGTCCGGCTACAACCTCGTCGCGTCGGTGAGGCGCGACAACCGCCACATCGTCTGCGTGGTGCTGGGTGGCACCTCCAACGCGGCGCGCGACGCGCGCATGCGCCAGCTGATCGAGGATAACATCCCGCGGGCCGCGACCGCGCGCACCGCGCCGATGATCGTCGAGAAGGAGCCCGAGCCGCAGGGCAGCGAGTTCAGCCTCTCGTCGACGCGGTCGATCAAGCTCACGCCGGAGCCTGCCAAGCTCACGCCGGAGCCGGCCGTGGTGAGCCAGCCGGTGCCCGCCGACGCGGCGAAGCCCGTCGACGCCGTGAAGCCCGCCGTCGTTGTTCCGGATCGGGCCGCCGCCACGCCGAAGCCCGCCGACGAGAAGCCTGCCGTCGCAGCGCCGGATCGGTCCGCCGATGCGGCGAAGCCCTCTGTCGTTGCGCCGGATCGAGCCGTCGCCACCGCGCCGCCCGAGCCGCCCTCGACCTTCAGCGCCGTCGGCGCGCCGTGAGGCACCCCCCGGCGGTCGCGTAGCCCGCCTTAAGGGGCCTTAAGGGCGTTTACGCCCGTCTTCGCGGGCTATGGAGCGTCCGCTCCATCCGGGCTACAGTAGCTGATGTCGCATAATCTCAGCCGGCAGCTTGAGCTCATCAAGCGGCCGGTGACGAGCCGCGCCGGCGCGGTCGCGGCGCAGAACCAGAAGGCCGCCGACGTCGGAGCCGGCGTGCTCGCCTCCGGCGGCAATGCGGTCGACGCCGCAATCGCCACCGCGTTTGCGCTGGCGGCGCTCGAGCCGTGGATGAGCGGCCTCGGCGGCATCGGTCACATGCTGGTGTGGGACGCGCGACAGCGCCGCGCCCATGCGATCGACTTCGGCGCGATCAGCGCGCGCGGCCTCGATCCGGCGGATTATCCGCTGACCGGACGGGCCGACCTCGATCTGTTCGGCTGGCCCGAGGTCGCCGATGGCCGCAACATCCTCGGCTACGCGTCGATCGCGGTGCCCGGCCAGCCCGAAGGCATGCGCGCCGCGCACGAGCGTTTTGCCACCCGGCGGTGGGCGGAGCTGCTGGAGCCCGCGATCGCCCTGGCCGAGGAGGGGATCGAGGCCGACTGGTTCGCAACCCTGGTCATCGCCAACGCGGCGGCGCCCCTTGCGCGCTTTCCCGCATCGGCCGCCTGGTTCCTCCCCGACGGCGGGCCGCCGGCCATCGGCTGGGACGGCGCGCTGCCGCGCCTGAGGAATGCGGCGCTTGCCCGCACGCTGCGCGCGCTCTCCGAGCGCGGCGCCCGCGATCTCTACGCGGGCGGCCTCGGCGCCGCGCTGGCGGCGGACCTCGCCGCCGGCGGCTCCCGCATCGACGCGACCGATCTGGCGCAATTTCGCGCCCGGTTCACCGAGCCGCTGGACGTCGCCCACCGGGGAAGACGGCTGCGCATGCCGGCCGGGCTCACCGCCGGGCCGACCCTCGCGGATGCGCTGTCGCGCATCTCCGGCAAGGTCGGAGACAGGCTCGACGCCGGCGCCGTCGTGGCGCAGGCGCTGGCGCTCAGCGGCGCGAGCGAGGTGCGGCTCGACACCCTGGGCGAGACCAGGACCGCGGCCGAGTGCACGACGCATCTGTCGGTCATCGACCGCGACGGCAACATGGTGGCGCTGACGCAGACCCTGCTGTCGCTGTTCGGATCGAAGGTCGTGCTGCCGGAGACCGGCATCCTGATGAACAACGGCATCAACTGGTTCGATCCGCGGCCCGGCCGGCCGAACTCGCTCGGCCCGGGCAAGCGGCCATTGTCGAACATGCTGCCGGTGCTCGGGCTCGACGGCGAGGAGCCATGGCTGGCGATCGGCGCGTCCGGCGGGCGGCGGATCCTGCCTGCGATCTTTCAGCTCATCTCGTTCCAGGCCGATTTCGGCCTCGGCCTGGAGGCGGCATTCCATCATCCGCGGATCGACACCAGCGTGGCCGGGCAGGTGGTGGTCGATCCGCGGATCGCGCCAGAGACCAGGGCGGCGCTGGCGCGGCATTTCGCGGTCAGCAAACAGGCGCGCGTTCCCTATCCGCTGCCCTACGCGTGCCCGATCGCGGTCGCGATCGAAGGCGGCGGCGAACGAGTGGCGATGACCGAGCTGTCGCAGCCCTGGGCGGGCGCGGCCGCGGGGTGAATCAACGCGAACAGGTCGGTGATGTAAGGGTCGACCGCCGTTCACGTCCGCTGATTCATGGGCGGCGCCCGGTCACGGGCTCGCGGTCGCCCGCTGTTCGGCGATCCGCGCCAGCATGGATGCGCCGACCGGCAGCACGGCGTCATCGAACAGGTAGGACGGGTTGTGCAGCGTCGGGCCGGGCTTGCCTCCGAGCCAGAAGAACGCGCCGGGCACGGCGTGCAGCATGTCGGCGAAGTCCTCGCTGGCCATGACCGGCGGCGGCGCCAGGTCGATCTCGCCGACGATCTCGTGGGCGACGTCGGCGATGACGTCGACCTGTGCCTGCTGATTTTCCAGCACCGAGAAGCCGTCGCGGATGTCGACGTCGATCGCCGCCCCATAGGCCTTGGCGAGGCCGGCGGCGAGATCGCGCATGCGCGAGCGCACCAGCGCGCGCATTCCCTCGTCGAAGGTGCGCACCGTGCCGGCGAGCACGGCGCTGTCCGGGATGACGTTGTAGGCGGAGCCTGCGTGGATCTGGGTGATCGAAACCACGGTCGCCTTCAGCGGATCGACGTTGCGGCTCACGATCGTCTGCATCGCCTGGGCGAGCGCCACCGCCACCATGGTGGGATCGATCGCGCGGTGCGGCGCTGCTCCGTGGGCGCCGCGACCGGTGATCCTGAGATCGAAGAAGTCGGCGGCCGCCATCGCGGCCCCGCGGCGCACCGCGACGGCTCCGGCCGGCCCCTGCGGAGAATTGTGCAGGCCGTAGATCTCGTCGCAGGGGAAGCGCTCGAACAGTCCGTCCGCGAGCATCGCGCGGGCTCCGCCAAGTCCTTCCTCGGCGGGCTGGAAGATGAACACGACCGTGCCGTCGAACCGACGGGTCTGCGCGAGGTAGCGCGCCGCGCCGAGCAGCATGGTGGTGTGGCCGTCGTGGCCGCAGCCGTGGAACACGCCGGGGTTCTTCGACCGGTAGGGCAGGTTGGTGGCTTCATCCATCGGCAGCGCGTCCATGTCGGCGCGCAGGCCGATGCGCCGCCCGTTGCCGCCCCGAAGCACGCCGACGACGCCGGTCTTGCCGATCCCGCGATGCACCTCGATGCCCCACGACGCGAGCTTGTCGGCGACGATCCCGGACGTGCGCACCTCCTGAAATCCGATCTCCGGGTGGGCATGGAAATCCTGCCGCCAGGCGACGAGCTCATCCGTGGCGGCGACGATGGGTTCGATGAGCGGCATGCAGACCTCGATGATCCGGGGGCGGGAACAGGCGACGGCGGTGCCGGGCGGCCCGGGCTTTCAGCCCCCTGCGCCCGACGCGCCGCCGGCATGCCGTTCATACATCGTCGGGCGCCTGCGTCCAGCGCGGCGGACGTCGCTCGTTGAAGGCGGCAAGTCCTTCGGTCGCATCGGGCGTCAGCGACGTCACCGGCATGCGCTAACGCTCCGCCAGGAAAGCGCGCGCGGTGTCGAGGAAGGCCTCGAGCTGGTCGTGGTGCACCCAGTGTCCGGCTTTCTCGAAGCTGACCACCCGGGCGGTGGTGAAATGCCGCGCGCGGCCGTCCTCGAGGGGATTCGAGGCCCAGCTCTCCTTGCCGTAGACCAGCAGGGTCGGGCAGGTGATCCGTGCCCACAGCTGCTCGACCTCGGCGATCGTCATGTCGTAGGGCGGCCAGACGCGGACATAGTTGTCGAACTTCCAGCTGTAGGTGCCGTCCTCGTTCTGGTTGACCCCGTGCTGGGTGAGGTGGCGCGCCTGCTCGGGCGACAGGTGCTTGTTGGCCTCCTGCATGCGGCGGAACGCCTCCTCGATCGAGCCGTAGCGCCGCGGCAAGCGGCCGGCCAACCCGCGCCGCAGCTCGATCCATTTCCGCATCCGATCCGCGATCGGCACGCTGCCGCGCTCCGCCGCGGCCTTGGGCGATGGTCCGAGGCCCTCGATGGCGACGAGCTTTCTGACGTTCTCCGGATAGATCCCGGCATAGCGGAGCGCGATGTTGCCGCCGAGCGAGTGGGCGATGATGGTGACCGGGGCCAGTCGCTGCTGATGCACGAGCTGTGCGAGGTCGTAGACATAGCCGGCGATGCTGTAGAAGCCGTCGGCCGACCACTCGCTGTCGCCATGGCCGCGCAGGTCGGGGGCGATGATGTGCCACTCGCCGCTGAGCCGCTCCGCCACCCAGTCCCAGTTGCGGCAATGGTCCTGGCCGCCGTGCACCAGCAGGAGCGGTGGGGCGTCGGGATTTCCCCAGTCGACATAGCGCAATCGCAGGCGCTGCGAGAAATAGACGCGCGACGTGGGGCCGGACGTACTCATCGTGGCTGCCATCCCGGGGCCGTCGCGGGGCATGCGGCGACGGCGCATCGGGGTCATGATTTGCCCCAGCTCGCGTCCGCAATGCCAGACCTTTGTGATCGCGCCGCACGCGTCCCAGCGCGATCTCGATGTCGCCGCGTGCCGGACCCGGATCCACGCTGCATCGCAGCAAGAAACGGATCGCGCGCCTTGCAATCGTCGATCCGTTTCCTATATGCTGTGACAAGGCGGCGTCGATGCCGAAAGGCTCTGCTGCCCGGAGCGGCCACGAATTCGAGGAGGTGACGCCGGATGTACGCGCACCGATTCTCGTTCGTGGTCGTTTGCTTTTTGGGCGTTGTGTCACCAGCGCTTGATTTTCATTTTTTGTGTTGGTGACACGACGCAAAGCATTGACTCTAGTCAATGTTCCGGGTTGACGGTGGTTCGGAGCCATCCCCCGGAACAGGGGTGCAGTCAGTCAGGACAGAACGTGCTGCAGCGGACCGCGTCGAGGCATGACATGGCGTCATTCAGTTACGATACTCCGGCTGAGCTTTTCCCGAGCCGGCGAAACGTGCGCGCCAGGGGGGCCGTGACCTACCGCCGGTTTCCCACCGCGGCTGACGCGATCCGTTTCGCCGTCGAGGAGCTGCCGCCGCAATTTCTCGCCGGAACCTACCTCGAGGTGGACGAGGAGAGGTTCGACAGCGACGGCATCCGCCAGCTCTACGATCGGGCCGACTATCCGTTGCCGCGACAGTCCCGGCCGCGCTCCTAGTGCACCGATTCCGAAGTTCGCATCACTTCGCGACATCCTCCGGTGCGAACTTCGGAATCCAAAGGTGCA
>Ga0209415_10011903_pt1 | contig 14578 bp, 16 predicted proteins | sample PeaSoiSIISIP2007_FD_187696 | JGI IMG/M metagenome (GOLD analysis project Ga0209415, IMG submission 187696) | Peat soil microbial communities from Weissenstadt, Germany - SII-SIP-2007 (SPAdes) (version 2) | ecosystem: Environmental > Terrestrial > Soil > Wetlands > Peat | place: Germany...
TGTACCGCAAGTACGTGGGACAGGTGTACAGCTTTGCGGCCTATGAACTGCGCGACCACCATGCGGCCGAAGACGTGACCGAGCAGGTCTTCCTGCAGGCCATGCGTGGGCTGTCCTCGTTCGAGGAACGGGGCGATGGTCCGGCCAGCACCTTCCGGGTGTGGCTCTTCCAGATCGCGCGCCACGCCCTGGCCAACGAGCATCGGCACCGGGCCCGACATCCCCAGGTCGGCCTGGACATCGCCCTCGAGGTCGCCGCGCCGGGCCCCGATCCGGCCGCCCAGGCCGTGGCCGGCGACGAGGCGCGACGCGCCTGGCGGGCCATCGGCCGGCTGCCGCGCGAGCGCCGCCGGGCCCTGACGCTGCGCTTCGTGGAGGAGATGTCGACCCCCGAGATCGCCGGCGTGATGTGCCGTTCCGAGGGCGCCGTGCGCGTACTCATCCACCGGGCCCTGCGGGCCGTGGCGAACGAGCTGGAGCGTGACTGACGAGGTGGTCCGGCTGGACGCCTACGTGGAGGGCGTGCTGGCCGGACGACCGGCCGGGCCGCGGCCCCTGATCGACCCGGCGGACATCGACCCGGCCGCGGGCCGGGCGGCCGACATCCTGGCCCGCTCGCTGGTGCGTTTCCACCCCTCGTTCCGCTTCGAGGACGCGCTCGCCGCGCGGCTGCGCGCGATCGGCGAGGCGATGCACGACGAACGGCCGGGGCCGGTCACCGGGGGCCCGGTGCTGGTCTTCCCGAGCGGCGCCGATGGGGCGCTCGAGAACCGCGGGGACGAGGCGGCCGGTCCGCTCGGGCGGGGCCTGCTGGTCGGCGGCGCCATCGCCTCGGGCCTGTCGCTGGCGGGGGCCGCGTACCTCGCCTGGCGCCGCGGCCATCGGGTGGCGTCGTGAGGAGCGTCCCGCGGTGCCGCTGAAGCTGCCCTTCCGCACCCGCGGCCAGGAGTACCCGCCGGACCTCTGGACGCGCTGCCCGGCCTGCGAGGAGATGGTCTACAACAAGCAGCTGGACAAGAACCTGCGCGTGTGCCCCACCTGCGGGCACCACTTCCGCCTGGGCGCGATGGCCCGGGTGGCGCAGCTCGTCGACCCCGGCTCCTTCGTCGAGCGCGACGCCGGCCTCTCGTCCGTCGACGTGCTGGGGTTCGTCGACCAGAAACCGTATCCCGAGCGGCTGGCGGCGGCAACCGCGGCGACCGGCCTGGGCGATGCCGCGGTGTGGGGCATGGCGACGCTGGCGCAGCAGCGGATCGCGCTGGCCGTCATGGACTTCGCCTTCATGGGCGGGTCGATGGGTTCGGTCGTGGGCGAGAAGGTGACCCGGGCTGCGGAGGCGGCCCTGGCCGATCGGGTCCCGCTCGTCGTCGTCTCGGCGTCCGGCGGGGCGCGGATGCAGGAAGGCACCCTGGCCCTGATGCAGCTGGCCAAGACGGTCGGCGCCATCGGCCGCCTCGACGCCGCCGGCGTGCCCTTCATCAGCGTCATGACCGACCCCACGACCGGCGGCGTCTTCGCCTCGTTCGCCGCCCTTGGCGACGTGAACGTTGCGGAGCCCAACGCCCTGATCGGCTTCGCCGGCTCCCGCGTCGCAGCGGGCACCATCGCCGAGTCGCTCCCGCCGGGCTTCCAGCGCTCCGAGTTCATGTTCAACCACGGGTTCGTGGACCTGGTCGTGCCCCGCCATCAGCTCCGGGACGAGCTGGTGCGCCTCCTCCACTACCTGCGACCCGCGCCCGTGGCGAGCGACCGCGCCCCCGCGGGCCCCGCGAACGGCTCCTTCCCACGCTCGCTGCTCGAAACGCTGGCCGGGGACTCCAGCCGTGGCTGAGCGGCCCCTCGACGGCCCCACGGCGCTGGCCGAGCAGGAGCGCAGCGAGGTCTGGGAGCGCGTGCGGCTGGCCCGCAACATCCGCCGCCCGCACGCCCTCGAGCTCCTCCAGGCCATGGCGAGCGATGTCATCGAGCTCCACGGCGACCGCTACTTCGGCGACGACGGCGCGATCGTGGCCGGCTTCGCCCGCCTGGATGGCCGCCCGATCGTGTTCGTGGGCCAGCAGAAGGGCAACGACACGGAGGAGAACATCCGCCGCAACTTCGGGAGTGCCCACCCGGAGGGCTTCCGCAAGGCGATGCGCCTGTTCCGCCTGGCGGAGAAGCTGCACCTGCCGGTCGTCACGCTGGTCGACACGTCCGGCGCCCATCCCGGCGCGGCATCCGAGGAGCGCGGGATCGCCGAGGCCATCGCCCGCTCGATCATGACCATGCTCGCCCTGCGCACGCCGATCGTCGTGGCCATCATCGGCGAGGGAGGTTCGGGCGGGGCCCTGGCCGTGGCGGCCGGCGACGTGGTCCTGGCGCTCGAGAACGCCGTCTATGCCGTGATCAGCCCGGAGGGCTGCGCCAGCATCCTGTGGCGCAGCGCCGAGGCCGCGCCACAGGCGGCGGCGGCGATGCGCATGACCGCGGCGGAGCAGGCGCGGCTCGGCGTCGTCGACGGCGTCGTGTCCGAGCCAGCGGGTGGAGCACAGGAGGACCCGGGGCGGACGGCGTCCCAGCTCCGCGGGGCCATCGTCGCCGAGCTCGACCGGCTGGCGGCGCTGTCGACCCCGGCGCTGCTGGAGGCCCGGTACCAGCGCTACCGGCGGATGGGTGCCTTCACCGTGCATGAGCCCGCCCCGGAGGGGCGCGTCGAGCGGCCCGGGCTGACCGACCGGCTGCGCAACATCCTGGACCTGGGACGGCATACCCTTGCCGGGACCGATCCGTCCGACGGGCCCCGCGACCCGGCCGCCCCGGACGACGAGCCACCATTGCGGGAGGAGCTCTAGATGGCCGATCGACCGGCCCGCCGGGGCACAACGCCCGCCGCTACGGCGACAGGGGATGCGGCGGCCGTGGGACGCCTCGCGGACGAGCTCCTGCCGGCGCTCATCGCCCGGCTGGAGGCGAGTACGCTCGGGGAGCTCGAGGTCCGGCGCAACGGCTGGCGCGTCCGCCTGCGACGCGCGACGCCACTGGAGGCGAGTCAGCCCGACAGCGCCGGATCTCGCGTGACGGGGCGCCCGCGCCCCCCGGCCGAGCAGGCGACGAGCGCCGGTCGGACCGCGCCCCTCGCGGCGGTCGGCCCCGGCCTGCCGATGGCGGTCGCCGATCGGCGCCGCGCGGCGGTCTCACCGGCGGTCGGCTACTTCAGCCCGCTGGCCGGCCTGGCCGCCGGGGCCGCGGTGCGGTCCGGGGACGTGCTCGGCCACGTCGACGTGCTGGGGGTGCGCCAGGACGTCGTCGCCCCGGCCGACGGGGTCGTGGGGCGCTACCTGGCCGAAGCCGGCGAGGCCGTGGAGTACGGCCAGGAGCTGGTCCGCCTGGAGGCCGCCCTCGGCGAGGGCAGCGTGAAGACCGTCGCCGCCGAGGCCTGACGATGTTCGAGCGGATCCTCATCGCGAACCGCGGGGAGATCGCCGTGCGCATCCTGCGCACCTGCCGGCGCATGGGCATCGGGGCGGTCGTGGCCTACAGCGAGGCCGACCGGGACACGCGTGCCGTGCAGCTGGCCGACGAGGCCATCTGCGTCGGGCCGGCCGAGGCCAAGCGGAGCTACCTCTCGGCGCCCGCGATCCTGTCGGCGGCCATCGTCACCGGCTGTGACGCCATCCACCCCGGGTACGGCTTCCTTTCCGAGGACGACACGTTCGCCGAGATGACCCGCGCCCACGGCCTGACCTTCATCGGGCCGCCGGCCGAGGTCCTGGAGCGGTTCGCGTCCAAGGCCGGCACGCGCCACCTGCTGGCGAGCCACGGCCTGCCCACGGTGCCCGGCTCGCCCGAGATGCTGCGCGACGACGCCGACGCGCTCGCGGGGGCGGAGCGGATCGGCTACCCGGTGCTCATCAAGCCCTCTGCCGGGGGCGGCGGCCGCGGTATGCGCATGGTCCGCTCGCCGCGCGAGCTCGAGCAGGTCCTCACCGTCTGCCGCTCCGAGGCCCAGGCCGCCTTCGGGGACGACTCCCTCTATCTGGAGAAGTGGCTGGAGGACACGCGCCACGTGGAGGTCCAGGTCATCGTGGACCGCTACGGCCACGGCGTGCATGTGGGCGAGCGCGACTGCTCGGTCCAGCGGCGCCACCAGAAGCTCGTCGAGGAGAGCCCCTCGCCGGCCCTCACGCCCGAGGCCAGCGAAGACCTGTGCCGGGCCGCCGTGGAGGCGGTGGTGGCGGCCGGCTACGAGAACGTGGGTACGCTGGAATTCTTGGTCGACCGGTCGGGCGCGGCGTACTTCATCGAGATCAACTGCCGCATCCAGGTCGAGCACCCGGTGACCGAGATGCGGTCGGGCCTCGATTTCGTGGCCGAGCAGATCCGCCTCGCCGCCGGCGAACCCCTCGGCTACAGCCAGGCCGACGTGGTCCTGCGGGGCCACGCCGTGGAGTTCCGCATCAACGCGGAGGACGTGGCCCACGACTTCCGGCCGCAGGCCGGCGAGGTGCAGCGCTATCTGGCGCCCGGGGGCCCCGGCGTGCGCATGGACAGCCACCTCTACCCCGGGTACGAGGTCCCGCCGTTCTACGACTCGCTGCTGGGCAAGCTGGTCGTCTGGGGCCCCGACCGATCCTCGTCACTGGCCCGGGCGCGGGGCGTCCTCGACGAGATGGTCCTGGAGGGCCTCATCACCAACCTCGACTTCCATCGCGCGCTGCTGCGCAACGAGACGTTCATCGAGGGCGCGTTCACGACCAACCTGCTCGACCGGATCGGCAGCGCGGCGTTCGTCTCGAGCGCGGCGCGCCCGCAGGCGGTCGGATGAGCGAGACCGTCCTCACCACCGCCCAGATCCAGGCCCTCATCCCCCACCGCTGGCCGTTCCTGCTGGTCGACCGCATCATCGAATACGACGCGGCCGCGCGGCGCATCGTGGGCCAGAAGGGCGTGACCGCCTCGGAGTGGTTCTTCCAGGGCCATTTCCCGGACCTGCCGGTCATGCCCGGCGTGCTCCAGGTGGAGGCGCTGGCCCAGACGATGGCCGTCTACGTGGCCCGGCAGGAGGGCTTCGGCGACCGCATCGGGCTGTTCGCCGGCATCGAGGAGTGCCGCTTCAAGCGCCTCGTGCAGCCCGGTGACACGCTCCGCCTGGAGGTGGTCATGGAGCGCCTCGGCCGGCGCTTCGGTCGCGGCCGCGGCGTCGCGAGCGTCGAGGGAGAGGTCGCCTGCGAGGCGCTGCTGAGCTTCATCATCCCCGGAGAGGGGGTCCTGCGTTGAGCTTCCACCTGGCCGTCCTGGGCGACATCCATGGCAACGTGGCGGCCTTCGACGCCGCGCTCGCGGCCGTGGAGCGGGCCCGTCCCGACGCGGTGGCCGTGACCGGCGACCTGGTCATGAACGGACCGCGCCCGGCCGAAGTCCTGGCCCGCATCCGGACGCTGGAGCAGGCCGGGGCGTACGTCGTCCAGGGCAACACCGACATCGCCGTGGCCGACCTGGACCTGAGCGCCGCGTTCCCCTGGCTGGAGGAGGTGCCCGCCGCGCAGCGTGCCGCCGCGGAATGGGCCCACGACGCGCTCGGCGCGGCGGACCTCGATCTGCTGCGCCGCCTCCCGGCCGAGCGGCGCCTGCGGGTCGGCGACGACCTCGTGCTGATCTGCCACGGGTCGCCCGGCAGCCAGACGGAGGGGCTGCCGCTGGAACTCGACGCGGCGGTGACCGTGCAGCGCATCACGCGCACCGATGCGCGGGTCATCGTCTGCGGCCACACCCACGTGGCCGAGACGCGCGATCTCGGACGACGCCTCATCTGCAATCCCGGTTCGTGCGGCTACAGCTTCGACGGTGATGCGGATGCCGCGTGGGCCCTCCTGACGTTCGAGCCCGACGGCACCATCGCGGCCGACCTGCGGCGCGCCTCGTACGACCCGCTGCCGGTGGCCGACGAGGTCGGCAGCCGCGGCCTGCCCGGCGACGTCTACCGGGCGGCCACCATCCGGACCGGACGCTTCGTGCGATGAGCGGCCCCACGCCGCTCGGACGGCGGCGCGTGGTGGTCACTGGGGTAGGGGCCGTGACCCCGCTGGCCAACGATGCGGAGGGCACCTGGGCGGCGCTCCTCGCCGGACGATCGGGCGTGCGGCCCATCGCCTCCTTCGACCCGGTCCGGCTCACCAGCCGCATCGCCGGCGAGGTGCAGGGCTTCGACGCCTCCGGGGTCCTCGACCGGAAGGAGCAGCGGCGCACGGATCGCTTCACCCAGCTCGCCCTGGTCGCCGCGCGGGAGGCGATGACGCAGGCGTGCCTGCCGGCCCGCCTCGAGGGGGCCATGGCGGAGGAGACCGGCGCGCTGATCGCCTCGGGCATGGGTGGCACCGGCACCCTCGTGGAGCAGATCGGCATCTCGGCCACGCGCGGGCCTGATCGCCTGAGCCCGTTCTTCATCCCCATGGCCATCAGCAACATGGCCGCCGGCCAGGTCTCCATCGTCCTCGGGCCGCAGGGGCCCTCGTACGCCCCGGTCAGCGCCTGCGCCAGCGCCGGCCACGCCATCGGGGAGGGGACCGAGATCATCCTGCGCGGCGACGCGGAGATGATGATCGCCGGCGGGTCGGAGGCGCCCATCTTCGAGGCCTTCGTGGGGGCCTTCGCGGCCATGCGGGCGCTCTCCACCCGCAACGACGACCCGGCCGGTGCTTCGCGTCCGTTCGACCAGGGCCGCGACGGCTTCGTGGCCGCCGAGGGGGCCGCCATGCTCGTCCTGGAGGAGGTCGGGCATGCCCAGCGGCGCGGCGTGCCCATCCTGGCCGAGGTGGCCGGCTACGGCGCCACCTCCGACGCGGCCCACGTGACCCTGCCGGCCCCGGGCGGCGCCGGCGCGCTGCGGGCCGCCCGCCGGGCCCTGGCCAAGGCCGGCCTGCCGCCGACCGCCATCGACACCGCCAGCGCGCACGCCACCGGCACGCCCGAGGGCGATCCGGCCGAGCTGGCCGCCTTCAGGGCGCTCTTCGGCGAGTACGGGCCGCGCGTCAGCATCACGGCCACGAAGGGCGCCATCGGCCACACCCTGGGTGCGGCGGGCGCCATCGGCGCGGTCGTGACGATCCTCTCGATCCGCGACGGGCGGGTGCCGCCGACGCTCAACCTGGTGGCCGCCGACCCGGCCGTGGGCGCCCTCGACTGCACGCCCCTGGTGGCCCGCCAGCGGAAGCTGAACGTGGGCCTCGTGAATGCCTTCGGCTTCGGGGGGCAGAACAGCTGCCTCGTCCTGCGGCGCTGGGAGGCCTAGGGTGGCGCAGCGGGCGCGACCCGCGGTGAACAGCGAGGCCGCCGAACTGGTGGCCCTCATCGACCGCCTGGAGACGGTCCTGGCCGCGTCGAACCTCTCGGAGCTGGAGGTGGAGGTGGGTCAGACCGCCCTGGTGCTGCGCAAGCCGGTGGCCCTGCCCGCGGAGCCGGCCGTGGCCGCAGCCGGCCGCGAGAGCCCCGCGGCGGAACGTCCGCCGGAGGCGGACGCCGGCGGTTCGCCCTACCACCAGGTGCTGGCGCCGCTCACGGGCTTGCTCTACCTCTCCCCGAGTCCCGACGCCGCGCCGTACGTGCAGGTCGGTCGCGAGGTCAACCAGGGCCAGGTGATCGGACTCATCGAGGCCATGAAGCTCTTCAACGAGATCAAGTCCGACGTGCGCGGCCGGGTGGTGCGCATCCTGGCCGAGCATGGCGCGCTCATCAAGGCGCGCCAGCCGATCCTGGACGTCGATCCCTCATGACAGCCGGGAGGCAACCGCCCATGGGTCCCGCCAGCGTCCGCCTGACCGGCTGGGGCCGGTACGTTCCGGAGCGCGTCCTGACCAACCACGACCTCGGCCGGCTGGTGGAGACGAACGACGAATGGATCACCTCGCGCACGGGGATCCGCGAGCGCCGCGTCGCCGGGCCCCACGAGACGACGGCCTCGCTGGCGGCCGTGGCCGGCGCCCGCGCGCTGGCCGTGGCCGGCCTCGCCCCGGCCGACCTGGATCTGGTCCTGGTGGGCACCTGCACGCCCGACTACGGCATGCCCGCCACCGCGGTCTTCGTCAAGGAGGCGATCGGCGCGACCCACGCCGCCGCGATGGACCTCTCCGCCGTGTGCTCGGGCTTCGTGTACGCCTTCTCCGCCGGCCATGCCTACCTCGCCAGCGGGCTCTACCGCACGGTCCTGGTCATCGGCGCGGAGGTCCTGACGCGCGTCCTGGACTACCGGGACCGCAACACGTGCGTGCTGTTCGGCGACGGCGCGGGGGCGGTCGTCCTGGCCGCCTCCGACCAGCCGCGCGGCGGCCTGCTGGGCTTCGAGCTGACGGCCGACCCCGAGGGCGCCTACAACATCTGGACGCCGGCCGGCGGCACCGCCCTGCCGACCGACCAGGCCACGGTCGAGGGGCGCACCCGCTTCGTCCGCATGAAGGGCCAGGAGACGTACCGCTACGCCACCCGGACGATGGCGCGGACGGTGGAGAAGGCGCTCGACCGGGCCGGCCTCACGGCCGACGATATCGCCCTGTTCGTGCCCCACCAGGCCAACGTGCGGATCATCGAGGCGGTCGGCCGGCAGCTGGCCATCGGGCTCGACCGGGTGTACGTCAACGTCGATCGCTACGGCAACACCAGTGCGGCCTCCGTGCCGATCGCCCTGGCCGAGGCGGTGGACGCCGGGCGCATCCGGCCTGGTGACAAGGTCGTCTTCGTGGCGTTCGGCTCGGGCTACACGAGCGGCGCGTGTGTCGTCGAGTGGACGGCCGACCCGGCCGACGCGGCGCGGGCCGCGACGGTGCCGCCGTTCGTGACGATCCGGCCCCCGGCCGACTTCCCCCTGGGTGACCCCACGCCGGTCGAGCTGCAGCCGATCTTCGCCGAGAAGGAGGCGGCCGCGGCACGCCAGGCGGGCGAGGGCCCAGCCGCGTCGGAGCAGCCGACGCCCGCGGGGGCGCGGGCATGATCGACCTCAGCGGGCAGCACGCCCTGGTCACCGGCGGGGCGCGCGGGATCGGGCGGGCGATCGTGCTGCGCCTGGCCCGACAGGGGGCCGATGTCGCCTTCAGCTACCGGGGCAACGCGGAGGCAGCGGCGGCGACCGCGGCGCAGGTCGAGGCGCTCGGGCGGCGTGGCCTGGCCATCCAGGGCGATGCCAGCGATCCGGCCACCGCCGACGTGCTGGTGAAGGCCACGCTCGAAGCGTTCGGCAGCCTGGAGATCCTGGTCAACAACGCCGGGGTCACGCGCGACGACCTCATCATGCGCATGAGCCCCGAGGCCTGGCGCGTGGTCCTGGAGACCAACCTGTTCGGCGCGTTCTACGCCATCAAGGCGGTGACTCGCCCGATGCTCAAGGCGCGCCGCGGCCGGATCATCAACATCACCAGCGTGTCGGGCCAGGCCGGCCAGACGGGCCAGGCCAACTACTCCTCGGCCAAGGCGGGCCTGATCGGTCTCACCAAGGCCACGGCCCGCGAGCTGGCCAGCCGCGGCATCACCTCCAACGCCGTGGCGCCGGGCTTCGTCGATACCGACCTGACCCACGACCTGCCCGAGAGCCTCAAGGAGCAGATCCGCACCGCGACGCCGCTGGGGCGCTTCGGCACGGTCGAGGAGGTCGCCGACGCGGTCGCCTTCCTGGCGTCGGACGAGGCCGCCTTCATCACCGGCCAGGTGCTTGCCGTGGATGGCGGCCTGGTGATGATGTGACGCCGGCCGCGGCCGGCTGGACCGGCGCCCCCATCGCCGACGTCCTGCGTCGGCACGTGGTCGCCCACGCCGACGCCCGGGGCGCCTTCAGCGAGCTGTGGCGCGCGTCATGGACCGACCCGCTCGGCGGGCGGCCGTTCGTCCAGGCCAACCTGTCGCGGTCCCTGCCGCGCGTCCTGCGGGGGCTCCATGTGCACCGCCACCAGGCCGACCTGTGGAGCGTCCTGGCCGGCGTGGGGACCGTCGCGCTGGTCGACCTCCGGCCCCGCCTGGCCGGCGGCAGCGGCGCGTTGCCCACGGCAGTCCTGCCGGTGGAGGCGGGGGACCAGGTCTACATCCCGGCCCTCGTCGGCCACGGCTTCTACGCCCACAGCGAGCTGCAGCTGTGCTACCTCGTGACCAACGAATACGACGGCACCGATGAGCTGGGCTTCGCCTGGGACGACCCCGACGCCGCGGTGGCATGGCCCGAGCGGCAGCCGATCCTCTCCGACCGCGACCGGGCCAACCCGCCCCTCGCCGACCTGCTGGGGCGCCTCCGGGCCTGACCGGCGCCGCTCAGGCGGCCGCCGGCATCGACGCGCGGACGGCTTCGGGCCACGGCCGCATGACCACGCCACGAGCGGCCGCACGGGCGCCATCGAGCACGCCCCACAGGGGCGGGATCGACGCTCGAGGGTAGGCCTCCTGGCGGATCGCCTCCACCAATGTCGACCGCCCCGCGAGCCGCAGCACCAGGTCGGCCCACTCGGCCCGCGAGGCCTGCCCGCCATTGACCAGGTGGTACAGGCCACCCGGCGCCCGGTCGATCAACTCGACCAGCGCCGCGGCCAGGTCAACGACGTAGGTCGGCGACCCGACCTCGTCACCGACCACCCGCAGCGGCTCGTCCGAGGGGAGCCGGTCGGCCGCGGCGAGGATCTTGGCCGGGAAGTCCGGCGCTCCCGGGCCGAAGACCCAGGCCGTGCGGATCACCCACAGGTCGGCCGATCGATCGACCCGGCCGAAGGCCACTGCCGCCGCGCGCTCGCCGGCCAGCTTGCTGGCGCCGTAGGCGTTGGGCGGTTTCACGGGGTCGTCCTCGCCGTAGCCGCGGCCGTCTCTGCGGCGACCGTCGAACACCTCGTTGGTGGAGACGACCAGCATCCGCGTGCCCGTGTCGGCGGTCGCCTGGGCCAGCTCCCGCACCGCCCGCGCGTTGCGCCGCATCGCCGTCTCCGGGTCGCGCGCGCAGCCATCGACGTCGGTCCACGCGGCGCAGTGGATCACCAGCCCCGGACGATCCCGGGCCAGGAGGGGCGCCGCGGCGTCGGGCACGTCGAGGTCGTAGTCCGGGCGGTCCCACGGGACGACCGGCCGGCCCAGGGATGCGAGGCGAGCCATGACGGCGTGCCCCAGCCGGCCCCGGGCGCCCGTCACGGCGGTCGGCACGCGCCCCTCGGCCGCGTCGGTCACGCCTCGACGGAATCGGCCAGCCGCTGGCCGTACTGGCGCTCGTAGTAGGCGTCCCAGGCCGCGTCGCGCCGGCGGCGCCACCAGGCCTCGTGGTCGCGGTACCACGCCACGGTGCAGGTCATGCCGTCCTCGAAACCGGTCGCCGGCCGCCACCCCAGGGCCTCCGCACGCGCCCCGGCCATGGCGTACCGACGGTCGTGGCCCGGCCGGTCGGGCACGCGTCGCGCCAGCGACCAGGGCTTGCCCAGGCGATCCAGGATCGCTGCGGTCACATCCCGGTTCGTCCGCTCGCCCGCGCCGGGCAGGTTGTAGACCTCCCCGCTCGAGCCCCGTTCGAGCACGACCGCCACACCGTCGGCGTGGTCATCCACGTACAGCCAGTCGCGGCGCTGCAGGCCGTCGCCGTAGAGGGGGAGGGGCAGGTCCTGCATGGCGCTGGTGATGAAGAGCGGCACCAGCTTCTCGGGGTGCTGGTGCGGTCCGTACGTGTTGGCGCCGCGGGTGATGACCGTGTCAAGGCCGTGGGTCACGTGGTAGGCCTGCACGAGGAGCTCGCCGCCGGCTTTGGCCGCGGCGTACGGGCTGCGCGGCGCGAGCGGGTCGCCCTCCTTGCTCGTGCCGGTCTCCACGGAGCCGTAGACCTCGTCGGTGGAGACCTGCAGCAGGCGGCGCGTCTGCCCGTCGGCCGCGCCGGCCGCGCGGACCGCCTCCAGGAGGACGTGCACGCCGATGACGCCCGTACGCAGGAAGTCGTCGGCGGCGAGGATGCTGCGATCCACGTGCGACTCGGCGGCGAAGTTGATGACGGCGTCGGCCTCCGCCACGAGCGGCCCGACGACCGTCGCGTCGGCGATATCGCCCTGCACGAAGCGTAGCCGGGCGGCCGTCGCCGGGTCGGCGAACGCGTCGTCCAGGTTGTCGCGGTCGCCCGCGTAGGTCAGCTTGTCAAGGACGACGAGCTCGTCGGTCGTGGCCGCCAGCCGGCGTCGCACGAAGGCACTGCCGATGAAGCCGGCCCCCCCGGTCACGAGCAGCCTCACGCGGCGCCCGCCCCCCCGTTCGCGCTCGTCCGGCCGCGCCGTTCGGCTACCGGCGGAGCCCCCAGGTGCCCTTCGGCGGCGGCGTGGCTGGCGGCCATCGACGCGTGGAGCAGCGACTCGACGGTCCCCGCGTCGGACCATTGGCCGTCGTAGCGGCGCCAGAAGAAGCGGCCCGCCCCGACGTAGTGGTTGAGCACATCGGTGATCTCGAACTCGCCGCGACCCGACGGCGAGAGGCCCTCGATCACGCCGAAGGCGTCGGGCCGCAGGAAGTAGACCCCGATGGGGATGAGGTCGCTCTTGGGCACGGCCGGCTTCTCCTCGAAGCCGACGACGTGGCCGGCGGCATCGAACTCGGCGACCCCGAAGCGCTCCGCGTCGGGCACCTGGTAGAGGAGGGTCCCGGCGTCGAAGGGACCGTCCTCGAAGGCGCGGGCGGTGTCGGCCAGCGGCGGGCCGATGAGGATGTTGTCGCCGAGCACGACGCAGAACGCCTCGCGGCCCACGAAGTCGCGGGCGAGGCCGATGGCGTGGGCGATGCCGAGCGCCCCACGCTGGTAGCGATACGTCAGATCCAGGCCGAAATCGCGGCCGTCCGCCAGCAGCTCGACGATGTCGCCGACGCTCCGGCCGCCGAGCACCACCATCACCTCGCGGACGCCCATGCCGCGGAGCGTCTCGATGGGGTAGAAGAGCATCGGCCGGTCGTGGATCGGCAGCAGGTGCTTGTTGGTGACGGTCGTCAGGGGATAGAGCCGGGTCGCCGTGCCGCCGGCCAGGATGAGGCCCTTCACCGGTTCATCGTAGCCCACCGCCGACGCAGGTTGACTCCGACCCTCGAGTGGGCGTCGTCAGCCAGGCAGGAACTGCGTTGCGACAAAGACGACGGACAGCACGGCGAGCATCGCCGTGATCGCCCAGCCGACGACTGAGAGGAACGGCCCGTTCGCCAGCGGACCGGCCAGGTTCCTGTCTCCAGCGAGCAGCATCAGGAAGACGAGGATGATCGGCAGGAGGAGGCCGTTGACGACCTGGGCGAGGAACATCACCTGCAGCAGCGGGAGGCCCGGGATCAGCAGGAACAGGGCCGCGAACCCGACGAAGAACGCGAGCAGCCCGTAGAAGGCGGGGGCCTCGCGCCACCGCCATTCCACGCCGCTCTCCCATCCGAACGCCTCGCAGGCGGTGTAAGCGCTCGTGAGGGGCACGACCCCAAGCCCGAGCAACGACGCCGCCAGAAGGCCCACCCCGAACAGGACGCGCGCGCCGTCGCCGGCGAGCGGACCCAGCGCCTGGGCGATCTGTGTGGGGTTAGTCACATTGGTGATCCCGTGTGACCAGAGGGCCGCGGCGCAGGCGATCACGATGAACGCGGCCACGAAGTTGGTCAGGAAGACGCCGATGGTGACATCGAGCCGCTCTGGCGTCAGGTCGTGCTCGTCGAGCTGCTTGTTGACCACGTAGGCCTGGATGAACTGCTGGCCCCACGGCGTGATCGTGGTGCCGACCGTCCCCAGGACCGCCAGCCAGTACGCGCCGGATGACTCGAGGTGGGGGATCACCAGCGCGTTGGCCGCACGCCCCCAATCGGGGTGGGCAAGCACGGCGGAGGCGACGTAGGCGATGGACACGCCGATGCCGACCGCGACGAACGCGTACTGCACCCGGGCGAACGACCCCTGTGCGATGAGCCAGACGACGGCCACTGAGGCCACCAGCGCGCTGATTGGCACGGGGACCCCGAAGATGCTCAGCGCTGCGCCGATCCCCGCGAACTCGGCCACCGTCGTGCCCAGGTTGGCCACCAACATCGTGGCGGACGCGAAAGCGGCCCAACGGACCCCGAACCGTGAGCGGATCAGGCCCGTCAGGCCCTGGCCGGTCGCGAGCCCGAGGCGGGCCCCCATCTCCTGGGTGAAGAAGAGCACGATCTGAGTGAGGAGGATGACCCACAGCAGGTCGTAGCCGAAGCGCACGCCTGCCAGCGAGTAGGTCGTGATGCCGCCGGCGTCGTTGTCAGCGAAGCCGCTGACGATCCCCGGGCCCAGGACCGCGAGCGTGGCTGCCAGGCGGATGCGCCGAGAGAGGGTGCGCCGCCGTGGGGGCGGGCTGGGAGTGGCCTCACGCACAGGTCGCTACGAGCCCCGCCGCGAGAAGAGGCGGGGCAGGCGGTGCTTCCAGCCGCTCGGCAGCACGGTGTCGATGGCGTCGTCGATGGTCACGATGCCCTCCAGGTGGCCCTGGCCGTCGACCACCGGCACGGCCAGCAGGTTGTACCGGGCGACGACCTGGGCGACCTCGTCCTCGTCGGCCAGCACGCCCACCGCCACCGGCTCCGGGTACATGAACGTGCGCACCAGGGTGGCCGGGGGAGCCAC
>Ga0209415_10011905_pt1 | contig 14576 bp, 11 predicted proteins | sample PeaSoiSIISIP2007_FD_187696 | JGI IMG/M metagenome (GOLD analysis project Ga0209415, IMG submission 187696) | Peat soil microbial communities from Weissenstadt, Germany - SII-SIP-2007 (SPAdes) (version 2) | ecosystem: Environmental > Terrestrial > Soil > Wetlands > Peat | place: Germany...
GCAATCTCCCGCCGGATCACCGTCACCGTATCGAGCCCGCTCATGTCGGGCATGTTCATGTCCACGAGCATCACGTGGACGAAGTGGTGTCGCACGACCTCGATCGCCTCGCGACCGCACGAGGCCAGGCGCATTTCGTATCCCTGCCCGGCGAGCGCTTCGCGGACGGTCTCCCGGCATCCCTCGTCGTCATCCGAGACGAGGATCCTGTACGGCCGCACGAATAGCTCGCGCGCCACCATCTGCGACTCCTTCTTCTCAGGCCGCGACGATAATCCGAAAATCAACGTCAGCAAACTATATACCACTGCGCGCAGCGCCGGAGCAAAGTTCATGGGGCGGAACCTCCGGCAGGCAACGTGTCACAACCAGCATTAGTACAGTGGGTTGCGATAGACAATTCTAGAGGTCAGCGCAACTCAGGGCAATTTCGCCCGCCCTCTTCGCTGGCAGGATGGCAGTGAACGACTGCCACATTGACAGGCCGGCTGGGAGCCAACCTTGCGAAGGCTTGCATCGCTGCGCGTCAAATGGCGCCACGCGACAAACCGACGCGCCTCTGACTCCGCGGGTTTTGGTTGACACCGTTAGAATACTGTTTATGATAGTGCTGACGCGGTCACAGTGTTTGATACAAGGGGCTGTGCCATGCGGCGAGAAACGCTGGCGGTCGGCGTCGCACAGATGCCGGAGACGGCCGACCTGGGACGCAACCTCCGGGAGATCGCGCGGTTCGTGGGATTGGCGCGGCGGGCCCGCGTCGCCCTGCTCGTCTTCCCGGAATGCGCGCTCACCGGCTACGCGCCGGCGCTCCACAAGTCCTCGGCCGCTTTCGATCCGGACGCCACCGAGGCGGCTGTCGAGGAAGTGCGCGGCCTGGCGCGGAAGTCGCGTCTGGCGGTGGTCCTCGGGACGCACCTGCCGCTCGACCGAGGGTGGTCGAACAGCGCGCTGTTGATCGCACCCGATGGCCGCATCGCCATGCGCTACGACAAGACGCACCTCTACGGGATGGACGCGGAATACTATCTGGCCGGACGCGCCGCGCCCGCGGTGAATGCCGCCTGCGGCGCAGCGATCGGCATGGAGATCTGCTACGACCTGCGGTTCCCCGAAGTCTCCCGGTGGCTCGCGCTGCGGCGCGCCGAGCTGATCGTCATCATCTCGTACCTCCACGGCAAGAAAGAGATGTGGAAGCGGCCCGTCATCGAGGCCCACATCCGCAGCCGGGCGGCGGAGAACGGCCGGTACGTCCTCTTCGCCAACGCCGCCGGCCCACAGCAGAACGTCCCGAGCCTGATCGCCGACCCGCGCGGCTGGATCATCGCGCAGGCCCGGCGGAGCGTGCGGCAGTTGCTGGTCGCGCGGCTGGACCTGAGCTGCGTCCAGGACGACATCCTCCGCTGCCGCAGGCCCGACCTTTTCGAGGCGGAGTATCCGCAATGAAAGAGGCCTCCCGGAAACGGCTGCTCGAGATCGCGCGGCAGAGCGTGGCCGCCGCGGTCCAGGGAAAGCCGCTCCCGAAGCTCGACGAACCCGACCCGGAGCTTCAGGGCAAGCAGGGCTGCTTTGTCACGCTCAAGAACGGCGAGAACCTCCGCGGTTGCCTGGGCCACTTCACCAGCGCCAGGCCGCTCTGGAAGCTCGTCAACGAGACCGCCCGCGCCTCCGCGACCGAGGACCCGCGCTTCTGGTCTCACCCGATTACGCCGGACGAGCTGGACCGCCTGAACATCGAGATCAGCGTCCTCAGCCCGCTCCAGCGCATCGCCAATCCGCTCGCCATCGAGCTGGGCGTGGACGGCATCTACATTCGCCGGGGCGCCGCGGCCGGCTGCTTCCTGCCGCAGGTCGCCACGGAGACCGGCTGGAGCAAGGAGGAGTTCCTCAGCCATTGCTGCAGCCATAAGGCGGGCCTGTCCGCCGACGCCTGGCGCGATCCGGACACCGAGGTCCTGACGTTCCAGGCGGAAGTTTTCGGCGAGACCGATTGAGGGTTGAGTCCAAGACGGGAATTGACAGAGGAGAGCCGCCGAATGGCCATTCACGTGCATGAGGACGAGTTTTTCACAACGCAACCCGGCGGCGCACAGTTGATCGGGCCCGAGCAGGGCGCGATCAAAGGCTTCTGCATCGGCATCACATTCTACGACAAGGAAGCTTACAACCCGCCCGGCGTGCATGACGACCAGGAAGGCTTCTACGTCCTCGCCGGCCGGGGCACCGCGAAAGTCGGCGACGAGGAATTCGAGATCCGCCCCGGCACCGCCTACATCGCGCAAAAAGGCGTCCCGCATTCCGTCAAAAAGAAGCCCGGCTCCCAGCCGGTGAAGCTCCTCTGGAGCCACGGCGCCGTGTGACGAGCCGTCGCTTTCAAGACGTGATAACCAAAGAATGATGTCTGACAGCGTCAACGCTCCCGCGGCTTGCGCGAATCGCCGCTACTACGCAATGCGTAGTAGCGGAACAAGACGGCAGCAGCCGGCAAGCCGGCCGGCGCAGCTACTACGCTATGCGTAGTAGCAGCACGGGGCGACAAAGGCGGGCGGAGGGCGCTACTACGTTATGCGTAGTAGTGGAATCGGCGCAGAGATTCCTCTTGTGCGGAGCGATTACGTTATGCGTAGTAGCAGCATGGGGCGGCAGGGACAGGCAGGCGGATGGCGCTACTACGTAATGCGTAGTAGCGAAATGGGCGCAGAGGCTCTTGGCTATGCGGAAGGGGAGAAGGACGCGGTTCATATCTCGGGCGTGGTCGAGCCGGCCATCGGCCCGGCGAGCGGAGATCAGGCATGCAGATGTGGATGTCGCAGGTCAGGAAGGGCGTCATCGAACTCTGGCTGATGGCCATCCTCGGCAGGGGCGAAGCGTATGGCTACGAGATTTTCCAGCAGCTATCAGGCAAGGTCGGCCAGGGAATCAGCGAGAGCACGGTCTATCCAATCCTGGCGAGGCTGACGCGCGAGGGATGGGCCGAGGTCCGGAAAGGCTCCTCGCCAACCGGGCCTCAGCGCCGATACTTTCGCCTGACGCCACAGGGCCAGACGCGGCTGAAGCGGATGAAGCAGTTCTGGAAAGAGCTGGAGCGCGAATCCGGCGAAATCCTGCGCGAGATTCGCTGATAATATCGCGGCGATGAGCACTTCCAAACCAACCCCGGCACCGCCTTCGTCGCCCGGAAAGGCGTCCCGCATTCCGTCAAAAAGAAGCCCGGCTCCCAGCCGGTGAAGCTGCTCTGGAGTCACGGGGCGGTTTGACGGAGAGTTTGGGGCGCTGAGTCTCTCAGCGAGTGCCCGACCATCAGCGCTGGAGCGTTCCGGCGCGGACGTAGAGCTTGCCGGGCATCTGGACGGCCAGGCGCTTCAGCTCGAGGACCATGAGGGTGCTGGCGACGTTGGCGGCGGAGAGATGCGATTCCCGCGTGATCGCGTCAATGTCCTGGGGCGTGGAGTCGAGCAGGTCGAAGACGGCGCGCTCGACCTCGTTGAGCAGCAGGGCGCGCGGATCGGGGATCGGCGGCTCGCCCTCGCGGACGCTCAGCGGCTGCGCCAGCGGGCCGAATTCCTCGATGATGTCGTCCACGGTTTCGACGAGCTTGGCGCCGTCGCGGATGAGCTTGTGCGGGCCGCGCGTCTGCGGGCGGCCGATGTCGCCGGGGACGGCGAAAACCTCCTTGCCCATTTCACCCGCCAGCCGCGCGGTGATGAGCGCGCCGCTGTTCCGGGCGGCCTCGACCACGACGATGCCGAGCGAGAGCGCGGCGATGATCCGGTTGCGCGGCGGGAAATTCGCGGCGGTCGGCGGCGAGCCGAGCGGCAATTCGCTGATCAGCGCGCCGCTGCGGGCGACGCGCTCGGCCAGATCGCGGTTCTCGGGCGGATAGACCCGGTCCAGCCCGCAGCCGAGCACCGCGATCGTGCGCCCGCGGCCCTTGAGCGCGCCCTCGTGAGCCGCGGCGTCCACCCCCTGCGCCAGGCCGCTGACGATCGTGAACTGCGCCTGTGCCAGCTCGAACGCAAACTGCTCCGCGTGCATCCGGCCATAGAGCGACGCGCGCCGCGAGCCGACTATGCCGATCGCCAGCGCGTCGCGTTCGAGCAGCTCGCCCTTCACGTAGAGCAGCAGCGGCAATCCTTCCTGGTCGCGGAGCGAGTTCGGGAATTCCGGCGCGCTGAAAGGCAAGATGCGGATGCCGAGGTCGCCGGCCTTCTTCAATTCCTCTTTCGGATCGTACTGCAAGTCGCGGCTGCGGAGCGCGCGGAGGGTCTCGCGCTTGAGGCCCAATCCGCCGAGTTCCTTTTGGCCGGCCTCGCGCGCGCGCGGCCACGAGCCGAAGTGGTGGAGCAGCCGGCGGATGGTCGTCGGACCCAGTCCGCGGACGGCCATCGCTTCGAGAAGGTCCTCGACGGCCACCTCAGGCAGCGGCTCGTCGCGACCATAGGTTTCCGACTTCTGATCCGGCTCGGCCATGCGCGCATCCTCAAGAGAGAATTCTTCTCGCGGCTAAGTTCCACCACGAAGGGCACGAAGAAGAACCGGGGAATTCAAGACTTGTAATTCCGTCCTTCGCGTCCTTCGTGTTCTTCGTGGTAAGACATTCTCTTGTGCAATTCTCAAGAGCCCGGCGGGCGGATGGTCGTCGTCGGCTCCTCCGCCGGGGCGAACGGCATTCGCAGCCTGATGAGCATGTCCGGGGAATCCGGCGGCAACAGGTGCAGCGCGCCGCCGTGCGCGGCGGCAACCTGTCGCGCGAAGGCCACCGGCTCCGCTTTGCCGCGGGCGATGATCTGCTCGCGCGGAATGGCGATGCCGATGCAGATCAACTCCACCTGAAATCCGCCGCGCGGAACATCGGGCCCGAGCCGCAGCGCCAGCGTGCCGGCCGCGGCGGCTCGCGGCTCCCGCTGCGGCGGCCACGTTTCCAAGAGGTGCGCCAGCAGTCCGGCCAGCGCGCGAGACCACTGCTGCCGGTCCACGACGGCAGTGTCCGGCTCGAGTTCGATCTCGACAGAGAGGTGGATTCCGCGAGCGTCCGCCGAGGGTTGCGCCGCCTCTGCGACGGCATTCACGATCTCCGCCAGATGCGCAGGCGCCGGGTGCAATTGGAGCGCGGGGAACGACCCGGGCAGGATCTCCGTCGTGTCGCCGGGCCCGGCCGGCGCCCGTTGCGCGGTGAGCTTCGCGAGTTGTTTCAATTGCCGGGCGGAGGGGATTTCCCGGCCGAAGACGAAGCTGTTCGCTCCGATCGTGACGACGTCGCCCCGGACGATCCGGCGTTCGCGAACCAGGATGCCGTTGACGAATGTGCCGTTCGAGCTGCCCGCGTCCACAACGATGGCCCCGTCGCCGTCGGGCAGCAGCCGCGCGTGCAGGCGCGAGGCGCGGTCGTCATGGAGCACCACCTCGCGGCCTTCCTCGCGGCCGAGCGTCACCGGGCTGTCGGCCAGCACGAACGCTCCGCCGGCGTCCGGGCCCTGGAAGATGGTGAAGAGCCGCTCAGGCATCCTGTTTTGCGGACCTCCCTTTCAACACGGAGGCACGGAGTGCACGGAGGAGACGGCGACCACGGAGAGAAGCATTTCGTGAATTTTCAAAGCTCAAGCCCTTCTCCGTGTCCTCCGTGTCTCCGTGTTGAAGCTGACCGTCAGATGATGATGCCGTTGATCACGCCGTCGAAGACCATGTGCCCGTTGACGAAGCCCTGGCAATCGAAGGAGGAGATGCGCGATTTCATTTCGCCGCGCAGTTTCGCGACCATGATGAGGCGGTCGCCCGGCAGCACCTGACCGCGGAACCGCACGCCGTCGAGGCCGGCGAAGCCCATGAAGCGGCCCTGCGCGTCCGTATTCGCGCTGCGGCCGTAGAAATAGCTGCATGCCTGGGCGGCGCATTCACAGATGAGCACGCCGGGCATGAGCGGCCGGCCCGGGATGTGGCCGCGCACCCAGAAGTCCTGTATCGAGGTGTCGCGGAAGGCGACGACGTACCCGCCGGGCTGGTCGTATTTGAGGACGCCCGAGAGCATCTCCATCTCGAAACGCTGCTGGTTGAACTTTCGGATGCCCTCGATGTCGTCCTCGACGCGGTTCAGGTCCATCAGGCTGAAGTCCACGAGCGGTTTGGGCGGCATGCTGGTCCTTTCCGATCACAAGTGAACGAGGAATTCGGTGGAGCCGATGCGGATGACATCTCCGGGTTTCAGTGGAACGCGCCGGACGGCCAAACCGTTCACGAACACCCCGTTTCCGCTATTCAGGTCCTCGATGACGATATCGCCTTCCTGCCGCCAGATGCAGGCGTGAGAGCGGGAGACGTCTTTATCGTGGAGGTGGATTTTCGACTTCTTTTCGCGCCCGATGGTGATGCGCTGGCCGAGGAACATGAAAGTCTTTCCGGCCAGCGGGCCGTTGCGGGCGGTGATGCGGCACTTCCAGGAGTCGTAGGTCCGCGTGTCACGAGGCTCATCGCGATCCATGCGCTGCGATTCGGCTTCCAGCGAACGGATCACATACGCTCTGGAAGGCTCGTCCTGTGGCGGGGGCTCGTCCTCCGCGCCCGGCGCGGGGATCGGCCGCGCGGCGGGTCGAGCGGCCGCGCGACGCGCGCCTTTGGACGCCGGCGTATGGGCGGCCCGGTACAACAGGACCGTGCCGCCGACCTTCAATTCCGCGCCGTCGGCCAGGACGAAGCACCGCGGCGGGTCCGCAGCCAGTTGGATCGCCTGCACGCCGCCGGGAACGCGGGCGATCTGGACCTGAAAATCGCAAATCCCGTCTTCGACAAGGCGGACGTCCGCTTCGGGCGCGCGTCCGATCAGGATCGGCGTCTTGGTGACCGGCAGCTTCAAGGCGCCGGTCGGACTCCGCCCGACGAGCCAGCCGGCCGGCCGGCCGACCCTGCGCTTCAGCGGCATGCCGTCCACCAGGCAGATGTAAAGGCTGCGGCCGATGCGGATCACGTCGCCGGGAACGAGATCCTGCGCCCGCACCCGGTGTTCATTCACAAACGTGCCGTTGAGGCTGTTCAGGTCCTCGACGATCAGCCGCCGGTCCTGAAACGAGACCGCCGCATGCCGCTTGCTGGCGAGCGTGTCGCCCAGGAATATCTGGCTTCCGGGATCGCGCCCGATGATCAGCGGCTCGCCGGCGATGGGGAAAACGGCGGCGACGCAGCCCGCATCGAGGCGCCCCAGCCGCGCGCCGCTTTGTGCTGCGGCGTGGCTCCGCTCTCGAGAACCGTCCCGCGAGCTGTATTCATCGTGGCTTGGCATCAGACCGCCCATTCCATCCGCTGCACTCCGGGGGAAAGCATATCAGCCTCGGCTCGGCCCTGCAAGGGGCGAGCGCTGCGGAGCCTCTCGGCGTCAGGGCTTCTCCGCGACAGCGATGAAGTTGGTCGGATAGAGCGATTTCACCCCGAACCATCGGTCCGCGAGCAGCGCCAGTCGGATGAAGACCCGGTTCAGCAAAAGCCCCGCGCGGAAGGCCGGCCCGACAGGCCAGAGCAGCGCGAGCGCGGCGGTCGAGGGCGCATAGGCCAGGAAGCAGATCAGCCCGCCGGCGGGCTCGGCGGAGAGGAGGCGCAGCCCGGCTTTTTCGACAAGATGCCGCAGTCCGTGGCCGGTGAACCGCCAGTAGTCGTGCGGCTCATTGTGGAGCCAGACCAGGTGCGGCACGGAGAGGATCGCTTTGCCGCCGGGCTTGAGCATGCGCGCGATCTCGCGGAGCGCCAGTTCCGGCTCGGGCAGGTGGTGGAGGACCTGCGCGCAGAAGATCGAATCGTACTGCGCCTCCGGCAGGCCGGTCCGCTGCAGGTCGGCGACGTGATCGAGCCGTTCGGCCGGGCCGGCGATGTCGAGGCTCTCATACGACGCGCAGAACTCCTCGAGCATGCGCCGGTACGCCATTCGGCCGGCTCCGGCATCGAGGAGTCGGCCCCGCGCATGCCGCTCCGCCGCGGCGCGCAGCGCGCGATACAGCGAGAGGTTCGTCGTCGCCAGCTCGAAGTAATCCCGGCTTCCGGCGGTCGCGTCGGAGATGCGGCGGCTGTTCTCCTTGATGCAGGACTGAAGGCCCATAATCGCTCCATTGCCGTCGTCGCGCTGGAACTCCTGCGTCACAACATAGCCGGTTGAGCGCGTCAGTTCAAGCAGGAGCGATTGGGGCCGATTAACCTGAGGAGGGGCGCCGCGTTCGGCATGCTTCGCAGGGTTTCACCCTTTGCTCTGCCGTGGAGAGGATGCTAACATGGGGGTGACTGAAGCCCGGCGGCCGGTCGGTTTTTCACGCGGCGCGGGTTGAAAGATTCTCGGCGAACACTGAAAGGAGGGACGTCGTTGGCGGCCAACGGTTCTCCTCGGACAACGCGGCGGCGGCGGTTCGTCTGGTACGCGCTGCTGGTTCTGTTCCTCTGCGTGGTCGCGGTCTTCACTTTTCGGAGGTTTCACGGGCGCGCGGAGCGGGACATCGCGAGAGGACAACTGCTTCTCGTGCGCGGCAATACGAGCGAGGCCCTCCAGCAGTTCCGCGAGGCGCTGAAGCTGAACCCGAAACTGACGGAGGCGCGGGTGGGCGTCGTTAAGGCGCTGGTCAAGCGGAAGGAATTCCCCGAGGCGTTGGAGGAAGTGGATCGGGCGCTCGAGAACGGCCTTGCGGAGAGTGAGGCGGCGCTGCTGAAGGCCGGAGTCTTGCGCGAGCGCGCCAGTTACCGCCTGGACGCAGCCGGCAAAGCGCTCACGGCCAAGATTTGCGAGCAGGCCATCGCGGAGGACGTGGATCCGGCGATCGCGCTGGTGCAGAAGCAGGCAGAGAAGGCCAAGAAGCCGGCGGACGCCTATACGCTTCTGGGCGATCTCTACGGCCAGAAGCTGCGGGTCGAGAGAGCGGAGGAGAGTCTCCTTATCAAGGCGTACAAACAGGCGCTGAACCTCGATAAGAAAGATGAGATGGCGGCAAGGGAACAGGATCGCCGCGCCCTTTCCCCGAAGATGCGTTCGGCCAGCGAGCTTTCGCACCAGGCGTATGAGGAAGCGATCAAGAAGGATCCGGAGGCCCCGGCGCCGCGGTTCGCGCTTGCGGGGGAGGCGCTCGAAGTCTATAACCCGCGGACCGACCAGGCCAAGGCGATTCTCGATCCGCTGATGAAATTGCCGCATCCGCCGAGCGAGGCGATCTACCTGACCGCCACCGCCGAATGGTATTCCGGGGACGTGGACCATGCGCTGGAGCACCTGCGGCTCCTGAACAATGTGGCAAAGCCCCCGCTTGGATCCCTCTTGACGGAGGCGGAAATCCTCATCGCGGCCGGCCGCTGGCCGGAAGCTCGCGCGGTGGCCGACAAACTCGAGAAGATCGGTCCCAAGCGCCCGGAGGTCCGCTGGCTGATGGGCCGGGTGCTGCTGCATGAGGGACACGCCGAGGAAGCGCTCGAGCACCTGCAGAACATCTTCTCCAGAAGCCCCGGGCAGCCGGCGCTGGTGTGGGCGCAGGCGCGCCTGACCCTGGCGCAGGCGCTGATGAGCGGCAACCCGCCCAAACGTGAGCAAGCGGTCTCCGAATACAAGAACGTCCTCCTTGATTTCAACGCCACCAGGCCCATTAGTGTCCGGATGGCGAGGGAGCTTCGCGAGGCGGCCTACCAAGCGTGCGTGGGGCTGGCCGGCGCGACGAGGGAAGTCGGCCCGAAAGCCGCCCAGGAATACGCGGTGCGGGCGTTGGGCCTTGCGCCGGAGCGGCCGGAAGCGTTCCAGCTTGCCCACGACATGTGCCGGGCAGCCGGCGTTGCGCCGGAGAAGATCGAAACCCTGGCGCTTCTCCACGCGAACGCCCTGGCGCGCGATCCGGCCCAGCAGAAGGCCGCGTGCGAGTTCCTGCGGAAGGAATCTGAGGAGTTCAAGGACGCCCGCGAAAAAGGCGCGCAAGTTCGCCTGCTCCGCGCAATTCTCCTGGAGAAAATGGGCTCCTACCAGGAGGCCATCGCGGCTTACGAGGAACTTCGGAAGGAGTTTCCAAAGGCGAGGCGTGTCGCCTACGACTTGGCGCGGATGCATGTGCAACTCGGCCATTACAAGGAAGCGCAGGCAGTCTACGAGTCGGTGCTGGCGGCGGATCCGGGCGATATGCGTGCGGTCGTCGGCCTGGTCGGCGTTTTTCTCCGCATGAAAGATATGGCCGGGGCGGATACGGTTCTGGACCGCGCGGCGCGCTCCTCGAATTCCGCGCAGCTCTGGGCCACGATGTTGGCCATTTTCGTGAGCGAGAACCGCCTGGACGAGGCCGCCTCGCTCGCGAAGTCCTACGTGGAAAAGAATCCCGTCAGCGCGCCGGCCCGGTGGATGCTCGCGGAAATCCTTTGGGTCCAAGGCGACCTGAAAGGCGCGAAGTCGGCGTTTGACGAGACGCTGAAGCTTGCGCCAGACTTCTCGCTGGCGTCTCGGCGCGCCTTGCTGGACCTCGAGGAGAACCGCTCCGCCGACGCAGTGACGCTGCTGAAGTCGCACACGAACTCCGGAAAAACCGAATTGGCGGTGGCGCTGCAAGCGGACGGCAAATTGCAGGAAGCCGCCGACATCCTGAAGGGCCTCTCCGCAAGCGCTCAAGGCCCCGTGCTCGGGCTGGATACGCCGCGCTGGTTCCTCGCGGTCTTGCTCGCCGGCGAGGGCGACCTTCAGGGCGCCGGCGCGATGAGCGATCTCCTGGCCGCGCGGGAATTCCTCGGGTCGCCGGCGGACCGTCTGCAATTGCTCCAGCGCGTAGCGGCTGCCGCGAAGCCGCGCAATCTGGCGGCGAAGGTCAATGTTGTCCTGTGGCTCAGCATGAACTCATGTCCGGGCGTGTTGGAACAAGCGGAACTCCTTGTGAAGGAGCTGCCGGACGAACCGCTGACGGCCATCTGGCGGGCGCGGCTACTGGATGCCGCCGGGAAACACGAAGAGGCGGCCCAGGCCTGTCGCGACATTCTCAGCGCGCACCCCGGTTTTGCCATGGCCAGGCTGCTCCTTGCGGAGAGCCAGCAACGGAGCGGCAAGACCGACGAGGCGATCCAGTCCCTCGATGAGGCGCTCAAGCAGGTGCCGCCGGAGATGGTCGGCGGGGTTCAGTTGCAGCGGGCGAAGCTTCTCTCGGACTCGGGCCGGCTGGAGGAGGCCATCGCCGGCTACCAGACCATCACCAGCCCGCCCGCTATGGCCGCTGTCGCCGACAACGAACTCGCCTGGTTGTATGTGACCAAGCGGAACGACCCCGACTCCGCGCTGCCCATCGCGGAGCAGGCCGCGAAACTCATCCCGAACGATCCGGCCATCCTGGATACGCTCGGCTGGGTTCTCTACCTGAAAGGGGAAAACGACAGGGCCTTGGCGAACCTCCAGAAGGCGAAGTCGGAGCTTCCGGGGAACCCGACGTTGCGGTATCACCTGGGGCTGACGCTCCTGAAGATCGGCCGGAAGGACGATGCCAAGGCTGAACTGGAGGAGGCGCTCGCCATTTCCAAGGACTTCCCGGAGGCCGCTGACGCGGCGGCGCAGCTTGCGGGGATTTGACATTGGAGATTGGGTGATTCGGACATTGGGTGATTGGGACACTCAGCGACGCCGCTCTTCCAATCTCCCAATCGCCCAATCTCCGAATCACCTTTCCGTTCATGGCGACGGAGGGCTTCCGTGCCGAAGGTTCTCCTCGTAAGCTTCGCGGGTTATCCATACACGCCCAGCAGTCTCATGCCCGACAACGGACTGGCCAGCCTGGCCGGTTCGCTCCTCGACGCCGGCCACGACGTGCGGATCGCCGACTACGGCGCCGTCGCCACGGTGCGCCGCCTGTTTCCCGAGGCGCTGTCGCGGCGCGTCCAGCCGCTCGCCGAGAAACTCTTCGTCGAGCACAGGCGCCTCTCCGGGCTCGAAAAACTCAAATTCCTGCGCGCGGGCGCGCAATTGGAGCGGCACCAGGAGAAGGAGATCCGGGCGCTCGCGGCCGAGGCGGCGGACGAAGCGCTGCGCTTCGGGGCGGACTACGTCGGGCTCAAGCTCTGGAACGGCGACGGCTTCTCCGGCTCGGTCCGGATCGCCGAAGCCGTCCGGGCGCGCGCGCCGCGGGTCGGCCTCATCGCCGGCGGCCCGCATGCCGACTACTTCGGCGGGCACATCCTCCAATACACCGATGCGTTCGACCAGTTGATCCAGGGCGAGGGCGAGCGAGCCCTTCCGGAATTGATCGCCGCGTTGGAGCGCAAGGGAGACTGGCGGAAGATCCCGGGCGTGGTGTGGAAGGGCTCGAACGGGATTTCCTGCAACCCGACCTGCGTAGTCGAGACGCTCGATGAACTGCCGCTTCCGGTCTATGAGCGGGCCGTGTATCCCGCGCTGGAGGGCGACCAGAAGCTGAAGATCGGCGTCTTGGACGAAAGCCGCGGCTGCCCGAACCGCTGTGCGTTCTGCATCCACCCGATCAAGAGCGGCGGCCAATGGCACATGAAATCGCCGGGCCGCGTGGCGTCCGAGGTGCGGCGACTGATGGACCAACTGGGCTCGCGCTGCTTCATCTACTCGGGCAGCAACACCTCCGCGAGCGTGGCGATTGGCATCGCCCGGGAGTTGCTGAAAGAGGGATTGCACGTGCGGTACGGCTGCTTCGGCCACGTCCGGAGCATCGGCAAGGCGGACTTCGAACTGCTGCGGCGGAGCGGGTGCGAGGCGATCTTCTACGGGCTCGAATCGGGCAGCGAGCGCATCCTGCGCGAGGCCTTCAACAAGCCGCTCGACCTGGCCGAGGCGGAGCGCGTGATCCGCCAGACGAAAGAGGCGGGCATCTGCGCCATCGCCAGCGTCATCTATCCCGCGCCGTTCGAGGACGAGGAAAGCCGGCGCGCCACGCTGGATTTCCTGGGCCGCGTCCGGCCCGACAGCGTCCCCGTCACCATTCCGGGCATGATCCCCGGCACGCCGTGGGAAAAGGAGCCGGAGAAGTACGGTTTCCGGAAAAGCGAGCGGACCGACATCTGGGAATACGGGCTGACCTACAAGATCAAGCTGCTCTTCCCGCCAAGCCTGTGGAAGCCGCTGCCGTACACCCTGAACGGGAAGTCCTCGAAGCAGCTCTTCGCCGAGTGCGAGGCGTTCATCCGCGACATCGAGGCCGAGGGCCTGGTCACCGATCTCTCGCACGAAAGCGTGCTGATGGCGGCCGCCCTGGGCGAGCGGAACGACCTTCCGGGCTTCCGCGACCGCTGCCGCGCGATGTTCCTGAGCGGCGATGTCGAGCGGATCGGCGCCATGGTGGAAGCGATCAACCGCAATGTGGCGCCATCGGCGGTGTCCGAGAAGGCGGCCCGTGTGGGAACGAAGCCATGACCGGCCTCCGGAGATCGGTGGTGCTGTTCATGCCCGAGGGGAGCATTCTTGCGCACGTCGGAAGGACCGTGGCCGTCGCGAACGCCATGGACCCGAACGCGTTTGACGTCCGCTTCGCCGCATCCGGGCCGCATGCCGACAAGATAGACCCTGCCCGATGGCGGGTCGTGCCGGTTCACACTCAGGATCGAAACGGATTGTTGGGCCGCCTCAAGGCCGGCGGCAGCGCGTTCACCGTCGAGGAGCTCAGGGCCTATGTCAAAGATGAGCGGCGCGTTCTCGCGGATATCAAGCCAAATGTCGTCGTGGGAGATTTTCGCCCGTCGCTCGGCATTTCAGCGCTGTCTCTCAACGTGCCCTACGTCTGCATCACCAATGCCGTCTGGACCCGGTACTGCAGCGTGAAGCTCGACCCGCCGGCGTCCTGGCTCCCGACGAGAATCTTCGGCGCGCGCTTCTTGAAATTCCTGAGGTCCGCGATGCCCGGCCTGGAGAAGCGCATCTTCGCTCATTATGCGGTCCCCTTCAATACGGTGCGCCGCGAGTACGGGCTTCCCGAGCTGCCGGACATCCGCGAATGTATGTGCTCGGAGAACTTCAACCTGGTCGCGGACATCGAGGAGTTCTTTCCTCATGTCCCGGAAATGCCCCAGGAACGTTATCAGTATGTCGGCCCTCTATTGTGGGAGAGCAACGAACCGGCGCCTCCTTGGCTTGCGATGTTGGACCGGACTCGACCGATCGTGTATCTGACCATGGGCAGCACGGGCCCGCTCGAGCAGATCAGGGCCATCCTGAAGCATCTCGCGGACGACGGGTTCCAGGTGATCTCCACCACGGCGACGGAGACCGTCGGCCAACTGCCGCCGGGCTGTTACACGGCGCGCTTTGCGCCGGGGAAGGCCTTGTGCAGCGCGGCCGACGTCGTCGTCTGCCATGCGGGAAACGGCACCATCTACCAGGCGTTGTCATGCGGCAAACCGATCGTCGGTGTGCCGGAATTCCACGACCAGGAGTTCAACATGCAGCGCGTCAAGGCGCTTGGAGTCGGCCTGAGGGCGGGCCACGACGACGTCATCCGGCAAGTGCACCAGATCTTGAAGGATCCGAAGTTTTCGCTCGGCGCACGAGATTTCATGCAGAAGTACATGACGCTGGACGGGCCGGCAAATGCGGCGCGCTGGATCGAGACCATCGCTTGCGGCGGAGCGATCCGCAGCGGGGCGCCGAC
>Ga0209415_10011906_pt1 | contig 14576 bp, 12 predicted proteins | sample PeaSoiSIISIP2007_FD_187696 | JGI IMG/M metagenome (GOLD analysis project Ga0209415, IMG submission 187696) | Peat soil microbial communities from Weissenstadt, Germany - SII-SIP-2007 (SPAdes) (version 2) | ecosystem: Environmental > Terrestrial > Soil > Wetlands > Peat | place: Germany...
TAACCGCAGGCCTGAACTGGAAATTATCGTTACTTTATAGTGGTTTACGACTTTGGAAAGAGGGAAGCTCGGCCTAAACGGATAGCCCCCGGGAAGGGGCCTTATACCGCCCGGCCTTCGGAAGGTCGGCGCAGGCTCGACCTCTCCCACCGCCGAAGGCGGGAGAGGTTTTGTTCGCCTCAAGCTGCCTTGGCCATCCCGCGCAGCACGTACTGCAGGATGCCGCCGTGCCGGTAGTACTCCACCTCGTCGGCGGTATCGATCCTGCAACGCACCGGCACTTGCTCTGTCTTGCCGTCCGGGCGGTGGATCACCAGCGTCAGGTCCATGCCGGGCTTTAACCCGTCGAGGCCGACGACGTCGATGATTTCCTCGCCGGTGATGCCGAGCGACTTGCGGTCCATGCCGGCGCGGAAGGTCAGCGGCAGCACGCCCATACCGACCAGGTTCGACCGGTGGATGCGTTCGAAGCTCTCGACGATCACCGCCTTTACGCCGAGCAATAAGGTGCCCTTCGCCGCCCAGTCGCGTGACGAGCCGGTGCCGTATTCCTTGCCGCCGAACACCACCAGCGGCACGCCTTCCTTCTTGTAGCGCATCGCCGCGTCGTAGATCGGCATCACCTCGCCGGACGGCAGGTGCTTCGTCATGCCGCCCTCGACGTTCTGCAGCATCTCGTTGCGGATACGGATATTGGCGAAGGTGCCACGCATCATGATCTCATGGTTGCCGCGCCGCGCGCCGTAGCTGTTGAAGTTCGGCTGCGTCACCTGGCGTTCCAGCAGGTACTCGCCGGCCGGCGAGGTGCGGCGGATCGAGCCGGCCGGGCTGATATGGTCGGTGGTGATCGAATCGCCTAGCTCTGCCAGGATGCGCGCGCCGTGCACGTCGGTGACCGGCGCCGGCTCCATGGTGATGCCCTCGAAATAAGGCGGGTTCTTCACGTAGGTCGAGCCGTCCGACCAGCGATAGGTGTCGCTGTCGGTATCGACCTCGATCGTCTGCCACTGCTTCGGCCCCTTGGTCACCTCGCCGTAGCGTTTGAGGAACTGGTCGCGCGATAGCGACGCGGCGATGACGGCGGCGATCTCCTTGTTGGTCGGCCAGACGTCGCGGAGATACACCGGCTGGCCATCGGTGCCGGTGCCCAGCGGCACGGTGGTGATGTCCTCGGTCATCTTGCCCAACAGCGCATAGGCCACCACCAGCGGGGGCGAGGCCAGGTAATTGGCGCGCACGTTGGCGTGCACGCGGCCCTCGAAATTCCGGTTGCCGGACAGCACCGCGACCGCGACCAGCTTGTGGTCCTCGATGGCATCGACGATCGCGTCGTCCAGCGGGCCGGAGTTGCCGATGCAGGTGGTGCAGCCATAGCCCACCAGGTTGAAGCCGATGGCGTCGAGGTCCTGTTGCAGTCCCGACTTCTCCAGATACTCCGTCACCACCTGCGAACCTGGCGCCAACGAGGTCTTCACCCAGGGCTTCGGCCGCAGCCCCTTGGCCCGCGCCTTGCGCGCCACCAAGCCGGCGGCCACCAGTACCGATGGGTTCGATGTGTTGGTGCAGGATGTAATGGCGGCGATGACGACGTCGCCGTGGGTGAGTTCGTAGTTCTTGCCCGCGACCTTCACCGACGTGTTGACATCGTTGGCCGGCACGCCGAGGCCCTTGGTCAGCTCCGTCTGGAACGCCGGCGCCGCGTCCTTCAGTGCCACGCGGTCCTGCGGCCGCTTCGGCCCGGCGAGGCTCGGCACCACGGTGCCCAAATCCAGCTCCAGCGTGTCGGTGAACATCGGCTCCGGCGCACCTGGCTCGTGGAACATGCCCTGCGCTTTGAGATACGCTTCCACCACGGCGATGCGATGCTCGTCGCGGCCGGACATATGCAGGTAGTCGAGCGCCACCTTGTCCACTGGAAAGAAGCCGCAGGTGGCGCCGTATTCCGGCGCCATGTTGCCGATGGTCGCGCGGTCGGCCAGGCCCAGCCCATCCAGCCCGGGGCCGAAGAACTCGACGAACTTTGCCACCACGCCTTTGCGGCGCAGCATCTGCGTCACCGTCAGCACCAGGTCGGTCGCGGTGGCGCCCTCGGGCAGCTTCCCGGTCAGCCGGAATCCGATCACGTCCGGAATCAGCATGGCGATCGGCTGGCCCAGCATCGCCGCCTCGGCCTCGATGCCACCGACGCCCCAGCCGAGGATACCGAGGCCGTTCACCATCGTGGTATGGCTGTCGGCGCCGTACAGTGTGTCCGGATAGGCGAAAGTGGTGCCGGCATTGGTCGAGGTCCACACGCACTGGCCGAGATACTCCAGGTTCACCTGGTGACAGATGCCGGTGCCGGGCGGCACGACGCGGAAATTGTCGAACGCCTCCTGGCCCCAGCGCAGGAAACGGTAGCGCTCGCCATTGCGCTCGAACTCGATGTCGACGTTCTTCTGCAGCGCGTCGTTGCGGGCGAACACATCGATCTGGACCGAGTGGTCGATGACCAGATCGACCGGCACCAGCGGGTTCACCTTCTTTGGATCGCCGCCCAGGCGAGTGATGCCGTCGCGCATCGCGGCGAGGTCCACCACGGCGGGGACGCCAGTGAAATCCTGCAACAGGATGCGGGCGGGCTTGAACGGCACCTCCTTGTCGGAGTGCGCCCGATCCAGCCAGCCCGCGATCGACTTGGCGTCGTCCACCGTGTAGCTGGAGCCGTTCTCGAACCGAAGAACATTCTCCAGCAGGATCTTCAGGCTGACCGGCAGGCGGGAGATATCCCCGAGCATCTTCGCTGCTTCCGGCAGCGAGTAGTAGTCGTAGTTTTTGCCGTCCACCGACAGGGTGCGGCGGGTCTTGAGAGTGTCCTGTCCGATGGCGGTCATGGTTGCGTCCGTCCTGGGTTGCAGGACGCCCCTTTGTTGTGCGGTGCAGCGGCATGATACAGGGCGCGGGCCGCTTGTGCGATGGTTTCGGCGGCCGGGCTTTAACCACACCGGCCGGGGAACGTCCATCTTGCGTTCAGATTGGGGGCAGGCGTGCTGCAAGCCGAGGGACTGGCGGCCTTCCGCGGCGAGCGGCTGGTATTCCGCGACCTGCATTTCACCGTGGCGCCCGGCGGGGCGCTGGTGCTGACGGGCGCCAACGGCTCGGGCAAGTCCACGTTGCTGCGGTTGCTGGCGGGGCTGGTCCGGCCGATCGCCGGCCGGTTGCTGTGGGGCGGCGACGACGCCCTGGCCGACCTGCCCTCGCATGCCGCGCGGGTGACCTATCTCGGGCATCTCGACGCGGTGAAGCCCGGTCTGACGGTGGCGGAGAATTTGCGGTTCGCCGCACGGATAAGCGGCGGCTCGGTGGGCGACGCACTGGAAACGGTCGGCCTGGAAGACCTTGCCGACGTGCCGGCGCGGTTCCTGTCCGCCGGACAGAAACGGCGCCTCGCGCTCGCCCGGCTGGGAGTGAGCATGGCGCCGCTTTGGTTGCTGGACGAGCCGACGGTGGGACTGGACACGGCATCGCTGGGTCGGGTGGGCGCGGTGCTGCAGGCGCACCGTGTGCGCGGCGGGATCGTGGTGGCGGCGACGCATGTGCCGCTGCCGCTGGACGACGTGGCGGAGCTGCGGCTTGGCTGACCGCTCTCGCTTCGCGGGCGAGATGTACCGGTCAGCTCTTTCTCACCCCCCAGAACAACGGGATTGCCGCCTTGACGATGTCGGTGACGTTGTTGCGGAACGCCGTCGGCTGAAATATCTGGCCCAGCGGCATGAACGGGATGACCTCGCAAGCGCGGCGCTGGATTTGCTCGCAGATCGCCCGCTGCGACGCCAGGTCAGGCGCGTCGAACCATTGCTGGCGCAGCGCCTCCAGCGTCGCATCGGTCGGCCAGCCGAACCAGCCGCCCTTGCCGTTGGCGCGCAGCGGATAGGAACTACCGGGATTTGACACCGTCAGCCCGCCCCACAACGTGCAGAACGCGTTCCAGCCGCCGTTGTCCGGCGGCGCCGCGTTCGCACGCCGCGACACCAGCGAGCCCCAGTCCATCGCCATGAGTTGCACGTTCAGCCCAACCGCCTGAAACAGCCTGCGCGTCACTTGCGCCATCTGCGACAGTGCCGGTTGATCGGTCGGCGACATCAAAAGGATCGGCTCACCCCGGTAGCCGGATTCGGCGACCAGCCGCTTCGCCAGCGCAACGTCACGCGGGCCCGCCAGCGCCTCGACGCCGGCCTTGTTCGCCATGGCCTGGCCGTCGGTGAAGAACCCCACGGGATAGCGGCCGAGTTCCGCCTCCTCGCCGACCATTGCTTGCACGTAGCTTTTCTGGTCCACCGCCGGCAGCAGGGCGCGCAGCAGCTTCACATCGTCGAACGGCGGATACAGGTGGTTGAACGCCAGCACGCCGAGCCAACCGAACGGATCGAAGACCTGCGCCACCACGCCATCGGAACGCTTCAGCATCGGCACCAGGTCGATCAGCGGGTTCTCCACCCAGTCCACCTCGCCGGTCTGCAACGACGCGGCGGCGGTCGCCGGGTCGGGCTGCACGATCCATTCGACGCGGTCGAAATGGACCACCTTGCCACCGGAGAAATACGCTGGCGGTTCCTGCCGCGGCACGTAGCCGTCGAACCGCGCCCAGGCGGCGCGCGCGCCCGACACCCATTCGCCGGGCAAGAACCGGTACGGCCCCGAGCCGACATACTCCTTGATCTGTTCCGCCGCCGGTGTCTTCGCGATGCGCTCCGGCATCATGAAGCAGTTACGTGCGCCGAGCGCATACAGCATCTGGCGGAACGGCTTTTTCAGCCGGATGCTGAAGCGCCGGTCGTCCAGCGGCCGCATCTCCTCGGTCAGCAGCATGAGTTGCTGCCCGAACGGATCCTTCTCGGCCCAACGATTGATCGAGGTGGTGCAATCGACGGCGCGCACCGGCACGTTATCATGAAACCGCAGCCCGTCGCGCAACGTGAACGTCCAGGTTTGCTCATCCGCGGAAACCTCGTGGCTGGCGCACATCTGCGGCTGCGGGACCACCGCATCGTCGATGCCGTACAGCGTGTCGAACACCATGTAGGCGTGGTTGATCGCCACCGTCGCGATGGTCCATACCGGGTCGGGATTTGCCAGATTGGCCTGCGGCACGAAGCGCAGCGTCTTAGCCAAGGTCTGCGCGATGGCGGGGCGCGGCAGCCCCTGGGCACCGAGTGCCATGGCGGTAGCGGCTCCCGCCAAAATCTCCCTGCGTCGCATGGAGGCGTCTCCCTGCTATGAATGATGCGTCTACGACACCCCCCTTATTGTCATGGCCGCGCCAGGGCTGGACCCGGCGATCATACAAGGCCATCTATCGCGCACGGTGCCAGCATGGATGGCCGGGTCAAGGCCGTCCATGACGAGGCAACCCAGGCTGCGGCGAGGCGCTCTCGAGGCTGGAGAAAATGATGCTTTCTCGTATCTTCTTCTGGCGCCGCCCACGCATCAACGTGGTTGAGCTGCATGGGCTGATCGCTCCGCGCGCCGGCATGCTGTCGGCCGCTACCGCCGCGCCGCTGATCGATCGCGCGTTCCGAACGGCGCAGCGCCAGCCGGTGATTCTGGACATCGAAAGTCCCGGTGGATCGCCGGTGCAGTCCGACCTGATCGCCACGCTGATCCGTCGCCGCGCGGAGCGATACAAGGTGCGCGTGCTGGCGGTGATCCGTGAAGTGGGCGCGTCAGGCGGGTATTGGCTCGCCTGCGCCGCGGATGAAATCCATGCCAACCCGATGAGTATCGTCGGTTCGATCGGCGTGCGTGGCGGCGGCTTTGGTTTTCCCGACCTGCTGGCGCGCATCGGGGTGGAGCGGCGGCTCTACACCGCCGGCGCCAACAAGGCGCGCCTCGATCCGTTCAGCCCGGAGAACGCGGACGACGTCGCGTTCGTGCAGGAGTTGCTGGATGCGCTGCATGTGCGGTTCAAGGATTGGGTGCGCGCGCGGCGTGGTGATCGGTTGAAGGGCGACGAGGCGGCGCTGTTCGACGGCAGCTTCATGCTGGGCGAACGCGCGTTGCAGGTCGGGCTGATCGACGGGCTGACTGATGTCGATGCGCTGGTGCGCACGCTGGGCGGCGAGCGTGCGTTGGCCCGCCGGTTCGCACCACGCCGGCGCGGCCTGTTGCGGCGTCTGCCGCGCCTGGCAGTGGACGCCGTGCTGGACGCGCTGGAGGAGCGCCGCTGGCGGATCGAAGTTTAGGTCAACCTCTCCCGAGGAACGGCATCTTCGTCGCCATGATGGTGACGAACTGCACGTTGGACTCCAGCGGCAGGTTGGCCATGAACAGGATCTGCTGGCCAACATGGTTCACGTCCATGCGCGGCTCGACCGCCATCTGCCCGTACGGCTGTAACTGTCCGTTGGTCGAGCGCGCGGTCATCGGTGTCGCGGCATTGCCGATGTCGATCTGGCCGGAACAGATGTCGTATTGCCGCCCGTCCAGGCCGATCGATTTGGTCAAACCAGTGACGGCGTGCTTGGTCGAGGTGTAGGCCACCGAGCCCGGCCGGGGCACATGTGCGGAGATCGAACCATTGTTGATGATCCGCCCGCCGCGCGGCTCCTGGTCGCGCATCATGCGGAACGCGGCATTGGCGCACAGGAACATCGCGTTCAGGTTCACCTGGACGACCTTCAGCCACATCTCATAGGTGAAGTCGCCGAAATTCGTCGTCGGCGTGCCGCCACCGGCGTTGTTGAACAGCATGTCGATCCGGCCAAAATTAGACTTGATCTGTGCGAACAGGTTATCCACCTGCACCGGTTCGGTGACGTCGGTCGGCACTACCAGGGCGTTGCCCGCCTTCTTCATGCTGGCGGTCTCTTCCAGCATCTCCTTGCGCCGGCCGGCCAGCGCGACGGACCAGCCGTCGTTCATCAACGCGAGCGCCGAGGCGCGCCCGATGCCGGTGCCCGAGCCGGTGATGACGGCAAAACGGTCTGCCATGGACGTATCTCCCCTACGATGCATGTTCCTGGCCGTATTGTGGACCGCGGTTGCCGCTCGGCCAAGATGGTGCGAGCCTGAGAGTTCGCTCCCCCGCTACGCGGAAGAAGGTAGCGCGACGGTAGAGCGAGGCGACCCGACCACCCTCACCCGCCCTCTCCCGCAAGCGGGAGAGGGGATTCTGAACCGGAGGCCTGCATGCCACGCTTCGCCGCGATCGGGTTGGATCACCGGCACGTCTACGACCTGACGCAAGGCCTGCTGGACGCCGGCGCCGAGTGCGTCGGCTACAATCCGGACACCACAGATCCGCGCGTCCTTGGCGGCTTCCAGAAACGCTTCCCGCACGTCCCCGCCATCAGTAAATCCCAATTGCTCGACGATCCGACGATCGACTTCGTGGTCCTGTCCGCGGTGCCGCGCGATCGTGCCGACCTCGCCATCGCGGCCATGCAACGTGGCAAGGACGTGCTGTGCGACAAGCCCGGCGTCACTACGCCCGACCAACTCGCCGACGTACAGCGCGCGACGAGGGAAACCGGGCGCATCTGGACGGTCTGCTTCTCTGAACGTTTCATCAAGCCATCGGCACGCAAGGCGTGGGAGCTGACGCGGTCGGGCGCGATCGGCCGGGTGGTGCAGACCGTCGGGCTCGGCCCACACCGGCTGAATCGCCCGCTGCGGCCGTCCTGGTTCTTCGACAAGCCCGCCTATGGCGGCATCATCAACGACATCGGTTGCCACCAGATCGACCAGTTCCTCGCGTTCTCCGGCGCCACCGACGCCACGATCGTTTCCAGCACGATCGGCTGTTTTGGCACCGAGCCGGAAGGTTTCGAGGACTTCGCCGAAATGACCTTCCAGACGCCGTCGGTGCGCGGCTACGCGCGCATCGACTGGTTCACCGCCGACGGATTGCCGAGCTGGGGCGACGGCAGGCTGTTCGTGCTCGGCACCGAGGGATCGATCGAGCTGCGCAAGAATGTCGATCTCGCCGGGCGTGACGGCGGCGACCATCTGTTCCTGGTGGACAAGCACAGCACGCGGCACATCCCGTGCGAGGACATGCCGGTCACCTATTTCCGAGACTTCCTGTCCGACATCGCCACCCGCACCACCACATGCGTGCCGCAGTCGCACGTGTTCACCGTCTGCCGCCTGGCCCTGGAAGCGCAGGCACGCGCCGACCGGTTCGTGGCGCAAATTCCTTGATCGGCATTGCCGTCATTGGAATCGGCAACGCGCTGGAGCCGCACGCCAAGGCCCTGGGTGACGTGGCGGATCGTGCGCGCGTCGTGTGGGTCACCGCGCGCAGCGAAGGCGCGTTGCAGCCGGTGGCTGCGAAATTCGGCTTTCCCGCGACCCCCGATGTCGGCAAGGCGATCAACGATCCTGCGGTGGACGCGGTGCTGGTGCTGACGCCAGCCAACGCGCATCTGCCGATCGCCGAAGCGGCCTTCGCCGCCGGCAAGCACGTGCTGTGCGAAAAGCCGCTGGAAGCGTCGGTCGAGCGCGCCGAACGGTTGGTCGCCGCGGGCCGTCGCGCGGGCCGAAAACTCGGTACGGTGCTGCAGTTGCGCTTCCGCGCCGGTAGCCGCCGCCTCAAGCAGGTGCTGAACGACGGCTTGCTCGGCGACGTGCAGGCCGCGTCGATGATGGTCCCGTGGTGGCGGCCGCAAGCCTATTACGACCAGCCCGGCCGTGGCGTGAAGGCGCGCGACGGCGGCGGCGTGCTGATCACCCAGGCGATACACACGCTCGACCTGTTCCGCTGGTGTCTGGGTGTTGCCAGCGTCGAGGCGGCGCAGGTGCACACCACCGCACTGCACCGCATGGAAACCGAGGACTATGCCGCGGTATTGGTGCGCCTCGGCAACGGCGCACCGGGTACGATCGTTGCGACCGTCGCCGCCTGGCCGGGCAGTCCGGAGTGGATCATGGTCATCGGCACGCGGGGCAGCGCGCGGCTGGAAGGCGGCAGCCTGCGTTTGTCGTGGCTCGACGGTCGCGAGGAAGTGCTGGTGGACGACAGTGGCTCCGGTTCCGGTGCCAACGTGATGGCGTTCTCGCACCAACCGCACAAGGCGGTGCTGATCGACTTCCTCGACGCCATCGAACAGGATCGCGACCCCGCGATCCCGGGCGAGGAAGCGCTGGAAATACAACGCCTGATCGAGGCAATCCTGGCAAAGGGAGGAACGTGACATGCAAACATTGCTGCCGTTGGCCGACAAGCTCGGCGCGCGGCTGAAGGCGCGCGGCGAGACGATCGCGATCGCCGAATCGTCCACTGGCGGGTTGATCTCCGCGGCGTTGCTGTCGGTCGGCGGTGCGTCGGCGTATTTCCGCGGCGGCAGCGTGATCTACACGGCGTATGCGCGCACCGGATTCCTGGAGATTCCCAATCCGCTGCCGGCGCCGATCGAGCGCGCCTCCACCGAGCCATATGCGCTGTTGCTGGCCAACGCGGTGCGGCAGCGGCTGGACGCGTCCTGGGGGCTGGGCGAGACCGGCGCCACCGGTCCGACCGGCAACCGTTATGGCGACGTGGCGGGGCACACCTGCATCGCGCTGGTCGGCCCCGGTTTCTCAAAGGCTATTACGCTGGAAACCGGCAACGCGGATCGCGTCGCCAACATGCGGGCGTTTTCGCGGCGCGCGCTGGAGCTGCTCGGCGAGGCGTTGGGGTGAACCGGTAGAAGGCCAGGGGCTTTGCCCCTGGAACCCCACCAAGGGGCTCTGCCCCTTGGATCCCCGCCAAGGGCACAGGCCCCCTCCCGTCCAACCACTCCAACGGATGGATTGCAAAGGCTCTGCCTTTGCTGGGGGTCCAGGGGGCAAAGCCCCCTGGCGCGATGCCGGGAATTCATTGGCCGTCGCCACCCGCCCGCGTTATGCCTTGGGAGACATGAGGAAGCCGCATGAGCCAGACCCGCCCACCCGCCCGTCCGACCCGCACCGCCGCCCACCGCATCGCTCTTCCGGCGCAGGATGAGGACATCGCATCGCTGCGCCGCAGCATCGTCGCCAAGCTGACCTACGCCATCGGCCGCGATCCGATCGTCGCCTCCGACCGCGACTGGTTCGTTGCCACCGCGCTCGCCGTGCGCGACCGCGTAGTGGAACGCTGGTTGCCGGCCACCCGCACCGCCTACACGCTAGGCCGCAAGCGCGTCTACTATCTGTCGCTCGAGTTCCTGATCGGCCGCCTGCTGTACGATTCCCTGAGCAATCTCAACCTGGTAGAGCAAGTGCGCACCGCGCTCGCCGAGTTGGACGTGGATTTCGACCGGCTGCGCGAACTGGAGCCAGATGCCGCGCTGGGCAATGGCGGTCTCGGCCGGCTTGCCGCCTGCTACATGGACAGCATGGCGGCGCTGTCGATCCCGGCCCACGGCTACGGCATCCGCTACGACCATGGCATGTTCCGCCAGGTCATCCGCGACGGCCGGCAGCAGGAATATCCGGAAAGCTGGCTGTCTTTCGGCAATCCTTGGGAATTCGCCCGACCCGACCTCAGCCACATGGTCGGCTTCGGAGGCTCGGTCGAGTTTGCCGCCGCCGCGGCGGATGGCACGCGCAAGGCGGTCTGGCGTCCTGCCGAGACGGTGGTCGCGGTCGCCTACGACACGCCGGTGATCGGCTGGCGCGGCCAGTTCGTGAACACGCTGCGCCTGTGGTCGGCGCGTGCGCCCGACCCGCTGCGGCTGGACGCGTTCAACCGCGGCGACCATGTTGGCGCCCTGGCGGCCGGCGCCCGTGCCAACGCCATCTCGCAGATCCTCTATCCCAGCGACGAGACGCCGGCTGGTCAGGAGCTGAGGCTGCGCCAAGAGTATTTCTTCTCCTCCGCTTCGCTGCAGAATCTGGTGTTCCGCCACGTCCGGCAATACCAGGACGTGCGCACGCTGGCGGAGAATTGCGCCATCCAGCTCAACGACACGCATCCGGCCATCGCGGTGCCGGAGCTCATGCGGCTGCTGGTGGACGTGCACGAGCTCGACTGGAACGAAGCCTGGCGCATCACCCGCGAGACGTTCTGCTACACCAACCACACCCTGCTGCCGGAAGCGCTGGAAAGCTGGCCGGTGCCGCTGATGGAGCGCCTGTTGCCGCGGCACATGCAGATCATTTACCAGATCAACGCCCTGCATCTCGACGAGCTGGTCGCCGCCGGCAAGCCGGATGCGCCGCCGCTCGACGCCGTGTCGCTGATCGATGAGCATGCCGGGCGGCGGGTGCGCATGGGCCATCTGGCATTTCTCGGATCGCGCCGGGTGAACGGCGTCTCCGCGCTGCACACCGATCTGATGCGGCAGACCGTGTTCCGCCCGCTGCACGAACTCTACCCGGACCGTATCGTCAACGTCACCAACGGCATCAGCTTCCGCCGCTGGCTGTTCGACGCCAATCCACTCCTCACCGATCTAATACTCGACGCGGTCGGCACGGAGGTGCTTGATGACCCGGCGGCGCTGGAGAGGCTGGTGCCGCTCGCCGATGACGCGGCGTTGCACGACCGCCTGCGCGCGATTCGCCGCGCCAACAAGCAGGTGCTCGCCTGGCTGGTGGCGGAACAATTAAACATCGCCATCGATCCCGATGCGATGTTCGACGTGCACGTCAAGCGCATCCACGAATACAAGCGCCAGTTGCTGAACATCCTGCAGACCGTGGCACTGTACGACGCGATGCGGGCGCAGCCTACCCGCGACTGGGTGCCGCGGGTGAAGATTTTCGGTGGCAAGGCGGCGGCGAGCTATCGCACCGCCAAGCTGATCATCAAGCTGATCAACGACGTGGCGCGGGTGATCAACAACGATCCGACACTGCACGGCCGTCTCAAGGTCGTGTTCCTGCCGGACTACAACGTAAGCCTGGCCGAGGCGATCATGCCCGCCGCGGACTTGTCAGAGCAAATCTCGACCGCCGGGATGGAAGCATCGGGCACAGGGAACATGAAGCTGGCGCTGAACGGCGCGCTGACCATCGGTACGCTGGACGGCGCCAATGTGGAGCTGCGCGACCGTGTGGGGGCCGAGAACATGTTCCTGTTCGGCCTTACCTCCGACGCGGTTGAGGAGCGCCGCCGCGCCGGCCCGTCGGCGCGCGAGACAATCGCCGCCAGTACCAGCCTTCAGGAGGTGCTGGACGCGGTGGGCGCCGGCGTGTTCTCGCCTGACGAACCGCACCGCTTCTCGCCGCTGAGCGAGGCACTGATCCACAGCGACTGGTTCATGGTGGCGGCGGATTTTGAATCCTATGCCGCGGCGCAGGCGCAGGTGGCGGCGCGCTGGCGTGACAACGCGGCGTGGTGGCGCTCCAGCGTGCTGAACACGGCGCGGGTCGGCTGGTTCTCCTCCGACCGATCGATCCGCGAATACGCCACCAAACTGTGGCGCGTGCCTGTGTAACAGCGAATCCGGTGTATGTGCTGATACGCGTCTGGGACGCGCCCACAAGGCTGTTCCATTGGGCGGTCGTCGTGCTGGTCTGCGCAAGCTGGCTGACCCAGCACGAAGGCTGGATGGACCAGCATGTGCTGTGTGGCTACACCATGTTTACCCTGCTGCTGTTCCGCCTGATCTGGGGCGTCATCGGCAGCGACACCGCGCGGTTCGGCCGGTTCCTGAAGAGCCCGATCGCTGCGTTTCGGCACCTGGCGGGGCTGTACCGGCGAGCGCCGGACACCGAGATCGGGCACAACGCCGCCGGCGGCTGGATGGTTCTCGCGATGCTGGGATTGCTCTGTGTACAGGTCGGCACCGGCTTATGCGCCAATGACCAGGTCTCGGTCGAAGGGCCACTGGCGCATGTCGTCGGGTCGGAGAACAGCGATTGGCTCAGCCATGTTCACGCGGTCAATTTCCGGCTGATCGCGGCGGCGATCGCGTTGCACCTGCTGGCGATCCTGAGCTACCGCCTGCTGTTCGGGCATCGCCTCGTCGGCCCGATGGTCACCGGCAACAAGCGGCTGCCCGTCACGGCGCCAGTTCCCAGGATGGCCGGCCCGGCCAAGGCTTTCGGTGCGTTCTGCGCCGCGGCCGGGTTGGTCGCATTCGTGGTGCTCTGGTTCGGTGGCTGAATTGGTGAGGCGCCCGTCCGGTGAGCGCCGGCCGGATCATTTGGCGCGGTAGGTGCGGTGGCAGGCGCCGCACGCGTCGCCGACGACCTTCACCTGGCTCGCCACCCCGTCGGCGTCGCCCGCCTTGGCAAGCTGGGCCAGCTTGTCCGCGGCCTCGATCAGGGTGTCGGCCGCCTTGCGAAATCCGGCCGGGTCCGACCACACGGTCGGGAGAGCCTTGGTATCGTGTCCGGTGTCGCTGCCGGGCGGGAACTGCGACGGAAACTGCTGCATCCAGCGTGCCAGGGCCTTGGCCGGCTGCTCGAGCTTGGTCAGGTCGCCTTTTAGCGCCACCACCGCACGAATGCCGGTGAAATCCCCCAGCACCAGCTCCTGACCCGCCTGGCGGGTTACGATCGGGTCCGGTGCCTCGGCATGTGCCGCTCCCGCCAGACCAAGTGCCAGAACGGCCAAAACAAGCTTGCGTGTCATGTTTTCTGACTCCCCTCCTGTGTGCGGCAAGGTGGCTGCAACCACCTCGACCGGCTACAACGACTGACTACCAGACTCCGGTTCGCCCGCCAAACCGGTGCGCACCCGATCAGAAGGACGCCGATGCCAGAACTTCATTCCGTCGCGGTATTCTGCGGCTCGAATCCCGGGACAAATCCAGCCTTCGCCGCGGGCGCGCGGGAACTGGGACGCGGCCTCGCCGAGGCCGGCATGCGGCTGGTCTACGGTGGCGGCCGCGTCGGGCTGATGGGCGCCATTGCCGACGCCGTGCTGGAGGCCGGCGGCGAGATACTCGGCGTGATCCCGGAATTCCTGACCCGGCTGGAGGTCGCGCATACCGGTATCGCCGAGTTGGCGATTACCGACAGCATGCACAGCCGCAAGCAACGGATGTTCGCGGAGGCGGACGCGTTCGTCTCGCTGCCGGGCGGGCTGGGCACGCTGGATGAGACCGTCGAGATCATCACCTGGCGACAGCTTCGGTTGCATGACAAGCCGATCCTGCTATGCGACATCGCCGGCTCGGCCGCACCATTGCTGGCCGCGATTCACGCGGCCATCGACCTCGGCTTTGCCCCGCGCCGCGCGCTCGACCTGTTCGAGGTTACCGACGGGGTGGCGCCCCTGTTGCAGCGCTTGCGCGCCTTGCCGCGTGCCGCCGCGGTGCCGGCGGACCGGTTGTAGGCCGGTAGGGTGAGCAGAGGAAGGCCAGGGCTCTGCCCTAAGACCCGCCAGGGGGGCTTTGCCCCCCTGGACCCCCCAGCAAAGGCGGAGCCTTTGCAATCACTCCAACTGAAGGGTTCCAAGGGCTGTGCCCTTGGCGGGAATCCAAGGGGCAGAGCCCCTTGGTTGGGTTACAGGGGCAAAGCCCCTGGCCTTCTCTCGGTTCACCCGATTGCCCCGGCTGTAGCTGCCTTGCGGCTGGCAAAAGGGGAAGCTATATGCCCGGCCTTGGCCGGAGTGTAGCTCAGCCTGGTAGAGCACTGTGTTCGGGACGCAGGGGCCGGAGGTTCGAATCCTCTCACTCCGA
>Ga0209415_10011907_pt1 | contig 14576 bp, 10 predicted proteins | sample PeaSoiSIISIP2007_FD_187696 | JGI IMG/M metagenome (GOLD analysis project Ga0209415, IMG submission 187696) | Peat soil microbial communities from Weissenstadt, Germany - SII-SIP-2007 (SPAdes) (version 2) | ecosystem: Environmental > Terrestrial > Soil > Wetlands > Peat | place: Germany...
TCTTTCCGACAAGCCGCAGCCGCTGTTCAACTACTTCAAACAGCTCTTCGCGCAGGTCACGAATCCGGCCATCGACCCAATCCGTGAAGAGCTGGTCATGTCGCTCACCAGCTACATCGGAACCGAGCGCAACATCCTCGAGGAGGCGCCGCAGAACTGCCACACGCTGAAACTGCCGCACCCGATTCTGACCAATCGCGATCTGGAGAAACTGCGCCGTGTCTCCACCAGCGAGCTGCTGAGCACCACGCTCCCTATGTCGTTCCGGCCCACCGCAACCGACGGGCGGGAGATGCGGGCCTCGCTCGACTCGCTGTGCCGGCGCGCTTCGCTGGCCATCAAGTCCGGCTACACGCTTCTGATTCTGTCCGACCGCGGCATCGACGAGGAATATGCGCCGATTCCGAGCCTGCTGGCGCTGACCGCCGTGCACAACCATCTGGTACGCGAAGGCACGCGCACGCAGGTGGCGCTGATTATCGAATCGGGCGAGCCGCGCGAGATCATGCATTACGCGCTGCTCATTGGCTATGGCGCCAGCGCGATCAATCCTTATCTGGCCATTGAGACGCTGGAGCAGCAGGCGCAGCGCGGCCACTTTCCGGAGGGCGTGACCTTCGACATCGCCCTGAGGAACTACAAAAAGGCCGTCAACAAGGGTCTGCTGAAGGTCTTCTCCAAGATGGGCATTTCCACGCTGCAGAGCTATCGCGGCGCGCAGGTGTTCGAGGCCATCGGTCTTAATAAGGAGCTCGTGGACCGGTATTTCACCGGCACCGCGTCGCGCATTGAGGGGGTCGGTCTGGACGTTCTGGCGCGCGAGGCGCAGATGAAGCACGAACACGCCTTCCGCCCGTTCACCGAATCGGAGAAGGAACTCGACCTCGGCGGCCAGTATCATTACCGCATCAACGGCGAATACCATTTGTTGAATCCGCTCACCGTGAGCAAGCTGCAGCATTCGGTGCGGCAATCCAGCTTCGAAACGTTCCAGGAATTCAGCAGACTGGTGGACGATCAGAGCCGCAACCTTTGCACGTTGCGCGGTCTGATGAAGCTGAGGACCGTGGCGCGGCCTGTGCCGCTGGACGACGTCGAACCGGCCAGCGAGATTGTGAAACGCTTTGCCACCGGGGCCATGTCGTTCGGCTCCATCAGCAGGGAGGCGCACGAAACGCTGGCCATCGCCATGAATCGTATTGGCGGACGATCGAACACCGGCGAGGGCGGGGAAGACGAAGTGCGCTTCAAGCCCGATGCCAACGGCGATCTCCGGCGCAGTTCGGTGAAGCAGGTGGCGTCCGGCCGCTTCGGCGTCACCACGAACTACATGGTGAACGCCGACGAGCTGCAGATCAAAGTTGCGCAGGGTGCCAAGCCGGGCGAAGGCGGCCAGTTGCCTGGCCACAAGGTGGACGAAGTGATTGCCAGGGTCCGCCACTCCATCCCCGGTGTCCAGCTCATCTCGCCGCCGCCGCATCACGATATATATTCGATTGAGGACCTCGCACAGCTCATCTACGACCTCAAGAATGTGAACCCGCGAGCGCGAATCTCGGTGAAGCTGGTGGCCGAAGTTGGCGTAGGCACGGTAGCGGCGGGCGTGGCCAAAGCGCACGCCGACGTGGTGCTCATCAGTGGGCACGACGGCGGTACGGGCGCTTCGCCGCTCACTTCCATCAAGCATGCCGGCATCCCCTGGGAGCTTGGCCTCGCCGAAACTCAGCAGGTGCTGGTGATGAACGATCTCCGCAGCCGTATCCGCGTGCAAACCGACGGCAAGCTGCAGACCGGACGCGACGTGGCCATCGCCGCGCTGCTCGGCGCGGAGGAGTTCGGCTTCTCTACCGCGCCGCTGGTCACCATGGGCTGCATCATGATGCGCAAGTGCCACCTGAACACGTGCCCGGTGGGCATCGCCACGCAGGATGAGAACCTGCGGCGCAAGTTCCGGGGCGCGCCCGAGCACGTTATCAACTACTTCTTCTTCGTGGCCGAAGAAGTGCGCCGCTACATGGCCGGCATGGGCTTCCGCACCATGGACGAGATGATCGGCCGCGTGGACATGATCGAGATGGCCGACGCTGCCAACCATTGGAAAGCGCGCGGCCTGAACTTCGAGACAATTCTCTTCAACCCGCCGGTGCCCGGCCGCATCGGCCGCCGCTGCACCATTGCGCAGGACCACGGAATCGAGCAGGCGCTCGACTACAAGCTCATCGACCACGCGCGCGAGGCCATCGAGAACAAGACGCCGGTGGAGTTCAAGCTGCCGATTCGCAACGTACATCGCACCGTCGGCGCGATGCTGAGCGGCGAAATCGCGCGGAAATACGGCTCCGAGGGACTGCCTGAGGACACCATCTGTTTCCAGTTCAACGGATCGGCCGGCCAGAGTTTCGGCGCGTTTCTGGCGAAGGGTGTCACGCTGACGCTGGAAGGCGACGCCAACGACTACGTAGGCAAGGGGCTCTCCGGCGGCAAGCTCATCGTCTATCCGCCGCGCAACTCCACGTTCGTGGCCGAAGAGAACATCGTTGTCGGAAACGTGGTGCTCTATGGCGCCACCAGCGGCGAGGCCTACTTCAACGGTATGGCGGGCGAACGCTTCGCGGTTCGAAACTCCGGCGCGACGGCGGTGGTGGAGGCCGTTGGCGACCACGGCTGCGAATACATGACGAAAGGCCTGGTGGTGGTGCTCGGTAAGACGGGGCGCAACTTCGCTGCGGGTATGAACGGCGGCATCGCTTACGTGCTGGACGAGACAGGTGAATTCCAAAGCATCTTGTGCAACAGGACGAGCGTCGATATCGATTCGATCGCTGACGAGGATGCCGAGCTGCTGCGCGGCCTGATTGAGCGGCATGCCGATCTGACGGGCAGTCCGCGCGCTCGCTGGATTCTGGACAACTGGGCGCATATGCTGCCGAAGTTCGTGAAAGTCTTCCCACACGAATACAAGCGCGTTCTGAAGGTGAAGAAGATGCCTGTGGCGCGCCTCGAAGTCGGGCCTCTGGTGCAGGAGGTGGCCCGTGGGTAAGACCACCGGCTTCATGGAATATCAGCGCGAGGTGGCCGAGCGCCGTCCGGTCGTTGAGCGCATCAACGACTGGTTCGAGGTCTATCAGGATTTCTCGCCGGATCGGGTGCGCACTCAGGGAGCCCGGTGTATGGACTGTGGCATTCCGTTCTGCCACACCGGCTGCCCGGTAAACAACATCATTCCCGACTGGAACGACCTTGTCTACAAGGACCGCTGGAAGGAAGCGATTCGCGTCCTCCACTCGACGAACAATTTTCCTGAGTTCACGGGCCGCATTTGTCCCGCGCCCTGCGAGGCGGCCTGTGTGCTGGGCATTAACGAGCCGCCAGTGGCCATCAAGCAGATCGAGAAGAGCATCGTCGATCATGCGTTCGCCGCGGGCTGGATCAGGCCGGAGCCAGCGCCGCAGAAGACCGGGAAGCGCGTGGCGATTGTTGGTTCAGGTCCGGCCGGACTTGCGGCGGCGCAACAGCTTGCGCGCGCCGGCCACAGTGTTGTGGTGTTCGAGAAGGCGGATCGCATTGGCGGCTTGTTGCGCTACGGCATTCCGGATTTCAAGATGGAGAAATCCATCATCGACCGGCGTCTCGATCAGATGAAGGCTGAGGGCGTGGAGTTCCGCACCAATGCGCACGTCGGCGTCAACGTCGACGTGGTGCAGCTTCGTCGCGGCTTCGATGCCGTTCTGCTGGCGGGCGGGGCCGAACAGGCTCGCGATCTGGCGGTGCCCGGCCGCGAACTCAAAGGCATTCACTTCGCCATGGAATTCCTGCCGCAGCAGAACAAACGTGGCGCCGGCGATTTTGTTCCCAACCAGATTCTGGCCACCGGACGCAATGTCGTGATTATTGGCGGAGGCGACACGGGCGCCGATTGTCTGGGCACCTCGCATCGCCAGAAGGCGGCGTCGGTCGCGCAGTTCGAGCTCATGCCTGTGCCGCCCGAACAGCGCTCGCCATCCACACCCTGGCCGCTTTGGCCGCTGCAGCTTCGTCAGGAGAGCTCCCATGAAGAAGGCGGCATGCGCGAGTGGAGCGTCGCCACCACCGGCTTCAGCGGCGACGAACAGGGCAACGTGAAAAAGCTGCACGCAATCCGCGTGGCGCCGCCGCCGCGATTCGAGCCGATGGCCGGCACTGAGTTCACCATGGATGTGGATCTGGTGCTGCTGGCGATGGGCTTCACCGGGCCGGTTCGCCACGGCATGATCGAACAGCTCGGCGTGGCCTTCGACGCCCGCGGCAACGTCAAGACCGACGCCGACTACATGTCGTCCGTACCCGGCGTATTCGCTGCCGGAGACATCCGCCGTGGCCAGTCGCTGGTGGTCTGGGCCATCGCCGAAGGACGCAAAGCGGCCGACGGAATCCACCGCTATGTGGCCGGGCAAGCGCACCACGCCGCCGCGTAGAATACGCTTATGGCGACCGGGACTCTCCTGACACTCGAAGAGTTTGCCCGCCTCCCCGACGAGCCGGCCAAACAGGAGCTGAGCGAAGGGGAGGTGATCATTGGGCCACCCGCGAAATCGGTTCTTAACAAGATCTCGCTTCGACTATTTCGAATTCTCGACGCGTGGATGGCGAATGCTCGCTCCGGCGAGGTTTGGCATGAGGCCGGATTCCAGCTTGGCCCGCGTTTCGTCAGACAGCCTGATGTAGCCGTCGGTTTCGGCCGCTGGGACGCCCCTGAGGACGGTTGGTATCAGGGTGCACCCGACATCGCCATCGAAGTTCTCTCACCCGGCAACACCGCCGAGGATATCGAGATGAAGATCTCGCAGTACCTCGCGGCCGGCGCGAAACTCGTCTGGATCGTTTCGCCGAAAGCGAAGCACGTGCGCATCTACCGCGCCGATGGTACGCACACGCTCCTCCGCGAGACCGACAGCCTCACCGGCGAGTCCGTGCTTCCGGGCTTCTCGCTTCCTGTTTCCGAGCTCTTCTCCTAGGCGCGAATGTTGGGGCGGACTCTCCAACTAGTCGCGTTCGTAATGGTTTGGTTCGGCTCAATGTTCGGCGCTGCCGGCACTCTTTCATGGCCCCGTGGCTGGATCTACACGATCGTATTCGCGATCGGCTTCGCCGCCATGTCTCTGGTGGTTTGGCGCTACAATCCCGTCATGTTCCAGGTGCGCGGCAAGTTGCATCACAAGGACACGAAGCCTTTCGACAAGGTGTTTTTCGCCGTCTACTTTCCGCTGGCGCTCATACAACCCGCGCTCGCCGGGCTGGATGTTATGCGATTCCGGTGGTCGTCCATTTCCATCGCCGCGATGTACTTAGGCGTCGCCCTCTTTGCATTCTCCTGCGCGACGATTGGGTGGGTGATGGTGGTGAACCGGTTCGCCGAGAACACCGTTCGTATCCAGACTGAGCGCGGCCACACGGTAATCATGAACGGCCCCTATCGGTTCGTCCGGCATCCGATGTATGTGGGCCTGAGCCTGTTCTTTCTGAGTGGGGCGTTGATCCTCGGGTCATGGTGGGCACTGGCGAGCGCCGCGGCCATCACCGTCCTGGTGGTCTGGCGTACCGCGATGGAGGACCGCACCCTGCGCCGCGAACTCGCCGGCTACGAGGAATTCACGACCCACACGCGATACCGGCTGGTGCCAGGCGTTTGGTGAGCCGACGATGAAGCCCGTTCGCTGGCTTTCCGTCGCCGCTCTGTCTTTGTTGACGGCCGGCGTTATCTTAACCGGCCGCTGGCCTCTCTCGACGATGCCGACCACGCCAGTCCCCATGGACAACGTGACGGTCTACGCCTTCAGCCAGTCCAATCCGGGCGACAACGATCCACAGGTCCTGCAACTGGCTCCCGACATCGTCATCCGCGGCTGGCAACGCTGGGACCGCGGCGGACTCAAGGCGAGCGACTACAACACGGCTTATCTCCGGGCCTGCCACGACGCCGGCATTCTCTTCATCGGCGGCACCACGGCCACAGTGCTGTTTCCCGATGAAGCCACGGCTCGCGGGCAGCTCGAGGACTGGGCCACTCGCGACTCCGCCGGCAACATGGTGCCTCATCGCAGCGGCACGTTAACCTACTACCGCGGCTCGCTGGCGAATCCGCGCTATCGCAATTATCTGATCGGCATCGGGAAGCTGCAGATCGACCTCGGCGTGGACGGCCTCTACTTCGACGAGGTCGGCGGCGACTACGAGGGCGCCAACTTCGACGGCAACGAGGGCTTCGACAACTACCACATCGCGGACTTCGCCGCCTTCCTGGCAGCGCAGAACCCGCCGCCTGCCGGCCTCGCCGGAGAACTGGGCCGGGAAGGTGGAAGGTCTCAGCGCTCCTGGCGGCCATGGGCAAACTTTAACTACCGGACCTGGCTCGCCCAGCATGGCTGGGGCAATGACCCGTTCAATGCAGACAACCCGCTGGCCGCCTTGTGGGGCCGTTCGAACGGCAATCACCCGGCGCCAGGCGCGACGTACTTCGTCGATCAGGCCGAGCCGTGGCTCTACTGGCGAGTGATCGTCGGTGAGCTGCGTACGTACGCGCAAGAGAAATACGGGCGCAACATTCTGTTCTCTTCCAACGGCATCTGGCCCTTCGCCGATTTCCAGGGCAATGGGCTGTACGATTACAACAACTACGGGCCGGGTGGCGTGGATGTCGACTTCTGCCCGCTGACCTCGATGGGCGATCTGGACGGAACGCAGACGTTACAGCCCGCGTTCGTCAACCTGCGGAACATTTCCGCGCAGTTCGCTCCCGGTGCGCCCGTGGTGATGTTCATCGACTGGCCCACGCCGCTCATGAATCGCTACAATGGCCTGCCGCCCAGCGAGCGGCAGGACTATTGGCGCATGTACGCGGCCGAAGCCTATGCCAACGGCGTGTTCTTCGCATTCCACCTGAAGACGACTACCGGCGAGGCCACGGCCACGCAGGCCGGCGTGATGCCGCTGTTCCAGAGCCTCGCGGCGTTCTATCGTGCGCACGCCAGTTTCTATCACGGCGAGACGCCGTCCGCGGCGAAAGCGAGCGTCTCCGTACCCGGCGCAATGATCTCCGTGATGGATCAGACGCAGCCCAACCGGCGTCTGGTGCATATTGTGAATCACCAATACAACGCCGCGTTCATTTCGCAGGCGAACGTGACGGTTACCGTGGATGCCCCGGCCACGCCGGCCTCAGTCACGCTGTCGTCTCCGGATCTCGCGCAGGATCAGCCCGTGCCGTTCTCCTGGGCGGGCGGGACACTGACGGTGACGCTGCCCAGTCTCGTGGCCTACGATATCGTCGCGATTTCGTGGTGACGCGCTACTTCGGCGTCCAGATCCGAAACTCGCCGGCGCAGTGCAGCAGGCCCATCAGGTACCACATGCCGTCGTAGTAGCGAAACTGTCCCGAGGGAATCGGCGCGTTCCACAAAGCCTCGACGAACTTCTTTGCGCGTGGGTTTGTGGCGGCAAGGCTGGCCACGGCGTTCGTCGCCACCAGCGCGGTGGAATGGTCGTTCGACAACTGCGTGCCATCGAACGTGAATCGGTTTCCGTACGTGTCCATGCCCTTCGATTCGAAGAAAGCCTGGATACGATCGCTTAGTTGTCTTTCGCGCGGATCGGCCGCCCACCAAGACCAGTCCACCGACCAGTTCGCCGCGGTCCGCCACGCGTCGGGTCCAAAGTTCGCATGCCCTCCGGAAGACGCAAACGGGGTTGCGTCGAAGTTCGCATAATCAGGTGCGAGGCCGGTGGTGGGATTCGTGACTTTCCAGAAGAAATCCCGGCTCGCCGCCGCGGCTTCCACCCAAAACGGCCGGTCCGCCACAGGACCCCAGCGTGCCCACAGCTCGTAAAACGCCGGCAGGTGGTAGGAGGGATCGGTGAAATCAGCCCGTTTGCTGTTCGGCGTGAAGCGGACCATCCTGTGATCGGCGTTGAACTCCGGCCCCTCGGTCCTGGGCCCGCGTACCGTCGTCCCGCTGATCACCGCGCGGTTCTTCATGTTGCTCAGCAGCCGGTCCGCCTCGGCGCGGTAGTTGTAGATGCCGGTGCCGTTGCCCCAGCGCCCCGCGGCGGAATACAGTGCCATGGTCCAATACTCTTCGCCGTCGGGCGCAGGCGATTCGTCGTTGGGCGTGCCGTCGGGCTTCATTGACCAGGAGAAGAAGCCGTAGTCGGGGTGGCTGGGCGACGCGTGGTACATGTACGACTTCGCCCAGTTCCAGAGCGCGTCGAACTCGGCCTTTCTGTTCATCTCGACGGCGATCATCATGCCGTACGACATGCCCTCCGAGCGCACGTCCTTGTTGGCGATGTCGGTGAGATAGGAGAGCGGCCCGTTGGCGTTCTGTCCGGCCGGATAGTAGACGGTTTGCGTCGCTGGGTCCCCGTGGAAGAGCTGCCGGAACGCGGCGTCGATCCTACGTTGGATCTCCTTGGGCGAATGTCCGTTTTCCGCGAAGAGATTCCGATATTGCCCGGTGGCAAACGCGCCGCGGGCGACTGGTGGAGAGGCAGCGCTGATGGTCACGGAGACGATGAGTGCGAGTAGGAGTGCGGATGCGATTCGTATCACGGGATAAAACACCACCAGATCAGATAGGCGGAGGGCAAGTCAAGCTCGTTCTCCTCGATGAGCCTCCCCCGCTACAATAAAGAATCTGGAGGCACCCTCGCACATGGCAGCAATCTCGCGCCGCAGGTCTGTGGCGGTGGATATCGGTGGCGTAATCGTCGGCGGCGACAACCCCATCGTTGTCCAGTCGATGACCAACACCGACACAGCCGACGTTCCCTCCACCGTCAACCAGGTGATGGCGCTGGCGCGTGCGGGGTCCGAACTCGTCCGCGTCACCGTGAATACCGAAGCCGCCGCTGCCGCTGTCCCGCGCATCGTCGAGACGCTCGACAAGTTCGGCGTGCGCGTGCCCATCATCGGCGACTTCCACTATAACGGCCACCTCCTGCTGCGCAAGTATCCCGATTGCGCGCGCGCCCTCGACAAATACCGCATCAATCCCGGCAACGTCAACATCGGCAAGAAGCACGACGACAACTTCCGCACCATGGTGGAGGCGGCCATCGAATACGGCAAGCCGGTGCGCATCGGCGTCAACTGGGGATCGCTCGATCAGGCTCTGCTGGCGCGGCTCATGGACGAAAACGCGAAGCTGGCCGAGCCGCGCGAGGCGAAGGAAGTCATGATGGATGCCATCGTTGCCAGCGCGCTCCAATCCGCCCGCGCCGCCGAAGAGTACGGCCTCTCGCGCAATCGCATCATCATCAGCGCCAAGCTGAGCGGCGTGCAGGATCTCATCATCGTCTACCGCCGTCTCGCCGCGGCCTGCGACTACGCGCTGCACCTGGGCCTCACCGAAGCGGGACTCGGCGCGAAAGGCATCGTGGCCACCACCGCCGCCCTCTCCATCCTGTTGCAGGAAGGAATCGGCGACACCATCCGGGCCTCGCTCACGCCGTTGCCCAACGGCGACCGCACCGAAGAGGTCACGGTCTGCCAGCAGATTCTGCAATCGCTCGAGTTGCGCAGCTTCACCCCGCAAGTGACCGCCTGCCCCGGCTGTGGCCGCACCACCAGCACATTCTTCCAGGACATGGCCGACCAGATCCAGACCTACCTGCGCGAGCAGATGCCGGTGTGGAAGGCGCAGTACGCCGGCGTGGAGGAGATGAAGGTGGCGGTGATGGGCTGTGTGGTAAACGGGCCGGGCGAATCGAAACACTCCAACATCGGCATTTCGCTGCCGGGAACGTTCGAGGAGCCGGTGGCGCCGGTTTACGTGGATGGCAGGCTCATGACCACGCTGCGCGGCGAGCGTATTGTCGCCGAGTTCATCGACATTCTCAACAAATACGTGGAGCGCACCTACGGCGCGCTGGTGGCCGCGCGTTAGGTTCGGTCGAGAGCGCCGTAGATGTCCGCGATGTTGCCGCGCACAGCATCGGCGATGACGTCCGCGGGTTTCGCGAGCGTCTGCTGGCCGTCGCTGTGCACGATCTGATCGCCGACGAACTCGCCGTACCCACCGGCCAGTGACTTCAGTGACGCCGGCGTGATGCTGGCCTGGATCTGTTCCAGCGTCTGCCCGCTGCGCTTGCCCGTTTCGACGCGTTCGGTCAGCTCTTCGATGTAGCCGGCAAACTGTCCCAGGCGCTCTTTGGAATCCTGCACGTCGCCGTGCCCGCCGATCACATGCGCGAAATCGAAATCTGCAACCGTCTGCAGCGTGCGCGGCCATTCGCGCGGGTAGCCATCGGCAATGAATGGGAACCAGCTATGCAGCAGATCGCCCGTGGCCACCACCTTCGCTTCGGGGCAGAAAACTACCACGTCGCCGGCGGTATGCCCACGCCCGCGAAACGCCATGTGCAGCTCGTGCGCTTTGTCGTGCAGCACCAGATCCTCATCGAAGGTCATGTCGGGCATCTCCGGCTGATACCCGCGCATCTCCTTCATGTACGCGCGCGTCTCGGCGATCAGCTTCCCGAAGTACGCCTTCTCTTCCGGCGATTTCGCCGCGCTCATCTGCTGTTCATATTTATCGATCGATGCCGGCAGCCCTTCGAGCGAAGCCTGCAGCCGCGCCGCGCCGAACTCCGAGATCAGTCTACGTGTTGCCGTGCTCGAAATGATCTGCGCGTTCGGCGCATGTTCCCGGTACGCGTGCGCGCCCTGCGTGTGATCCCAGTGGAAATGCGACTCCACGACGTAGCGCACCGGCTTGGTGCTCAGATTCCTGCGAATTTGCGCCACCAGCGCGGCCGCCGCTGACGGCTTGGAATGCGTGTCCACCACCAGCAGATCGTTCGCGTTTTCGAAGATGGCCGCGTTGCAGTTAACGAACGCCGCCGGCCGGGCGAGAGCCGCGTACACGCTGTCCGCGACTTTCCGGATGTCGAACAGGTCCGTGGGCGCACCGGGAGCCTGGGCCCGCGCGAGCGTTGCGCGGAAGAACGCCTGCTCCATCAGCGATGCGCCCAGAAAACCCGCGCCGAGCGTCTGCGACAGAAAACCGCGCCGCGTGTGCGAATGCATGGGACACTCAGTGCGCGGGTTTTACCATCTCGGCGTCAATCGTAATGGTGAGATCGTCGCCGATCATGCCCGCCATGTTCGAGACGCCGAAATCCTTGCGGCTGATCGTCGTGGTCGCGGACGCGCCCATGTGCTCATTCCCCTTTGGGTCCTTGATGGACTGAGTGGGTCCCTCGACGTCCAGCTCCACCTGCTTCGTGGTCCCGTGAATGGTCAGATCGCCGATGACCTTGAGATGGCCCGCACCCGCCGGCTCCACGTGTTTGGACTTGAACGTGATCGTCGGATATTTCGCCACGTCCAGAAAATCGGCGCTCTTCACGTGGTTATCGCGCATTTCCACGCGAGTGTCCAGCGAAGTGGCATCGATGGTCACATCGAGCGCGGATTTGGCGACGTCGGATGGATCGTATTGGACGGTGCCGCTGATTTTGGTGAAGGCTCCACGCACCGTGGAGATGCCCATGTGCCGCACGGAGAACTGGGCGGAGGTGTGCGGCGGGTCGATCTGCCAGGTCTCGGTGGCGGCAAAGGCCGGAAGAGCGAGCGCGGCAATTACCGCGAGACTAAACAAGGAACGTGACAATGTCGGATTCTCCTTTAACATATTACGGCATTGCGGAAGGGACGTTGGAGGGCTCCACGGCCAGGCCGGCCATCTGGAAAGCTTCCATGAGCGCGCCCGCTGCCGGGCTGTGCGCCGCTGGACCGGCGGTACAACCCTCCTCCAGCTCGACCAGAGTGCGGAAGCGCTCGCGAACGCGCACGCTGCCAAATACCCCACCCATCCATGCCACTCGCACCGGCTCGCCCGCTTTGAATAGCTGCCCGCGGACGGCGGCAGTGATGATAGCGAGTTGCCCGGCCGCCTGGTGCAACAGTTCGATAGCTAACGCGTCCCCCTGCGCCGCTGCATCATTGATGCACGGCGCCAGCGCCGCGATTCGGGAGCGTGGAAAATCGGTCGTGTAGAAGCGGTGCATCAAGTCGTTGGCTGTGCGAGCGCCGGTTTGCTCGAGCAACATCGGATGGAGCGCCGTCCTCGGCCCCCAGCCTTCCTCGAAGCGAAGCGCCGCGCGCAGCGCCTGACGAACCAGATCGAACCCGCTGCCTTCGTCGCCGAAAAGGTAGCCCCATCCGCCTCCACGCGCGCGTTTTCCCGCTGCGTCGCGGCCGTACGAGATGGAACCGGTGCCCGCAATGGTCACGATGCCCGGCAGCCGGCCGACCGCTCCGGTGAGGGCGATGGCGGCGTCGTCGGTGACGAGCAGCGTCTGCACCGACAGGATCTCCCGCACCAGCGCTTCCTTGTCCTCGGGACCGCCGCTGAATCCCAGACACCCGGCCACGAATGCCGGCGCCACGCCCGCCTGCGCGCACGCCGCTTCCACACTTTCCCGAATCGCCGCGATGAACTTCTCGCGCCCGCCGGGTCCCTGCACGTGGTTGCACGGGCCCGCTTCGCCGGCGCCGAGTACGCGGCCAGTCTCGTCGGCAACGAGCGCGAGCGTTGCCGACTGGCCGCCATCCACACCGAGAAACAGCATCAACGTTATGTTACTCGCGCGACGAGGGAAATCCGAAACGCCGGCCGGTGCAAGTGTTCCCGTGCATCACGCAGGCCGGCCTCGCGCGCCAGATGAAGCAACTCACCTTTGCGGAACGCCGCCGCCACCGACACCGGCCCGTCGTGAATGGTGATGCACTGCCATCCGAACAGCCATCGAGTGGCCGGCAGAAACAACTAGGGGAAGATGTGCCGCTCGAGGTCGCTGATCAGCACCGCGCGCCTCGCTACGCGCGCGAATTCCCGCAGCAGCGCGATCACCTCCGCGTCCGGGAAGTGATGCAGGAAGAGCGCGCTGAAAACAAAGTCCATGCTGCGGTCGCGCAAGGGCAACTGAAATCCATCGCCGCAGATGCGCTGCCCGCCCCCGCGGATCAGGTGAACGCAGCTCCGGTCGAGCGAAACCACTCGCGCGCCTGGATACGCATGGGAGGCCACGGCGCCACTATCGCCCGTGGCCGCGCCGACGTCGAGGATTGTGAATTCCTCCGCTGGCCGTGCCACCTGTGCAAGCATTCTCAGCAGCAACGCGTGGCCGCCGAGCCGTTGATTGATGCGCACCAGATCGTCGAGATTCGGGGCGGCCTCGTGCTCCGAGGCATCATCCAGCAGTTCCGGCCGGATGACGCGGGCGCGCATACCCAGCACCCTCCCATGATAGGGTGGTGCACTTTCCGCGCCCCTCAACTGTGCTATTCGGCGACGACGTCGACGTTGATTGTGCGCACCACCGAGTTGTGCCCGGCGGTGTCCATTGCCTGGAACGTCGCCACGTAAGAACCCGGCGCCAGGCTCTCGATTGGGAACCTCATGCCAACAGGAATCACCGGGTTACCCGGCTGAATCGTCTTTCCCACGTTGATCAGGCCCGTATCCTGTGCGACGGCTCCGGTTTTCCGGTCCTGTATCTTGAGATCGAGCCCAACCTGCGGCGGCGTCTTGCTCAAAAGGAGCGGCTCGTAGACTTCCACGTAAAATGCGCCCTTCTCCGACTTCTTGATGCGCGCCGTGCCCGTGGGGGTGATCTCGACGCCGTCCGCCACCAGTGGCGTGCGGCCCTCCATGAGCTGAGCGTCGAGGCCGGTGCTGTCGCCCGATACCTTGCGAAACTCCTTGCTGAACGCTATGCCGCTGAGGCTGAATTGTTTGCCGTCCCAGGTGTCGACGGCCAGCGGAGTCTCCATTTTTCCGAACTTCTGTCCGGAGTTGTAGACCACTTTCAGCGTGTACTTTCCGGGCGCAATCTCAAACTGGTTCTCGTAGTGGAGCGGCTGCTCCTGGAAGGCCTCCAGTTCCTTCTTGTCTTTGAAGTCCACCTTCACGGTGTCGCTGAAGCGGGCGGCCGCCGTGCCATCCGGCTTGTAGGCGATTCCGAGGATGTTGATCTCACCATGAAGCTTGCCCTTTACCTTTTCGGTCTTAATCTCGTTGGAAGGGATCTCCATGGCGACATTCACCCGCGCGATATTCGCCGAGGTGTAGAAGAACGGATCGGCGATGTTGCCTGCACCGGCTTCCGGTGCGCTGCCGGCATGGGCTTCCATCTGCTTCTCGATGGGATCGCCCGCGAGTTGATCCTGCGGAGGCACGTTGCAGTATCCGCTGCGTGCGCGAACGACGGTTCCTCCGCGCTCCACCTTGACGCGCAGTGTATGGCAGCTTCCTTCTTCGGATTCGCCTGGCGTGTAGCCGAGCAGATAGTACTGGTTCTGGTCCCTGGCAATCTTCTCGAGGCCTCCCAGCAGATCGTTGGTGTTGGTGATCACGAATCCGCCGGTTCCGTTGGCCAGCATGTACATCACCTGTTGATTGTCGGTGGCGCTGGTCGGAAACTGCGGGATCAGCACGCGCGGCTGAGCAAGCGGGTTGTAGATGCTCGGGTTGTTGTAATAGGAGCCGTTTCCCGCATTGCCGCCACCGCCACCTCGGCTGCCGCCTCCGCCCGTG
>Ga0209415_10011910_pt1 | contig 14575 bp, 7 predicted proteins | sample PeaSoiSIISIP2007_FD_187696 | JGI IMG/M metagenome (GOLD analysis project Ga0209415, IMG submission 187696) | Peat soil microbial communities from Weissenstadt, Germany - SII-SIP-2007 (SPAdes) (version 2) | ecosystem: Environmental > Terrestrial > Soil > Wetlands > Peat | place: Germany...
TCGATGGACCAGAGCGCCTCGAGGCGCTCGACCCGGGCCTTCAGGACGGCAAACCGTTCGGCGTCGTCGGTGATCGATTCCAGCGGCCGGCTATGGCGACGCGCGTGAACGCCGCTTCTGCCTTCGTCACGCAGCGCCGTCTCCAGCTCGGCAAGCCGTGCCAGGAGCACGGTCTCGCCGTCGATGGTCTGCCGCTCACGTCGTTCGTCGGCCCGCGCGGCCCACAGGTCGCTGCGACGTGCCTTCTGCGCGTCGGTCCTGGGCCGATACTTTGACGACCGGGCGTTTCGCCGGCGCTTGTCGATCGTCCCGGCCATATCCGAAAAATCCTAATTTCCGGTGTCATGCGGTTTTTCTACAAGTTTCCGGCAATCGGGTCCATAGTGGTCGGAGGAGCAGATTGAGGACAATGGCGCATTTACGGGTCGGTTGGGCTACGCCCACCGACCCTCGCGGTCAGGCGGCGCCCGACACCCTTCAATCCGCCCCAGCAGTCGCCTGCTGGTCGATTGAGCCAAGGGCAGAGCCCTTAGCGATCCCGGCCCCAGGCCGAAGAGGAGAGGGCAGGGGCGTGGCCTCATACGTTTGCCGCGTGCAGACCATCCAGCGCAGCGCCGGCCGCTCAGTCGTCGCCGCGGCGGCCTACCGGTCCGGCCAGGCTTTGACCGACGAGCGTCTGGCGATGGACTTCGATTTCGCGGCCAAGGAGGGGATCGAGCACGCCGAGATCCTGGCGCCGGCGAGCGCGCCGGCGGCGTTCCTCAACCGCCAGACGCTGTGGAACGCCGCCGAGAAGAGCGAGGCGCGCAAGGACGCCGTTCCGGCGCGGGAAATCCTTCTGGCGCTGCCCCATGAGCTCGATTTTGATCAGCGCCGCGAGCTCGTTCGGGCGTTCGTCAGGCAGCATGTCGCCGCGCGCGGGATGATCGCCGACATCGCCATGCACCGTCCTGGCAAGGAGGGCGATCAGCGCAATTTTCACGCCCACATCCTGGTGACGACCCGGCGCGTGGGACCGGAGGGTTTCGGGCGCAAGGATCCGGCCTGGTGGTCGCCTGCCCAGGTGCGCGACTGGCGCGCCGGCTGGGCCGAAATTCAGAACGAGCACCTGCGCCGTCACCTTGGCCCGGACGCCCCGCAGGTCTCCCATCAAACGCTCGCCGAGCAGGGCGTGGACCGCACGCCCACCGCGCACATGGGGCCGTCGGCGACGGCGCTCGACCGGCGGAATCGGCGCACCGAACGGGGCGATCGCAACCGCGACATTGACGCCCGGAACGGGACAACATCGCGTCTGCGCCAGGACTATTCGCAGACCGCCGAGCGGCTGGCGGCGCGCGCACCGAGCGTCGAAACGCCGATCGACAGGCTGGTCGATGAAACCCGCCGGGTGCGCGAGGCGATGATCGCCGAACGCGCGGCCTGGCAGGCCCAGCACGACCGGCTGGGCGCTCCGCGGGTTCCCACGTCGCGTCAGGTGGAGACCGAGCTTCTCGGCGCTGATCTGCAGGCGCGGGCCCACGCCCGAGGGCGGCTGCGGGCCACCGAAACGCGGATCGCCCGGGTCCGCAGCCGCAGGCTCGAACTGGTGAACTGGATCCGCAACCCGGCGCGGATGATCTGGGCCAAACACGCCGAACTCAACGCGCTCGCCCGCGCGCGAAAGGCGGCGCGCCGGGCCGAGCTTCGCTTCGATTTTCGCCGCGAATGGCTGCAGTCGCCGGCGGGCCAGGCCGTGGTCGCCGCCCGGCGTCAGCCGGCCCTCGACCAGGCCGCCGCCGCTGCGCGCGAACGCCGTACGCTGGTTCGCAAGATCAGGCGGATGGACCGGCGCATCGAGGCCGCGGGAAGGACCCTGACGGACCTGGTGGTGGCCCGCGAACTGGGGCAACGCCAGCTGCGCGCGCCCAGCCGTTCGCCGGACGCCACGCGGTTCATTCGCGACGTGGGCGCGCCGGCCCGCGAAGCGATCGCCCGCTACCCGGAGCAGGCCCGCCGCCAGGCGATCCAGCGCCTGAACCGCGGCCAGGGACGCTCGATCCTCCGAACCCTCTTCCCAGGCCGCTAGGAGCCCGCCCATGGCCTTCGCCAAGCGTCTCCAGCTCCTCTTGCCCCTGGCGGTTCTTGCCCTCCTGGCGGGCCTTTGCGTCGCCACCCAGGACGTCGCGGGCGCCTTCCACTATCCGCGCGAGTTCGGCGGCGGCCTGATCGACGCCGGGCGCGTGCGCATATACCCGCCGTGGGCGTTCATCGGGTGGTATCTGACGTACGAGCGCAGCTACCCGCGGCCGTTCGACGAGGCGAGCCTCTGGGGCCTGCTGGCGGCCATCGTGCCGGTGATGTTCGCGATCGCCGTGGCGCGGCGGTTCCGGCGCAATCCGCCGGCGTTCGGCGCGGACGCCTGGGCGCGCCTCGCCGACGTGCGGCGCGCGCGGCTGATCGACTCGAAGGGGGCCATCAGCGGGCGCGTGCTCGGCCGGTTCGGCGGGCGCTATCTGACCTATGCGGGCATCGAGCATGCCATCATCGTGGGCGCGTCCAGGAGCGGGAAGGGGGCTGGGCATGTGGTGCCGACCCTGATCGCGTGGCCGCAAAGCGTGTTCGTCTATGACCGCAAGGGTGAGCTCTGGCACATCACCGCCGACCATCGAAAGCGGTTCAGCCATGTCTTCTACTTCGCGCCGACCGACCCCAACACGGTGCGCTGGAACGCGCTTTTCGAAGTGCGCAAAGGCGTCATGGAAATCGCCGACATCCAGAACGTGGTGGGCATCCTGGTGGACCCGCTCGGCCGCAAGGCGGGCGACCTGAATTTCTGGGATCAGAGCGCCACCGACTTCTTCACCGCGGTGATCCTGCACGTCCTCTATGCAGAGCCGGACGAGCGCAAGAACCTAGCCCAGGTACGGCGCCTGCTGATCAACATCGACCCGACCTTGCAGGCGATGATGAACACCCATCACCGCTACAAGCCCGACCTCCACACGGTCGACGGACTGGCGCGCGACGACCGCGGCGAGCTGATTCCGGAGATCCATCCCGAGGTCCTCCTCGGGGCGCGGGCGCTCGACAGCATGGACGAACGCGTCAAATCCAATGTCCTCGCGACCTGCCGCGCCTCGCTCTCGCTGTGGGCCGATCCGCTGGTGGAGTACGCCACCAGCTGGTCCGATTTCTCCATCGGCGACCTGGTCTGCGCTGAGGCGCCGGTCAGCTTCTACATCAACACGCCCCAGGCCCACGCCGATCGCCTGGCCTTCCTGGTCCGGGTCTTCACCCGCCAGACCATCAACAGCCTGATGGAGAGTGAGCACTTCGACAGCCGCCGGCGGCCCAAGAAGCATCGCCTGCTGCTGCTCCTGGACGAGTTCCCCAAGCTGGGCGCCCTGCCGTTCCTCGAGAACGCCATAGGCGAGATGGCGAGCTATGGCATCACCGCCCATTTGATCTGCCAGAGCTTCAACGACGTGTTCTCAAAGTACGGCGACAAGACCCCGCTGTTCGACAACATGCACATCACCGCCGCGTTCGCGACGTCCGAGCCGACCAGCATCGAAAAGGTGACCCGCCGGGCCGGCAAGGCGCTGGAGCTGCGCGACAGCTACAGCGATCCGCGGACGATCTTCGGACGGGCGCACCGCTCGACCTCGCAGTCGGAGCAGCAGCGCTACATCCTGTCCGAGGAGGACGTCCGCGGGCTCGATGACCGCAAGCAGTTCCTGTTCGTCAACAACACCAAGCCGATCCTCGCCGACAAGATCCGCTACTACGAGGAGCCCTTCTTCAAGGCCCGGACAGGCGACTACTTTCACGGCGCGCCGGCGGCCTATGAGCAGCGTCCCGGGCATGCGGACCTGCCAGGTCCGCCGCACATCGATTGGCTGGGGGTGCTCGCCGTGGGGCCAGCGCCGGCGCCGTTCGAGGGGGTCAGGACGCCGCGCGCGGGGCGCCAGGCCACCCATCCAGGCGCGATCGATCCGGACGACTACGTGGCCGCATCGCCGGATCATGCGCACAGGCATCATCCTGCCGACGATGGCTTGGCGTAGGGGACGCGATGAGCCAGACGAACGCCGTCGTCGCGGGCCGCAAGGTGGCCGCCCTTCGCCAGGCCATGGGGCCTGTGATCGCTCAGGCGCTCGCCGACCGGCTGGTGGTCGAGGTGATGGTCAACCCGGACGGCAAGATCTGGATCGACCGGATCGGGGAGGGCAGATCCTTCACGGGCGAGCGTCTCGCGCCGGCCGATGCGGACCGCATCCTGCGGCTGCTGGCCGATCACGCGGGCGAAGTGGTCACGCGCGACCGCCCCCGGATCAGCGCCACCCTTCCGGAGACCGGCGAGCGCTTCCAGGGCGCCTTCATGCCGATTGTCTCAAGCCCCGCCTTCGCCATCCGTAAGCGACCCGAGGTGGTCTTCACGCTCGACGACTATGTCGAACAGGGGATTCTCGAGCCGGCGATGGCCACAGTCCTGCGCGAAGCAGCTGTCTCGCGCCAGAACCTGCTGATCGCCGGCGGCACGGGCTCCGGCAAGACGACGCTCGCCAACGCTATCCTGGCGGAGCCGGCGTTCGCGGGGGACCGCGTGGTGCTGATCGAAGACACCGCCGAGTTGCAGTGCGCGGCGGCGGACAAGGTCGAGATGCTCACGAAGCGCACCGATCCGCCGGTGACGATGACCGATCTTGTGCGCGACACCCTTCGGCTGCGGCCCGACCGGATCATCATCGGCGAAGTTCGCGACGGATCGGCCCTGGACCTGCTGAAGGCCTGGAACACCGGCCATCCAGGCGGTCTGGCGACCATCCACGCCAATAGTGCGGCGGAAGCGCTGACCCGGCTTGAGGATCTGATTGGTGAGGTGACGCAGCGCGTGCCCTACCGCGCGATCACGCAGGCTATCAATGTGGTGGTCTACATTGAGCGAAACGCGACCGGGCGGCGGATCCGCGAGGTGAGCCGCCTAGTTGGGCGGGAAGGTGAAGCCTACGTGCTGGACCCTGTTCGGATCGGCGGCTGAACGAGCTTAGTTCCCGCCTTCAGGATTGCGCAGCAACTCGGCGGCCTCGACACCCAGTTCCTTGGCCAGACGATCAACTAGGTCGATGCCAGCGGCATAGACGCAGCGCTCAAGCGAACTGACATAGGTGCGGTCTATGCCGGCGCGGTGGGCGAGTTCTTCCTGCGACAGCCCGGTCTTCGCCCGCAGCCGCTTGAGGTTGAACGCCAGAATCTCCCTGATCTCCATTCCAGAGAGAGCACGGTGTTGAAGAGTATTTCACCACGGAGTATTCCATTCATCGGCGGTCGGCTCAGAGGCATTGCGCGCGGTGGACGAAACCGACGAGCGGGACGATCTTGTTGGGGCCCAGGGCAAGCTGGTGGTGTTTCTGGCCGCCTTGCTGCAGCGGTCCAACATCGCGTCCTCGGCCGAATTCGGCCAGCTGCTGGCTGTTTTCGCCGACTCGGTGGCGGAAGCTGACCCAGGGGAGGGGGTGATCCTGTCCAGGTGGGCGGCCGCCGTGAAGGCGATGGCGCTGAACTGACGCCGATCCCCGGTGGCGCCGCCCCCAGCCGCGGCATTGATCAGGTCCTGGAGATCGGCGCACTGCGCCATCAGCACCTCGAAAGACTCGGCGTCGCTTTCGAGATATCCCGCTTTGATCGACGCCTGCGATCGGTTCTCCGTCCGCTGCTGAAGCGTTGCCGGGGCAAGGCCCGCTGCGTTGCGTTCGGCGGTCAGTAGCCTACAACCGTTGGGCGTCACGGTCAGGGGAATCGGCTTGTCAGAACCGCCAATTACGGCAGCCTGGGTGAAGTTTCTGCGGAACTACGGACCGATTCCCACAAACGACAACATGTACGACGAGTCGATTCAGCGCGCGCTGAAGCGGCACAAGATCAAGCCAATCGTTTTGCCCGCCCAATTCCTGGAGATGTTGCTGGCCGCGTTTCGAGACGAGCGGCCGGTTTCGCAGATCATCACCGGAACCGCCGGCGACGGGAAAACCTATCACTGCCGAGAAGTATGGTCCGCGCTCGGGGGCGACGAGGCAACCTGGAATCGCGGCGCCAAGATCCAACGCCTGCCGATTGGCGCCCGCACCCTGGTCATCGTCAAAGATCTCAGCGAACTGAAGGACGACGAAAGCGCGGAGCTGATCGAGGCGGTCGCCCGCGACGTCATCGATCCTGACGCCTCAACCCTCTATCTGCTCGCCGCCAACCACGGGCAGCTGCTCGAAAAGCTGAAGACCGCGCCGGACACGAGCGACGTCAGACGCCTCGCGCGCGTCGTCGAAGACCTGCTGGTGACCGGCGCCAGCGACGATAAGGGCATATTCCTGAATCTGAGCGATCTCAGCCGCGCCCCGGCGGCTCAGATGACAGCGGAGATCATCGACGCGATCACAGCGCACGAAGGGTGGTCGGGGTGTGACGGTTGCCCGGCGCTGAGCGAGGGCGGTGTGTGCCCCATCCTTGAAAACCGGCGTCGCATGATCGGTGATGGCGCCGACGACCCGTTTCGCCGCCGCCTCACGGCGCTGATCGAGCTTAGCGAGCGCAATGGCGGACATTTCCCGGTGCGCCAACTGCTCGCCTTGATCTCCAACAGCCTCCTCGGTCATCCGGGGGCGCGGGACGGTCTGATGTCCTGCGCCGAGGTCCCGGTGATCCAAAAAAGCGGTCGCGGCGACCAAGCGAGCGTCTATCGAAACATCTTCGGCGAGAATCTGAAGCCCAGCCGAGCCGAGAAGACGGAGTTGTTCAAGAAACTCAATATGTTCGGTATCGGCTCGGAAACCAGCAACCGGGTCGACAATCTGCTCGTCTATGGCGCGGACGACCCCGCCTACAAGGACGCTTATGAGCGCCTGGTGCTGAGCGACGCGATGTACGGGGCGACGCCGTTCTACACTCAAGCTCAGCACGCCTATCTCGAGGGCGGCGAAGGCGCCGATCGCGCCCAATTCCTGACCGCGCTGAAATCCCAACGGCAGCGGCTGTTCTTCACGATGCCGGACGACCAGGCCGCCGCCTATGAACTTTGGGATCTGACCGTGTTTCGCTACGCCGGCCTGTACCTCGACGTGGCTGCAAAGCTTGGTGCAGGGCAGCCGCTCCCGCGCGGCGCTCTGGCGATGATCGTCCGCGGTCTCAATCGGGTTTTCACCGGCATGTTGGTGCAGAACCAGGACGAACTCGTCCTTGCCACCTCGGGAAGTTACTCGCAGTCCAAGCGCAGCCCGCTGCTCGACGAATTGATCTCGGTGCCGCGCCAGGGCGGCGAAGAGGTCAATCTCGTTCTGAACCCACAAGGCGGATTTGATATCGCGGTGCGCTTGTTTCGGTCGGAGACGATCGCGCCGGTCAGCCTCGAGCTTTCCCCCACCCGGTTCGAGTTTTTGGGCCGCGTCGCGGAAGGGGCGTTGCCGAGCAGCTTTTCGCTTGAATGCCACGAAGATCTGCTGGCCTTCAAAGCGCGCCTATTGCGAGAAACCGAAAATCGCCGACGACTGGACGGCGACGACCAGGGCGCCGCGGGTGAACTGGTCCTGCGCTTCATTGAATTGAGCAGTGACGGCCGGGCGAGCCCACGGCGCGTGATGGTGAGGGCGTGACGATGGAGATCCTCGACCGTCCCGCCCAATTTGAAGACCGCACCGGACCGACGATCTGGGTCGACGAGGCCATCTGGGGGCATCGTCTCCACGACGAGCAGTCGCCTTGGCTGACCTTCCTGGAATTCCTCACGGTGCTCCTGGCGGAACACAGCGCCGGACGCGCCTTGCAGGAGCGCTCGCTCAACAGCCTTAGCTATCGGCCGCAGACGCAGCTGAAGCTGCGCAACTTGGTGTTCAACAACCCGCACATCATGACTGTGCTGGCGGAGGACAGGGCCGACGAGCTTGCCTGGGCGGTCTGGCTCGAAAAGATGGCTCAGTCTGCGGGCGGGCTAGAGTCGGCCGATTTTACCTATTTGCGCGATCGCTTCGAGACCTTCCAGGACTTCGCTGCGGTCATCAACTTTCTCCAGGGTTCAGCCATCGAGGGCGACAGCAACAAGCGCTGGAGCTCGAAGTTCGTCTTTCCGTTCGGCCCTCACGCCCTCTACGAGGATGTCAGCGTCAGCCCAAAAGGCGGCGTGTCCACCGACCGCCGCTTCTTCGCCCGCACGGGGGAAGTGCTTTACCTGATGCTTTGTCGCAGCCAGCGGGCGGCGGAGCTACGACCCTTGTTGGTCGGCCGGTTCTTGCAGAACCCGGCGCCCTACGACGGCATGGCGCAAGCGCTGCAGGGCGAGCCCCAATTCGCCAAGGCCGAGCGGGGCGGGGCGTTCCTGCCGTGCTCAGCCCACCCCGTGTTCGATCGCTTGGCGGACGATTGGCTGGCGATCCTGTCACTCCCGATTCCCGCCTATGACGCTATTCCCCACCTCGTCGCCGTCACGGGGTTGAACCTGATCCTCTACCAGCTGGACCGGGCCCGTGAGGTGCTGGGCCGCCCGCCCAGCACCCTCGTCTGCGAGATCGTGGCGCCCAAGAAGTCGGTCGTGCGTGACCTGTCGGCGGACTCTTATCAGGTCAACAACGCCCTGCCACAACAGGCCCTCGAGCACTTCATCCGCTCGACCACGGAGACGCCGGAATGGCGCGCGGCGCTGGCCTCCGATGACGCCGCGCTGGAAGCCGCGGAAATCCTGAAACGGACGTTCGACTGGCCCGACCCCGATGATCCCGACGAAGCCACCGGGTCGCCCCAAGACCTCGTCGATACCTTGGTCGACAAGGCGATTGTCCGCCACAAGCAGCACGTGGGGAAACTCCACATGACCTGGGCGCGGGCCATCGGCCTGTCGTCTCGGCGATCGAGCCGCCGCGTGCGCTACGCGCCGACCGACCGCCTCCTGAAGACCTTGGTGGTCACCTGCGTGCCCCGCCGGCTGGAGTTCAAGGACTTCTTAGCGGTTATTGCGGACCGCTACGGACTGATCATAGGCGACCATCAGGCGCAGGCCTTCATCGCCAGTGGTGATGCGGACCAAGAGGATTTCTCGGACAACGCTCGACGGTTGGAGGAGCGTCTCGCCAGTCTGGGTTTGCTGAAGCGGCTGTCGGACTCCTGCGCCTATGTAGAGAACCCCTTTCAGCGGGCGGAGGCGGCGTGAAGCCTGCGGACCTCATCGGCGCCGCTGGCGCCACGTCGATCCGCCAGCGCCTGCAGGCGCTGGGCGATGACGACGGCGTTGCGCGCTTCCTGTTGGACCGCCTGACCGGCGATCAAGTCGCGGCGATCACGGCCGCACTCCTCCGGGATGCGGACACTGACGCGCTGCTGAAGATCGCCATTCCGAGATCCCTGGTGGATGGCCATGGGCTGCCGGAAAGCGTTATCACCGACGACCGGACCGTCGCCGTTCGCAACGCCGAGTGTGACCGGCCCGCGCTGTTGCTGGCGAACACGGACGACGACCAGGGCGCATCCCTGCAAGACGTTACCCTGATCGGCGCCAAACAGCTCACAGAAGACCCCGAGCCCTGGGTCGAAGCGGCTAGCGCGGGCTTGGGTCTGCCCGAAATACAGCTCATCGCCTGGCGCGCGGCCCTGCGGGGTCTCAACGAAGCCGATGATTGGACGCTGCATCAGATCTCCCACTACGTCGCGGTGACGCGTGAGCGGATCGCCGACGAGTCAAAACCCGTCCAAGAAGCTCTCGGATGGGCGCTGCCTGCGCTTCATCTCCCGCGCGACAGCGGCTATTTTCTCGGGCTCCGCGACAAGGACCTCAATCAGCCGCGCCGTTGGAAGCGGCTGTACGAAAAGCTGGTCTCCGATCGCAAACCCCTCTTCGCGAAGCAGCGTCCGAACCGCCAGGTGATTGAGGGCGAGGAGCTGCAGTCGCAGTACGAACAGGCGCGGGAGGACATCGATCCGCGCGCCCACGCGGCGATCGAAGCCTTCATCGTGGCGCCTCCCGGGTGGGGACCAGCCGCGGAAGCCCTTTCGCTGTTTGAATGGGAAGCCGACAGCGTCCTTCTGCTGTTTTCCGGGCTCAAGCTCAAGAAGACGACCCTTCCAGAAGAGACCGCCATCTTCTTCGAATTCGAGATGCCGAGACGCCTCAGCGATGGCGACGCCGAGTATCTCAAGGTCCTCAAAACCCGATCGTTGAAGGAGACCCGCGACGACGATCGCGAGTTCTTCGAGGCCCATCGTGACGACCTGGCCCAGGACAAAGCGCTCCGGGCTAAGTGGGAACGCTTCATTTTCGGCCGGCCCATCGACTGCACCGACTTCGCCGAGGGCCTGCTGATTGCGATCGAGCGGCTGTTCGGTCAGGTCAATCCGACCGGCGCCGGACGGAGCCTAACGATCAAATCCGCGCGTCGGACCATGGGCCAATGGCTGGACATCAACGCGGATGTCGGGCTGGCCTTCGGCCTGAGATATCGGGGGCTTCCGGCTCTGATGGGTAAGGCCGTCACCTGGGATGTTCCCCACCTCTTCGAGTACGAGGCGCTGCTCGATCGGGCGAAGAAGCGGAAAAAGTATCGGCGCAATGAGTCGGTCTCCCGGTCCAGCCTGCAGATCAAATTCGATATCACCTTAGCGGTGGGCTCGGGGCCAGGCGCTGAGCGCGCTGTGGTTCAACTGGTCTGGATGGGTCAGCCGAACTTGATCGGGCTCGAACTGCCGAAGGATCTCGGGCGGCTGCTTGGGCGCCCGCTCCTTCGCACCAGCGTCGCGCGCCTGCCCGTCAGTCGCAAAGGCGCCCTTCAATCGGTCTCGCTCACCGACGTGGCCACATTGCAGCCCGCCTTCGGACAGGACGCGGGAACGCTCATTCCGCGCACGAACGCCGGCGAGGACGTCGGCAAGCTGATCCCGCGCCGACTGAAAGAGGCCAAGCAGAGCGGACGCCTCAGCGCCGAAGCGGTCGACGCCATCGTCGTCGCCTGGTCGGCGTTCGCGAGTACATATGCGGATGCGCTCAAGGCCTGGCAGAGCTCCGGCTACGGCTCGCCGGTGCTGCTCCAACAGGCTGACGCCTATGGCGCTCTATTGCGCTGTCTCTCCGCGCAGGCGGGGGGCGACATCAACCGGCGCGATCTTTGGGAGCCCGTGCTGGGGCTTGGCACGGTCACGATCACCGGCGCGGCGCCGTCAGCCATTATCGCGCCGTGGCACCCGATGCGGCTGGCCGCGACGGCGGTGAAGATGCGGTCGATCGCGGGCCTGGCGGCGTATCTCCTGTCCGGCAACGACGTGAACTTTGGTGATCCCCGGCTCTTCTTTTCGGACCTTCGCGAGGAGTTGGCGCACCCGCTCTATCCGGAGATCGCGGTCGGCTACGACGGCGCCGAGCCGGTCCTGCTCGCCGAAAGCAGCACGATGAATGACTACAGTCTCTTTGAGCGTCCGGTGCGCGATCCCTCCGAAGCAGGGACGGATGTCGATCCGGCCGAGGCCGCCCGTCAGATCCGCAGCCTTATTGAACGCTACCTGGACCTGCAGCCGCATGAAGGCTCCAACCTCAGCATCATGCTCTACAACTGCGACGCCGCCGGCCTGCCGCTGGCCGCGGTCAATGCGCTGAGCTCGGTGCAGGATGAGGACGAGGTTCACTGCAATGTGCTGGTGCGCCATCGCGATCGCACGAAGCTAGGCCGCGTCTACACCGAGCTGCTGGAGCGATCTGAGGCCGATCCGGACGCCATCGTCGTCAGCGAGACCTCGCGCAATTTCATGTCCAAGCTTCGCATCGGGGTCATGCTTGACAGCGGCCGCGCACCCAAGGATTCGGCCGGCCGCGAGATCGACGTGGCGTTCCTGCATGACGTCGTCTCGCGCCAAGCCAAGGTGCAATGGTTCTCGGTCCCCGCGACGGACCGCAATCCTTCCCTGCTCGAGCATGTGCCGGCCCGATGGTCTTATCGGCGGGTCACCGCCGAAGACGAGCTTAAGGCCACCAGCTATCTCACCTGCCCACGGCAGCCCGAAGCTGGGTGGGCCTATGTCGATGCGGTGGCCGGCCTCATCCGACGTCAATCGCACGCGGCCGCCGAGCACTACCTGCCCGCCCGCCAGATTTCCTTCCAGGACCACGGGCTGAAGTCGATGTTCGACGAGGTCCACGGCCTCGCCGAATGGGTCGCGACCTACGACGACCTCCTCGATAAACGGCAGCTGGCGGCGCAGGGCATCAATGTCATCCGCTACCGCCGCCAGCGGACCCACGGCCGCAACATGGTCGTGTCGTCCACGTCCGAGCTGCGGATGCTTCACGTCCTGGTGCGCCGCCGCCTGTCCGAGCTCTCGCTGGCCTTGTCGGACGACCGCTTGTCCGACCTGGCGCGACGGATGATCGACGAGGCCGCGGCGATCTCTGGCGATATTGTGCTTCGGGCGGCCAAACGGGGCGTCTCGGCCGGGGAGCTCATCGGACTGGTGCTCAGCCGCGCCTTGGTGGCCGAGGAGCTGGGCGCGAGCGCGACCGTCGCCTGGTTCCTGCTAGATGACTATGCCGAATGGCTTGGCCAGCGCGAGGAGGGCATCGCCGACATTCTGGCCCTGAGCGTGGGGGCGAACGCCGAGGGCGCCGCTCAGCTGCGCGCCGTTGTCACCGAAGCCAAGTACGTCGACGCCTCCGGGCTGGCCGAGGCCACGCGCAAATCTCGCCAGCAGCTACGCCACACGGTCAGCCGGATCGATGACGCCCTGTTCGGCGATCCCGGCCGCCTCGACCGCGACCTGTGGCTTTCGCGTATCGCCGATTTGCTGCTCGACGGCACAGCGGCGCTCGGTCAATCCGCATTGCTCGAGCGGGTGCGCGACGGAATTCGCCAAGGCTCGGTCGCGATCGATCTGCGGGGATATTCGCACATCTTCACCTCCGGGCCCGCCGACGACGGCAGCACCCTCGGGGAGCAGGATCCGATCATCGATATCGCCAGTGGGCTTCAGGAGACCTTCACCCGCGAAGGTCTGCGTCAGTTGATCAAGGCCTACGAGGCCGGCGGGTCGCTGATGGCGACGCGAAGTGCGCTGGGGGGTGAGCATCCCTGGGACAGGCCCAGCTACCGTAGTCCCGCGCCGCGGGTGGATTGGACCAAGTCCATCGAAGCCGAGCCCAAGGCTGCGCTCCCGACCAAAACCATCGTCCACAACTACGATGATGAGGACGACGACAGCGCCGACGACGCTCCGCCGCCGGAGCCAACCCCTGATCCTTCGCATCCCCGACCCGCCCCAGACGCGGCGCCGGCGCCCGAGCACCCGGCCAGTCCGCCACCGGATCCCCCGCAGGAGCGCCCCAGCGCTGGGGTTTCGTCCGAGCCTGCCGCCGCCGCCCGTGAGCCGGACATCTCAACGCGAGCCAGCGTGGAGTCTGCGCCGCCCGGTCAGACCCTCGATGATCTAATCCAAGCCAAGGCGGTGCGGTCCCAGCAGGACTCGGCGGAGGAGCAGGCGTGGCTCGAATCGACCGCGCAGAAGCTTCGCAGCGCGCTGCTCGGATATTCGCTACAGGCCAAGATCGTCGGAACGCGGCTCACTCCTAACGCCGCCCTCGTCCGCTTCATGGGCAGCGACCGGCTCCGAGTGGAAGACATTGAAGCGCGCCAGTCGGCGCTGCTGACGACGCACGGCCTGCGGCTTATTTCGATTGCCCCACTGCCCGGCGAGATCGTTGTCGGTGTCGCCAGACCGCAGCGCCAGATCGTGTCCCTCTGGGACGTCTGGGCGAAGCGGGTGCTCAACCGCAACGCCGCCGGCGTCAACACCTCCTTCGTCCTGGGGCTGAAGGAGCTGGATGGGGAGATCCTCTATCTCAACCTCGGCGGCGCCTTCGCCGGCGGTCAGCCCCACGAACCGCACACCCTGATCGCGGGCGCCACGGGCAGCGGCAAATCGGTGCTGATCCAAGCGTTGCTGCTCGACATCGCGGCGACCAACCCCAGCGATCTGACTCACATCCACCTCATCGACCCCAAAATGGGCGTCGACTACGCCGCCATAGAGCGGTTGCCGCATTTGCAGGGCGGCGTGATCGTGGACCAGACTCGCGCAACCGACGTGATGGAAGGCCTCGTTGCGGAGATGGAGCGACGCTACGAGCTGTTTCGCCAGCACGGCGCCCGCGACATTCGCGCGTTCAACACCAAGGCGGACCGGACCGAACGCCTTCCCTTGATCTTCCTCGTCCACGACGAGTTTGCGGAGTGGATGCTGACCGAAGACTACAAGGAGGCGGTCACGGCCAATGTGTCCCGGCTCGGGGTCAAGGCGCGCGCCGCGGGCATCCACCTGATCTTCGCCGCCCAACGGCCCGACGCCAACGTCATGCCCATGCAGCTGCGCGACAACCTCGGCAACCGCCTGATCCTCAAGGTCGCCAGCGTGGGGACGTCGGAGATTGCCCTTGGCGTGAAGGGCGCGGAGCAACTGCTGGGGCTGGGCCACCTGGCCGCGCGTTTGAGCGGCGAGCCGAGCATCATCTACGCCCAGGCGCCGTTCCTGTCCGACGACGATATTGACCAGGTCGTGGACGCGATCGTCGCGGGCGAGGCCG
>Ga0209415_10011911_pt1 | contig 14574 bp, 14 predicted proteins | sample PeaSoiSIISIP2007_FD_187696 | JGI IMG/M metagenome (GOLD analysis project Ga0209415, IMG submission 187696) | Peat soil microbial communities from Weissenstadt, Germany - SII-SIP-2007 (SPAdes) (version 2) | ecosystem: Environmental > Terrestrial > Soil > Wetlands > Peat | place: Germany...
GCCCGGGAGGCCTGCGGGGCTCGAGGCGTCGGTCGTCGCGGCCGAAGCCGTCACGGGGTCGTCCCCGCCTACCGGAGTGACAGGGTCGTCGTCACTCCCGGGCAGGGCGGGGAAGCCGGGGTAGGGCGAGGCGGTGGCATCGACGCGGCAGCTGACGGGCATGGGTTCCTTCCTCTCTTGCCTCCCAGTCGGCGGGGCCGCGCGCGAGTTGCGTGGAAATGAAAGAAAGGTTCTTGCGATTCCTTCGCGTCGCGATCGCATGCCGGGCGTCTACACTCGTGCGCGTGCAGCGGGAGCGCGGGCTGGTCCTCATCATCGCGTACAAGCTCGGCAAGGGCGCCCTCTGGCTCGCCTTCGCCGCGACGCTGGGCGCGTCGATGCGCCTGGGCGTCGGGGACCGGATGCTCGGCTTCGCGGCACACCTCCGTCACCATTCGGGCGCCTGGAGCCTCGAGCTCGCGGAGCTCGTCGTCCGCGCGGCCAGCCGGAAGGGCCTCTGGATCATCACCGTGGCGCTGGCGGCGGACGGGGCGCTGAGCCTGGTCGAGGGCTGGGCGCTCGTGCGCGGACACTGGTGGGGACCGTGGCTGGTCGTGGTGTCGACGGGCTCGCTCCTGCCGTTCGAGGTCCTCGCGCTGCTGCGGCACCCCCATGCGGTCCGCGCGGCGGTCCTCATGGGCAACCTTGCGATCGTCGCCTACCTCGCGCGCAAGGCGCTCCGAGAGCACCGGCTCAGGCGTCCCGGTCCACCCGGTCCACGATCCGCCTGAGGCCCTCGTGCAGCGCGGCCTCCGGCGTCAGCAGGCTCACGACGACGTAGGCCTCCTCCTCGAGGTCGAAGAAGTGACCCGGGTGCACGTAGATGCCGTCCCGCTCGAGGAAGGCGAGGGCCCACGCCTCCTCGGAGCGCGTGCGCGGCAGCCGGAGGATGGCGTACCAGCCCCCTTCTACATCGAGGAGGGACACGGCCGATCGGTCCACCGCCGTCGCGATGGCGGCGAGGTTGGAGACCACTCGCCCGCGGATCGCGTCCTCGGCGAGCGCGCGCGAGGCGAGGAGCGCGGGGAGGGCGTGCTGCACGGGGGTGCCGACCGAGAGAAAGGCGTCGGCGATCACCTCGAGCCTCGCCAGGGCCTCCGTGACGCGCGCCGCCTGGCCTCCCACGGCCATCCAGGCGAGCTTCATCTGGGGAAGCGCCGCGAGCTTGGACAGGCCCCCCAGCGCGAAGACGAGCGGCGCGCCGTCCCCCGCCTCGAGCGCGGAGGTCGCGCGCTCCCCGTCCGCCCTGGCGGCATAGCGCCCGAAGACCTCGTCGCTCACGATGGGCAAGCCGAGACTGGCGAGGGCGGCGAGCTCGGGGCGCTTCAGGTACGAGCCCGTCGGGTTGTTCGGGCTCACCATCACGATGGCGCGGGTGCGCCCCGACACCGCGGCGCGGGCGGACGGTAGATCCACGTGCCACGCGCCGTCGTAGGCGAGCCGGTACGGGACGGCGCGGACGGCCTCGATGCGCGCGAGGTGGTCGAAGAGCGGGTAGCTCGGGCGGGGGACGAGCACTTCGTCGCCTGGATCGCACAGGAGCTTGAAGAGAAATGCGTACGCCTCGCTGGTGCTCGCCGTGAGGACGACGCGCGAGGGGTCAACCGCGGGGCCGTGGGCGCCGAGATCGGCGGCGACCGCGGCCCGCGCCGACGGAAGCCCGAAGGCACATGGCTCGTAGAGCATCGACGCGGGGAGCGCGAGCGCCGCGAGGATCGCGTCGGTGTCGTACGGGATGCCCGCGCGCGTGGGGTTCGACGCGGTCAGGTCGAGCAAGGCCTCGCCCCCGGCCCGCGCGCGCGCGGCGGCAAGGGCGTTGAGCGACAGGTCGAAGGAGGAGCGCGACGAGAGCATCGGGGAAGGCAGACAGGTGGCTTATCCCCGGCCGGGGGGAGGGCCGAACGAATTCTCGCGGATGAACCTTGACATCATCCACTGTCACAGTTATAGATGGTGCACAATCAACGGACGCCGAGAGGTGAGCGCAAGACCGCGCCCGCCCACGAGAAGCGTCCGCCTACGGAGGCGTCATGTTCGCCCGATCCCCGGGGCTGCGCGCAGTCGCGTGCTTGCCCGTCCACATCAAGCTCGGCCTGTAGGCCGGTCCCCCCACCAGGAGCCCCCCACGATGAACAGCTCATCCCTCCAGGCCCCGCCGGAATCTCCCCCCCGCGCCGACGACCAGCGCTACCGCCAGTTCGGCGAGGAGCTGGATGCCGTCAAGGAGCGCGCGATGAAGCGCGTCGGGCCCGAGGACGTCCGTTACGTCCGCAGGCTAAACGTCTTCTCGCGGACGATGGAGGTCATCGGCCGCGCCCTCATTCACTTCAGCTTCGAGCCGGTGACCTTCGCGATCGGCGTCCTAGCGCTCTGGATTCACAAGCAGCTGCAGGCCACCGAGATCGGCCACTCCGCGCTGCACGGGGCGTACGACCGGCTGCCCGGCGCCGAGGCGTTCTCCTCGAAGAAGTTCCGCTGGGACACGCCGATCGACGAAGAGTCCTGGCGGTACGCCCACAACGTCCGTCACCACGGCAACACCAACATCCTCGGACGCGACCCGGACGTTCACTTCGGGCCGGTGCGCCTCACCGAGCAGACGCCCTGGACCCCGAAGCATCGGTGGCAGCTGCCCTTCGCCCTGGGCGTCCTTTTTCCGTTCTTCGGCCTGGTCATCAACATGCACGTCACCGGGCTGAGCGACGCATACACCGCGGACGGCCGCCCCTTCGACATCCTGCCCGACGGCTCGAAGGAGAGCGTTCGCGCGGCCTGGAAGAAGGCGCTGCGCAAGTACGCGCCCTACTACCTCTACAACTTCGTCTTCTTTCCGGCGCTGGCCGGGCCCTTCTTCTGGAAGGTCCTGCTGGGCAACGTCCTGGCCGAGGTGATGCGCGACGTCTATTCGGCGGCGACCATCTTCTGCGGTCATATCGGAGAGGCCGTCGACAGTCACCCGGCCGGGACCCGCGCCCGGGGACGAGGGCACTGGTACGCGATGCAGGTGGGGTCCACGAACAACTTCGAGGTCAGCCGGCCGGTCTCGGTCCTGTGCGGCGGCCTCGATCTGCAGATCGAGCACCACCTGTTCCCGACCCTGCCGCCCCCGCGCCTGCGGGAGATCGCGCCCGAGGTCCGGGCCATCTGCGAGCGTTACGGGGTCGAGTACCGGTCCGACACGTGGGGCCGCACCCTCCGGGGCGCCATCGCGCACATCGGCCGGCTGGCCCAGGACGGTGGCTTGCACGCCGTCGTGCGGGAGATGGCATGATGCTGATAGACGTAGACGCCGTAGCCCCCATGACCACGCCCTCCACACCGGCCACCCCCGAGCCCACCCCGGAGCGAACCGAGTACACCATCGACGAGCTCGCCTCGGTGGCGCGGGTGCCCAGCCGCACGATCCGCTTCTACCAGTCGCGCGGCGCCCTCATGCCCCCGGAGATCCGCGGCAGGGTCGCCTACTACGTCCAGGCCCACGTCGACCGGCTCAAGCTCATCGCCCAGCTCCAGGACCGGGGGCTCCGGATCGACGCCATCCGCGACCTGCTGGCGAGCATCGACCGCGGCGAGGTCGACCTGGCCGAGTGGCTGGGCATCGAGCAGCAGGTGCAGGCGCCGTGGGTCAACGACAAGCCACGGACGGTGAGCGAGGAGGAGGTGTACGAGCTGGCGGGCTCACGCCGCCCCGGGCTGCTCGCCGATCTGGTGCGAAAGGGGATGCTCGAGCGCCACGGCGACGTCTACCTCGCGCAGAGCCCCGCGCTCCTGTCCATCGGCCTGAAGCTCGAGCTCGCCGGGATCGACCTGGGGACGGTCGGGCACGCGTGGGACATCCTGCGCAAGCAGATCGGCCGCACGGCCTCCGAGCTCGTGGAGCTCTTCATCCGGCGGGTCGAGGAGGGCAAGCTCGAGCCGCGCGACCTCGGGCAGCTCGACGCCCTGCGGCCGCTCGGGATGGAGGCGGTGCGGCTCATCTTCGGGCGCGCGATGGAGAACGAGCTCCGCAGCCTCTACGAGTCCGGCAGGATGGCGAAGCTGCAGGGGCGCGTGCACCGCGGCCGCAAGGGCCACCGGGGCTGAGCTGAGCGGCCGTCAGCGGCCGACCTTCGGCACACCGCCACCCAGCGCGTCGGCGAGGAAGTGGTTCACGTCGGCCTCGGCCTGCGGGTTGTCGTACGAGACGAAGTGCCCGTCGTAGGTGCCGTCGGTCGCGTACTGGCGGACGATCGCCGTGATCTTCACGCCGCCCGACGTCACGTTGCCGCCGACCGGGACGGCCAGGGCCGAGGCGCTCTCGAACGGATCGTCGGTGACGCCGCTCGGGGGCGACGCCTCTCCGAGCTGGGCGGCGAGCGCGAACGTCTGCTCGGTGGCCGGAGGCGCGTACGTGTCCCCTTGCCCGTAGGGCTGGAACACGTGCTTCTGGTCGGCCGGGGCCAGCGGGTTGACGACGAGGAGCGGCGCGTGATTCAGCGGGTCCGCGCGATCGAGGTCGTTCTGGAAGAGCGCGAGCACCGGGTGGTAGAGCCCGACGTTCGCCGGCGTGTCCTGCAGGACGACCGGTACGACGGCCGCAATGTTCACGGGGTTCACCTTCGTGAGGAGGGCCTCGATGATGCTGGCGCCCTCGCCGCTGAGGACGGCGCCCGTCACCCCCGCCGTGTACGGCATCGCGATGCCACCCTCGGTCGCCCCCTGCGAGTGACCCCAGAACGCGACCGGCCCCACCTTGATGTCCACGCCGTTCGGTGACTGGGCGGCGGGGAGGTCGAAGCCCGTGACGAAGCGGACGAGGGACATCTGGTCCGCTGCGCCCTGCAGCGGGTTGCCGCGGGCGGCCGCCGGGTTCGCGAAGTTGTAGAAGAGGTTGTCCGGCGACTCCGTCGTGCTCCCCCGGCGGGTGCCCGTCTCGACCTGATCGATGCCGAGGACCGCGATGTTGACCTGCCCACCGGCGGCGCCGTCGACGCTCGCCAGCCTGTGGGCGACGCCCTCCGTGACGTGGCTCCGGAAGCTGCCGCCGGTCCCGTGCGCGTACACGACCGTGGGCCATCCGCCCGGGGGCATCGAGACGCCCTTGGGGACGGTCAGCGCCATGCACACGGCCTCGGAGCGCTGGACCTGGGGCGTCCCGTCCGCGGCGAGGACGAAGTCGCCGCCGTCGGTCGGCGTCAGGTACGGCTCGTTACCTTGCTGGAAGATGGGAAGCGTGACCATCGCGTGGAGCTCGTCGAACAGCGGATCGGGCATTGTCGGGCACGCGCGGTCCCCGGTCGCCTGGGGGCAGGGCGAGGGGGCACTGGCGCAGTTGATCCAGCCGGTCGCCGTCGCGATCGGCGCGGCCGCGACCGCGCTCGCCAGCTTCGGCCCGATGGCCGTCGGGTGGCCCACGGTGAACACCGTGGCGTTCAAGATCGAGATGGGCGTGGCCAGGCCGGCGGCCCAGTCCCTGAGCGGCTGGTACTTCGGCCACTGAGGGGCGAGCGCCGGATCCGAGGGCATCGTCGCGCCGAGCAGCGCGGTCAGGTCCGGAGACACGGTGATGGGCTTGCTGCTGGCGTCGAGGCCGGTGGTCGTGAGGACCGCGGCGTACGTGTGCCCGGGCGTCAGCGGGGCGCCGGTCGGCGGACGCACGCCGATCCAGTTGTCGCAGATGTACGCGTTGCGGGCGGTCGAGCCGTACCACTCGAAGCCGAGGGTCCCGGGCGACTTCGGCGTCGTGATGTCGACCATCTGCACGACCCCGGGCTGCTTGAACGTCCCGTTCAGGTCGATGCCCGCGCTGAACCGGAAGAAGACGGTCGGGTAGGCGCTGAATCCGTCGACCGTCGCCTCCAGATCGCTCAGCCAGCGCTGGACGACGTCGTAGCCGAGCAGCGCCGAGCCGGGCGTCGGGTGGTTCGGGTTGGAGAGGGAGATCTTCCCGCCCGTATTTCGCACGTCGTTCGGGAAGGGGAGCCGGTAGAAGTCGCCGTCGCCCGTGCCGCGCGGAACGCGGAAGTAGGCCTGCGTCGCGCCCGAGACGTCCGTGCAGGTCTCTCCCGTCCACGTGGGCGGGAACGCGAGGAGCGGCACCCCGCCGTCCGGGATGGGGGGAAGGGGTTCGCACATGCCCCCGGTGCACGCGAGGCCCCCGTAGCAATCGGCGGCCGTCATGCAGGCGCCCCCGACGTCCTTGGTTCCCTCCGGCTGGCACTGCGCCGTGAGGCCCTCGAGGGTGCAGCGCAGGCCCGACATGCAGTCCCCGTCGCTCTTGCAGCTCGCGTTCGCGGCGCCCGTCCCGGCCGCGGTGCAGGTCCGCGACGGTCCGCAGTAGGAGCCGCTCGTGCAGCTGTCGCTGATGACGCAGGGGACGCCGGAAGCCGCGCACTGGCACGGCTGGCAGATCCCCGAGGTGCAGGTCAGCCCCGCGCGGCACAACTGCGAGACGCCACACGCCTGGCCCACCCCGGCGCCGGCGCTCATCGTCACGCCGCCGTCGGCGAGCGTGACCGATCCGCCGTCGCTGCACGCCGGCACGGCACAGAAGGCCGCGGCGAGGCCCGTGCAAGCGAGGCGTGTGACCGCGCGCCTCATGCGAGGAGCTCGTCCCAGCCCGCCTCGATCGCCGCCAGCTCGCCCTCGGGGGTGTCGGGCCCCGGCTGCAAGGCGGCCTCGTCCAGCGTGCGAGCGGGCGGGGGGATCACGATCGGGATCTCGTTCGGCAGGGGCTCGGGGTTGCGCGATTTCCGGCTGCGCGGGGGTCGCGATCGACGCGTGGTCATGGTTTTCGCCGTACCCTCAGCGGGCCATCGTACGCAATAGTCCGCGCGCGAGCGAGTAACTCCGTCGCTGCAATCGTACACTGGCGCACAACCATGCACTCGGACACGGTCATCGTGGGCGGAGGGTCGTCGGGGGCGGTCATCGCCGCGCGCGCGACCGAGGAGAGCGGTCGCGAGGTGATGCTCCTCGAGGCCGGGCCCGACTATCCGGATCCCCGGGGGTTGCCGCCGGACCTGCGGGACGGGAAGCGCAACTCGATGCGCAGGCACGACTGGCGCCAGGTGCACCGCGCCAGCCCCGGCAGCCGCATGCTGCAGTGGTTCCCGCGCGGCCGCGTCGTGGGCGGCTCGTCCGCGGTCAACACGTGCATCGCGCTGCGAGGGCAGCCGTACGACTACGACGAGTGGGCGTCGCTCGGCCTGCGCGAGTGGAGCTGGGAGGCGTGCCTGCCCTTCTTCCGGCGGCTCGAGAACGACCTCGACGTGCGGAGCGAGTGGCACTCGCAAGAGGGGCCGATGCCCCTGCGGCGCCACCCCGCGAGCGAGCTCGCGCCGTGGCAGGCCGCCTTCCTCGAGGCCTGCCGCGATCAGGGGTTCCCGCGGTGCGACGACTCGAACGACCCGACGACGACCGGCTGCGGCCCTCACGCGATGAACAAGATCGACGGCGAGCGGATGAGCGTCGCCCGCTGCTACCTGACCGCGGCGGTTCGAGAGCGCCCGAACCTCCGGGTGCGTCCGATGTCGCTCGTCCGGCGGGTGCTCCTCTGGAACCGGAGGGTGGTCGGCGTCGAGGTGGAGACGCTGGGCCGTGTGCACACCATCGAGTCGTCGCGCGTCGTCCTGTGCGCCGGGGCGACGAGCACGCCCGGCATCCTGCTCCGCTCCGGCATCGGGCCGAGGCGCGCGGTGGAGCGGCTCGGCGTGGACGTCGTCGTCGATCTGCCCGCCGTGGGGTCGCGGCTGCTCGATCACCCGGGCGCCGCGATCTTTCTCCGCCCGAGGCCCGGCGTCCAGTCGCTCGACCACCCCGGGATCCAGACCGTCCTGCGGTACGGGTCCGGGTCGGGCACGCGCCGCAACGACGTCGTCGTGCAGGCCGGCTCGATCGTGCCGCTGCCGTTCGGCACGCTGCCGCTCGTGAGCCTGATGTGCAGCATCGGCAAGCCGCGAGGCCACGGGACCATCGAGTTCACGTCGCCCAGCCAGCGCGCGCGGCCTCGCATCGATTCGCGTCTGTTCGTGGACGACGCGGACCGGGCCTGCGCGGTGGAGGCGTTGACGCTGGCCTTCGAGCTGGCGCGGTCGGCTCCGATGCGCGACAAGGCGACGCTCTTCTGGCCGTCGCCCCGCGTGGCGAGCGACAAGGCCCGGCTCGGCGCATGGATCGCGAGGTTCTGCGACTCGAGCTATCACCCCTGCGGGACGGTGCCCATGGGCGGCGACGGCGCGAGCCTCGCCCAGGCCGCGACCGACGGGCGCGGGAGGGTCCGAGGCGTCGAGGGGCTGTGGGTGGCGGACGCGAGCCTGATGCCGACGATCCCGAGCGCGCACATCAACCTGACGACCATCATGATCGGCGAGCGGTTCGGGGAGTGGGCGAAGAACGGGGAGATGTAGCTGCTGGTGACGTCGCCTAGAGCTGCTTCGCCCCGAACGTGTCGCACGCGGCGAGCGTGCCCTGGTCGAACCCGCGCCGGAACCACCGCATCCGCTCGTCCGCCGAGCCGTGCGTCCACGACTCGGGGCTCACGGTTCCCGTCGCCATGCGCTGCAGCCGGTCGTCCCCCACGGCCGCGGCGGCGCCCAGGGCCGACTCGATGTCGCCGCTCTCCAGGAGATCGCGCTGCGCGGACGACTGCGCCCAGATGCCCGCGAAGCAGTCGGCCTGCAGCTCGAGCCGCACCGACGCGCCCGTGGCGCCCTGCGTGTGGCGCATGGACGCGACACGGTCGGAGATGCCGAGGAGCTTCTGGACGTGGTGGCCCATCTCGTGGGCGATGACGTACGCCTGCGCGAACTGTCCGCGGGCGCCGAGCTTGCCCGACAGCTCCTGGAAGAAGCCGAGGTCGATGTACACGTGCTCGTCCTCCGGGCAGTAGAAGGGGCCCGTCGCGGCGTCGCCGAGACCGCAGCCGGTGCGCGTCGCGTCCGTGTAGAGGACGAGCTTGGCGTGGCGGTAGGGCCTCTGGTCGCGGGCGAACCGGGCCTGCCAGCTGGACTGCACGTCGTCGAGCACGAAGGACACGAAGTGGACCTCGGGGGTCTCGGCCTGCGCCCCGGCACCGGGGAAGGAGCCTCCGTGGGCGCGCTGCGCGTCGGGGCCGCCGCCGAGCCACCACTGCACGCCCAGCCCGATGAGCCCGAGCAGCAGCACGATGCGCCCCAGGCGGCTCTGCAGGAGCCACGGCACGAGGAACAGCAGGTTGCCGATGCCCCCTGCCTCGCGCACGGGCGCGTCGCCCCGGCGGTCGATGAGGTCGGGGCTCTCGTGCGATTCGTCCCAGCGCATCGTCGGCACCCAAGTCTTAAGGCTTCGCGGCCGGGGTGGCCAGGGGGAGATGCCGACGGCAGCCGTGCCAAGGCGCCCCATCGTCAGAGGACGCGCCTGGTCTGGGCCATCAGGATGCCGGCGGCCACCGCGACGTTCAGCGACTCCACTCGACCGCTGCCCGGGATGGCTACGACGGCGTCGCACTGGGCTCGTACGCGCGGGCCGAGCCCTTCGCGCTCGTGTCCCACCACGATCACGGACGGCCGGCGGAAGGGGAAGCCGACCGCGCTCGTCGGACCGCGTCCGTCGGCCCCCACGACCTGGACGCCATGAGAGCGCAGCCTCGTGAGCGTCTCGCCCAGGTCCGTCGTCCGCACCAGGTCCAGGTGCTCGGCGCCACCCTCGGCCACCCGCACGGCGGCGGGCGCCAGGGCAGGATGCGGCGCAGACGCCCCGAGCAGCGCCGCGTCGAGGCCGAGGAACGCGGCGCTCCGCAGGATGGCCCCGACGTTGTACGGGTTTCGCACCCGGTCGAGGGCGACCGCCACCCCGCGGGCGCGCGTCAGCAGATCGATCAGCTCCTGCACCGGCAGCCACCGGCGGGGCCTCGCGACGACGCAGAGGCCCTCGTGGTGCGGAGACTCCGCGAGGCGAGCCAGCTCGGCGTCGGTCGCCTCGACGAACGGCAGCCGACGCGAAGCGGCCCAGCGCCCGAGGTCCGTGACCTCCCCGCGCACCGAGCGCGCGTACGCCACCCGGATCACGTCGTCGCGTCGACGCGCGAAGAGCGCCAGGCCGGCCCGCAGGCCGTGCACGCACTCCTCGGGCTCTCGCGGGGACGGGGGCCTCGGCGCCTGGAAGCGGGGTCGGGCGTTCTTCATCCGCCTGCACTGATATATCGCGCGACCGACGCGTTCCACACGGCGCGCGACACGGCGAACGCCGCGACGGCGCCGCCGAGGGCGGCCGCGAACGTGCCGGCCTCGAGGGTGCCGAGGAGCGCCTGCGCGGGGTACGTCGTCATGAGCGCGAGCGGGACGACGAACGTGAAGACGAGCCGCACCAGGCCCCGGAAGACGCCGATGGGCCACCGGGCGGCGTCGAAGACGGCGCTGAAGAGGTGCGAAAGGTTGTCGATCCGCACGACGTAGAAGGCCGCGCTCACCGTGAGGATCCAGAGCGAGTAGAGGACCGTGACGGCGGCCAGCATGGTCACGGCCGCGAGGGCGACGGCGCCCACCGTGGGCCCCCGGCCGATGAGGCGGAAGCCCCACGCGAAGATGACGAACGCGGTCAGGACGTTGAGGCCGCGCCACGGCTGGAAGCGCGCCGTCGACACGAGGAACTGCGCGTCGGCGGGCTTGAGCAGCACGAAGTCGAGCGTGCCCTTGCGGATGTGCTCCACGACGCTCGCGAGGCTCGGGTTGATGGCCCCCTCCAGCACCCCCTCGAGGAAGGTGAACCACCCCATCACCATGAGGGCCTCGCCGAAGCTCCACCCCGCGATCCTCGGGCGCGCGTGGAACACCACGAGGAGCGGCACGATCGCCGCGGCCATCCAGAAGACCTCCACGAGCCCGTCGAGAAGGAAGTCCAGCCGGTACTGCATCGCCAGGAGCAGCGAGGCCCGGACCTGCATCCCCAGGAGCCGCAGGTAGCGCATGCCGCGTCAGCCTCCGTGGGCGGCGAACCGCTGCAGGCCGCGTCGCCAGGCCAGGGTGGTCGCGCCGAGGGCGACCGCGACCCAGGCCCACTGGCGCGCGAGCAGCCCCAGCGCGGCGGCGCGGCCGTGCGTTCCCGTCATGAGCTCGACCGGGAGGCCGATCTGGAAGCGGAAGGGGAGCCAGTCGACCACGGCGCGTACGCCCGCCGGGAAGAGATCGATCGGGATGAGGTATCCGCTCAGCACGAAGAAGAGGACGAGCCACGCGTCCATGACCTTGACGCTGCTCTCGACGAAGAACGCCGCGCAGCCCACGACGAAGTTCACGAGGAGCGTCAGGAGCCAGGCGCCCGCGATCGACGCCGCCCAGAGCGCCCATACGACCGGATCGTGCGTCACGCTGCGCGAGCTCACGACGGCCAGCGCGATCGCCGCGACCGGCAGCGACACGACGAGCCGCATCGGCATGGCGGCGAGGGCCTCCGCCGTGTAGCCCCAGAGCGGGTGGATCGGCCGCAAGAGGCGCATGGCGAGCGTGCCGTTTCGGATCTCGAAGTTCATCTCCCAGGATGCCCAAGAGCCCGCGATCTGTCTCACGATGAACGTGGCGAGGAAGTACGCGAGAAACTCCGGCTGCCCGTAGCGGCCGACGGGCGCATCGCGCGCTACGGCCGTCCAGAGGGCGAGCATGACCAGCGGCATCGTCGTCGCGAGCACCCACACGAGCATCTCGGCGCGGTAGGCGACGGCGTCCGCGAATCCCACGCGGAGCAGGGTGGGGAAGGCGCGCGCGGTGGAGCGGAGGCTCACGTCGCCGCCCCTTCGCGCGCCGTGCGGCCCCGGGCGAACAGCTCGCTCATGACCTCCTCGAGGGGCGGATTCTCCACGGTCAGGTCGCTCACGGGGAGCCCGGCCAGCGCGGTCCCCACGAGCGCGTTGACGGCGTCCTTGTGCACCAATAGAACGCTCTCGCCGGCGTCGTGGCGCACGACCGCCCCGCCGAGGCGCTCGAGGTCGGCGCGGTCGACCGGGCGGGAGAACCGGAGCACGACCCGCTTGTCCGGCCGGATTCGCGTGACGAGCTCCTGGAGCTCGCCGTCGTACACCAGCTTGCCCCGGTCGATGACGATGACCCGGGGGCAGAGCCGGGCGACGTCCTCCATGTCGTGGCTCGACAGGATGAGGGTGCCGCCGTTGCGCTCGTTGTACCGCTTCACGAAGTCGCGGACGGTGACCTGCATCGAGACGTCGAGGCCGATGGTGGGCTCGTCGAGGAAGAGCACCCGGGGCCGGTGGATGAGCGCCGCGGCGAGCTCGCACTTCATCCGCTCGCCGAGGGACAGCGTGCGGGTCGGCTTGGTCACAAGGTCGCCCAGCTCGAGGAGACTGACGAGCTCCTTCAGCGTCTCCTCGAACTGGGCCCGCGGCACGCCGTAGACGGCGCGGTTCAGCTCGAACGTCTCGCCCGGCGGGAGGTCCCAGAGGAGCTGCTGCTTCTGTCCAAGCACGAGCGTGATGGACTTGAGGAAGGCGTCCGACCTGCGGCGCGGCTCGTGACCGCCGACCGCGACCTCGCCGCTCGTCGGGTGCACGAGGCCCGAGAGCACCTTGAGCGTCGTTGTCTTGCCCGCGCCGTTGGGGCCGAGGAAGCCCACCCTCTCTCCCTCGGCGATGTCGAAGTCGATGCCGTCGACCGCGGCGATCGTCCGGTACCGACGCCGCACCACGGAGCGGAGAGCCGCCGCGAGGCCGGGCGGCCGCTCGTGCACCTTGTAGTGCTTCCGGAGGCCCCGAACGCGGATCATGGATCGGACCGGCCGGCCCTCAGAATCGCCACCAGACCGCGCTCGCGGGCGCCAGCGTGAGCCCCGAGACCTGCACCTGCGTCTGGTTGTAGCTGCCCGACACGCTCGCGTAGCTCGCGTCGAGCTCCACCCCCACGTAGATGTGCCGGAACCCCACCGCGAGCCCGAGGACGCCACCTCCCCAGAAGCGGGTGGCCGACAGCCCGAGGGGGGCCTCGCCCAGCGTGGGGGTGCTCTGGCTGCTCACCTCGCTGATGTCGACGTGCTCCCAGCCCGCGCGCGCGCCGAGCCAGAGCATGTAGAGGTCGCCCTCGCTCCGGAAGCCCAGCAGGACGGGGACGTCGGCGCCCCAGCCGTGCAGCTCGCCGAGGTCGACGTTGGGCAGAAGGACGCCGTTCTGGTGGCCGTAGAGCGCCGCGGATCCGGCGGCGCCGACCGAGAGGGCCCAGTGGGGCGAGAGGTCGAACGACCGCCGGAGGTCCACGCGCAGCGCCCGCCCCGTGTACGTGAGTCCCCCTTCCACCTGGGCGCCGACGCCGACGCGCGCCGCGCCGAAGGGGGCAATCCCGGGGCCGATCGACGCCGCCACGAGCGCGCCTCGAGCGTACGTCGGGTCGGTGCCTGGCGGGCTTGGGGTGCCTCCGGCGGCCATGCCCTCGGCCTGCGCGCTGCTCATCGCGCTCGCGAACCCCGCCGTCGCGACGTTTCCGCTGAGGCCGGCCGCCGCCTGCACCTGGCCGGGGGGCAACGTCTGCGCAGAGTGCAAGAGAGGCAGCCCGCCGCCGCAGCCGGCGGCCGCGAGGCCGAGGGCGAGGGCGAGCGCGGGGAGACGCCGGGCGTCTCCCACCGGCGCCGTCATTTCCGGAAGCGGGACGGGAAGGAGCCGGACCCGGCGCGCTTCTTCAGCTCCTCGTCGTCCGGGTGCAGCCGCAGGGCGCGCTCCAGAAGGAGCGGTTCCTCCTCGCGAACCTCCGGGTTGGGCAAGCAGCACTCGACCGGGCACACGGCCTGACAGGCCTCGTGATCGTAGAACCCCACGCACTCGGTGCAGAGCTCGGGGTCGATGACGTAGATCTCGTCCCCCTCGCTGATCGCTTCGTTGGGGCACTCGGGCTCGCAAGCACCGCAGTTGATGCAGTCGGAGGTGATGTACGTGGCCATGGCAACGGGACCAGGAACGTAGGAAGCAGCCCGAGCAAAGTCAAACAGATGACCCTCGCAGAGGCGCGTTTTCTACCCCAGCCCGCCCTTGCGTGCCCTTGCCTGCTAGGCCCCCGGGAAGCTAGGGTCGCCCCCGCGGATGGACCGTGCTCACTACGCAGCGCTCATCGGCGTGGCCGCGGCGGCGCTCGCGGGATGCTCTCCGAAGATCGGCAGCAAGTGCGTGCTCAACACGGACTGCGGCACGAGCGGGGCGCTCGTCTGCGACACCTCGCAGCCGGGTGGGTACTGCACGGAGTTCAACTGCACCCCCAACTCGTGCCAGGACCGCGCCGCCTGCGTGGAGTTCCGGCCGAGCGTCCCCGGATGCCCCTACGACGACTACAGCTCGCCGTCGCGGACCGGGCGAACCTTCTGCATGGAGCACTGCGCGCAGGACACCGACTGCCGCCAGAGCGACGGCTACGTGTGCGCGAATCCCGGCCAGCCGCCCTGGAACGCGGCGATCACGGACAACAACCAGTCGCAGTCGGTGTGCATCATCGCCCCCGACCCCGGGGCGAGCGCGTCCCTTGGAAACACCAGCGCGTTGACGCTCCCCGACGGGAGCGTCTGCGCGGCGAGCGGGCCGGCGGTCCCGCCGAT
>Ga0209415_10011912_pt1 | contig 14574 bp, 16 predicted proteins | sample PeaSoiSIISIP2007_FD_187696 | JGI IMG/M metagenome (GOLD analysis project Ga0209415, IMG submission 187696) | Peat soil microbial communities from Weissenstadt, Germany - SII-SIP-2007 (SPAdes) (version 2) | ecosystem: Environmental > Terrestrial > Soil > Wetlands > Peat | place: Germany...
TGACGTTTGTCCGGATCGACCACGGCCTTAGGTATTTCGAAGAACACGATTCGATGGTCCATCTCATCGTTGCTGACGAACGCAAAAGCGGAAAACGGGGGCCCTTGATGCGTGATGCGCGCTATTACTGGGATCTTCGAACGATGATTGACCGTCATGCCCAGCACCTTCCGGTACCATTCCGTCATGGCGTCCAGGTTTGCGGTGACGAGTCCATAATGCTGCAGCTTCGGGTGCACTGTTATTTCGGTATTCATTTTCAAACCTCCTCAATCGGATTCACAGCGATTATCGATATGGGAACCGCGCAGTTGCCCAGGGACTCTGAGAGCAAGTTGGCGCCGCACCTGTTTCGCGAATACGCCGCAGCAGCGGAACCTCACCCCTTCCTCCATCAGCGCCGACAAGAGGTTTTCGCCCTCCTGGCTGATGACCGTCAGGTTCTTCAATTCGACGACGAGTTCACGCCCCTGCAGGTTCTGCCTGGCCTTTTCGCATGCGCTTCTGAGTTCTGCCGTCCAGGGTGCGATGAGCTTGCCTTCTAAGACCAGCCGCCGCTCGTTGCGCGCCTCCCGGATTGAAATCCTTAACATGGCCGTTTGCCCCGCACCTAGCCAAAAGCAATCAGGCTGCCAAACTCATAGGAGTGCAAGTGATGGATTTTCACTGCGCGAGGAAATCGTCTATGTTGAAAGTCAATGCTGTCAAAACACGATTGACAGGTGAGGCCATTCGGGAGTGAGTCGTTTGGTCGACTTTCAGAGGATCACTGGGTATAAAGCAGTCTGAGAGTAAAGAGAGTTGGCGATTTCAGGAATACTGTCTGGGGTCTATTCCGAACTTTTTGATCCGCGCCAGCAGGGTGGTGCGATTGATCCCCATGCGTGCCGCAGCTCCCTCTGCGCCGCCAACCTTTCCCTTGCTTTCAGTAAGTGCGCGCACGATTTCTTCGCGCTGTTTCCTGGCGAATTCGTCGGCAAGATCTTTCTTGCCTTTCAAAGCGCTGATCGTTTGTTTGACGATTCGGGCAATGTCGTCCCGAGCAGGCGGTGCGACAGCCGCAGACGGCGTGTCGGTGCTCAGCTGGCGCAGCTCTGAAAGCGGTGCCTCGAGTGACCTGCCGCGCGTCAGAATCACCGTGCGCTCAATGAAATTCTCCAGTTCGCGGATGTTCCCAGGCCATTCCCAAGCCGTGAGTCCCTTCATTACGGCTACAGGAATGGCGTCGATTCTCTTCTGCATTTGTCTCGAAAACTTCTGGACGAAGTAGCTCACCAGCAGGGGAATGTCTTCCCGGCGGTCCCGCAGCGGCGGAATGCGGATCGGAAACACATTTAACCGGTAGAACAGATCACTGCGGAATTCCCGATTGGCCACCATCTTCTCCAGATCTCTGTTGGTTGCCGCAATCAGGCGAACGTTCACTTTCCGTGTGTGGGTACTGCCCAGCCTTTCAAATTCCCGTTCCTGCAGCGCACGCAGGAGCTTCGGTTGGATTTCAATCGGAATGTCTCCGACTTCGTCCAGGAACAGTGTGCCTTGGTCCGCCAATTCCATTCGTCCAATCTTCTGGCTGATCGCACCCGTAAACGCACCCTTTTCATGCCCAAAAAGTTCGCTTTCAAGCAGGCCCGTCGGTATGGCGGCGCAATTGAGCTTAACCAACGTCCGCTCCTTGCGCCGGCTGCGGTCATGGATGGCGCGCGCGATCAATTCTTTTCCTGTTCCGGTTTCACCGAAAAGCAAGACCGTGGAATCACCAGGTGCTACTGTCTCGACCAGTTGCAGGACGTGTTTGAGTGCCGGGCTCGCCCCCACGATCTGCTCGAAATGCATCTCGCTGCGAATTTCTTCCTCAAGATAGACCTTCTCCTGGGCCAGCTTATCTTTGAGCTCAGAGATCTCCTGGTACGCCAGCGCGTTCTCGATGGCGATAGCGATCTGACCCGCAGCCTGGCTGAGAAATTCGACATCTTCTGGTGTGAATGTGTCCTCTGTCGCCCGTGCAAGCCCCAGGATTCCGAGCGCCCGGCCGCGATTCACGAGAGGTATGAAGCAGACAGTCTTGAGGCCTTCTGCGGCAGCTTGCGCCCATCGAACGCTCGTGATTACCGGCTTCAACGTCTCAAAGGCCCGCTTCGCTGGGGTGTCTTCGCTCGAAGAGAGAGTTTGTTCCTCTTGGATGAATCCCTTACTGCCAGGAAAATCGACTGCATAGAGGCGGCCAACTCCTGGTTCCGGGCCGGGCAGCGAAATGCTCGCCGCATCGCAGCGCATCACCTCACGAACATTTGTGGCGATCGCCCGCAGCACCTCCTTCAGTCCGAGGTTCGAGGTGATGCTGTTCGTGAGCTTCAGAAGCAACTGCAGCCGATCATTTTGCTGCTGTAGAGATTGATTAGGTTGTATGCGCGGGAGATTGACGCTGTCATGCATCGCAAACATTACCTCAACACCATGCCATCGAGCAGCAGTTTACCACCGAACAGCAGGCCAAGACATCTGCAACAATCCGGTATCAAAGCTCCTCCTATCCCCCTGTGCCAACTGCCCACGGGGTGCCAATCGTTGGCAGCCCGCCTTTGGCACTTGAGGAGGTTGCCGCATCTCAGTGTTCCAAAATCTGTCATCAATCCAGTAGGTTACATTGATTATAAAGGCAGCCACGCCCTTGGCCCCTGGGTTGCTTGTCACAATCAAGGGCGGGCACACGACATTAAAAGAAACTAGCGGCTAGTTCGGCGCGCCGCTCCCGACATTAAATGGGAGGAAAACAATGGCAACAGGTTCGACGGCAATCTCGTACAGAGTAGAAGCTCGAAGCGTTCCCAAAGGTGCGCTCGTACTTCTGGGACGGCTGTTCTTTGCGTTGATGTTCTTGGTATCTGGTGCAGGTCACTTTGCAAAGCCAACCATCGCTTACGCCGCGGCACAGGGTGTGCCCTTGGCCTCGGTGGCGGTGCCGTTGTCCGGGCTACTCGCAGTCGTAGGCGGCTTGAGCATCCTGCTAGGGTATCGCGCAAGAATTGGCGCCTGGCTGATCGTGATCTTCCTGGTTCCGGTGACCTTTATGATGCACAAGTTCTGGGTGGTAAGCGATCCCATGATGGCGCAAATGCAGATGTCCATGTTCATGAAGAACATCTCGATGCTGGGCGGCGCGTTGCTGATTTCGCAGTTTGGCGCGGGACCACTCAGTCTCGACGCACGGCGGACGCGCTAACGGCATCTTCGTTCGAAAACCACCCGGGAGGGAAGGAACGTGCTCAAGATCGCAGTCGCAATAGGCAGCACAAGGCCCGGGCTTAACAATGAAGCTTTTGCCGATTAAAGGAAAAGGAGATGAAATGATTGCAGTTACAGGTGCATCAGGAAAGCTTGGCAGCCTCGTGGTTGATGGCCTGCTCAAGTCCGTTCTGGCGGACCGGATCGTTGCCATCGTTCGCACCCCCGAAAAGGCCGGGCGATTCGCCTCTCGAGGCGTTCAAGTGCGACGCGGAGATTATTCCGCCCCGGAGACGCTCGCTCCGGCGCTCGCGGGAGTCAAACGCCTGTTGCTCATATCGGGCATGGATCTCGGCAAGCGCGTCGAGCAGCATCGAGCCGTAATTGAGGCGGCGAAGGCGGCAGGCGGCGAGCTTATCGCCTACACGAGCTTGCTGCGCACCGACACCAGTACCTTGCCGATTGCCGGCGAGCACAAGGCCACCGAAGAGTTGCTTCGCGGCTCCGGCGTTCCGTACGTGCTTCTTCGCAACGGCTGGTATATCGAGAACTACACGGACAATCTGGGAATGGCTCTCGCGCACGGTGCCTTTATTGGCGCTGCGCGGGATGGGTGGATCGCCGCTGCCACCCGCGCCGACTACGCCGCTGCAGCCGTCAACGTTCTCACGACAGATGGACACCGTGGCAAGACCTACGAGCTCGCCGGCGACCATGCTTTCACCATGAAAGAACTTGCGCAGGCCGTCACTAGCTGGGCGGGCAGGTCCATTCCGTACCACGATCTTCCGGCCTCGGAGTACCGAGAGGCACTGGCGAAGGCAGGCGTTCCGGAGATGTTCCTCGATGTCCTGGTTGGAACGGATGCCGCAATCGCGCGTGGTGATTTGGATAGCAACAGCCGCGACCTTCGAATGCTGATCGGGGGTGACACGCAGACGTTACGCGATGTACCCGCTACGCTCCCGAAGCGGTCGGCACAACACCTCGACGGACAGCATAGGCAAGGAGTAACGCCATGAATGACTTGAAGGGTAAAGTCGCGGTGGTGACGGGGGCATCCAAGGGTATCGGGGCCGGGATTGCCAAGGCGATGGCGGAAGCAGGTGCTGCCGTAGTCGTGAACTACGTGGGCAGTAAGGAGGCGGCGCAGCGCGTCTCGGACGAGATCGTCAGTAAGGGAGGCCGAGCCATTGCCGTCCAGGGAGATGTGTCGAAGGCCGCCGATGTCCGTAAGCTATTCGCCGAAACGAAAGCGGCGTTCGGAACGATCGAAATCCTGGTGAACAACGCCGGGATTGGAAGTTTCGCTACTGTTGAGGCTGTAACCGAGGAGCAGTACCGTCGGCTGTTCGACACGAACGTACTCGGCACAGTGCTGACGATCCAAGAAGCCCTCAAGCACTTCGGCCCTACCCGGAAGCGATTGAAACTTACAAATTTGTGTTGCAGCTTAGTGCAAATGACGCCGACGTGTACCGGGAGATGGGTGAGTGCTGGACCGCGCAAAGAGAGCATGCCAGCGCGATCGACGCCTTCGAGCATGAAGTGCAATTGCGAACTGCGGACGGGCTGCAATTTGGGCTTGGCGATTTAGAGAGAGAAGAGCTAAGCCTGTCGTTTGTGGCGTTAGCGGAGTCGTACTCGAAGAACAAACAATTTCAGGAAGCGCGGTGGGCTTGCGAACAGGCATTGCGAATCAGCCCGGATCCCGTTGGGGCCCACATGGCCCTCGCCGACGTATATATGGAACTCGGGGACCTGAAGCGAGCGGCGAACGAGTGCAATCGGGTTGCCCAACTCGGTTCCAGAGAATTGCCCAGTGATCCGAAGGCACGCGGCGATGGTGAATCGACCCCTCCTTAGGAGCTTCCTACTAGCTCTTTCTTTTGAACCAACGCTGCCCGCCCTGGACGCTGCGCCGACCTTCGTTTCCTGATTCGATTCCATACCGCCGGATCAACGGGAAGCGGCACTGCACGCGATGTCGCGAGGTCCACAAACCCGCCGTGGTAAGAGATTTGGCCATATAGAAACAACCGGGCGAGCAATGCCAGCGCGTGATGTGCCAGAACGGCATTGACGAAGGGGAATTGACGAGAGATTGCCTCAATCGCACTGCAACTGGGCTGGGTGTTGTCATCCAGGGTTGAATCGATGGCTTCTTGGTACAACTCCGCCACGGTCCTTAGACGTATTCGCGAGCGCTTATTCCTGGCGTTTTGCGGTTCCCCCAGCACAAACTGTCCACTCGACTGACTATTGCCTATATCGAGCGTATAACCCACGCGGCTGAGGCCTGCCGTGCACTGGGCGATCATCGCGCGGGCCGCCCGCGTGTCCACGCAACCTATCACAATGTCCGGCCGCAAATTCGGTTCGCCGTAACCGGAGTACGACCCCGCGAGTGTCTGCGCGGTCAGTGCGTTCGGAATCGCCTCCCAATTTAGTCCCCAGAAGAGATTGATGCGGTTCACGAGGACGATTGCTTTATTTAGTCCGATTTCAGCCTGGCTGTAGGGTTGACGGACAGAATTAGCAGACGAAACGACGTCCCCGTCCATCACGGCTACACGTAAGCCAAAAGGATGCCCCTGGGCGAGCATTGATAGATGGAGGTATGGCAATCCCCCAAGGACCGCACTCCCGGTGCCACCGCATCCGACGACCAATACCCTGACCTCTCCATCCAACAACTCTTCGTGTAGTCGATGTATCTCCATCCAATGCTCCACCGCACTTTCACGGTTTGCTTGCTGGGAAATGTAAAAATTCCAGCGCAACCCCCTACCGGTCTCGCGTGACGAATTCCCTCAGGGTCTCTGCGGCATCCGTGAGGTAGCGCACTTGGAACGTTTTCTTGCTTGCCATCGCCCGCCAGAGTCCGAAAAAACCTTCTTTGTGGTTGGTTAGACGTACAGCCCCCCAGAGGGTGGGTAAAGGCGCTCTGGAAAAATGCGGCTTCCCAGGTTTTGATCGATTCTACCGACGTGCTCTCTGGAGCTCGGACGCTTCCCAAGCAGACCCTGCCATTATCTCCGGCCGTATTCCAGTAGGGCGCCGTTTTGAGCGATGTAGCTGCGGTTGGTCGAGCGGATTTTTCAAGTGCGCGCACGAAGAGTTCTTGGCCACGCACTTTGAAAACCAGAGGAGGATGAGGGAATTGGACGCCATTGAGTTTTCGCGCCTCATCATCAGCTTCGCCAAAAAACATAATCCGGCGTGTCGCCGGACTCCACCATGCGATCATCTCCGGCGTCCTTGCGAGGACAATTTCAGGCAAGACTTCGGGAGCGACCATGCTCCCAAGACCCTCTGCCAGCCGGCGCAGAAATGCCAAACTCAGCGGTCGGGCGGGCGCGAGTAATGGAGCGCCCCCTGTCTGCGTGATGATGTCATGCAAAGTCGCAAACACTCTCTGTCGGTCTGCGTACACGAGCAATGCGTGGCGAAGCTCCAGATTTGCGCTTGCGCCGACTTGAACGTGCGCCTCCATTCCAGCCCCTCCTACGCCTCATTTGTGTTGCCGGGTAATATTGCCGCCAAGCGGCTGGCGGCGGCCATAGTCTCACACAGCACCGCCAATATGTCGAATGCCCGGCGCACGCTCGCGTGATTGTTGGGATCGAATTCCACAAGCATGTTCGGTTCGGGGCTAGCCTCTAAGAAAGTCTGCGACTCTTCATCGAAGCAACCGGTCACAGCATCTTGGCGTGTGAAGCTTACTAAAAGGGCCGGCAATGGTGGGTTCGAATCCATGAACGCTTCGCGCGTTTCTTCGCTGATCTCAGGACGCCGGAATCTTCGCGAAACGCTGTCTAAATCGAGCGCGGCCTGAACCAGCTGACGGCTCAACTGGTTATCCGTGCCGCCTGCAATCCGCCGCACCTGCCAGGGCGAAAGGGGTTTCAGTTTCAGCGCCGGAGGGACGCAGCCTTCCACGTCGGGAAACTCATACTCATCCTGGTCAGCCTCTCCTTCGGCCCACTCGCGCCACATTTCCAGACGGTCCAGAGCATCGCGATGATCATACACGCGCACCCACCTTTGAATGGCCCCGACAAGAAGACTATAAAAGGTTACCGGGAGGCGCGGATGAACATCACCAAGCATTTCGAGGGTCGGCCCGAGAATCATGTACCCAGCCGATTCCGGATCAACCAAGAGGTACAGCAATCCCCGCCGTTCACCCTCGCTGCTGTACGGGTCAGGACAGTCGCTGATCGTAACGTTGAGGGCGAAGTTCTGGCGAACCAACTCGCCTCCGTGCAGGGCGATCCAGCGATTCAGCGCAGTGTGCGCATAGCCAGTGGGACTGCGCTTGGCTTCTTCCCATGCCGACGGTTCAGCGAGGCCGAGCGTCGTCAAGCTTTCAGCAAGCTCGATAGCAAGCTTGTCTTCGGCCCACATGCGATATTCGGCCGCCACGCCGTCCAGTTTCGGCATGACGACGCCGCTCGGCCGGCCCATTAGGCTGGTAGGAGCCATCCTGGAGGGCTTGGGATTTCGTCCCGCCTCGCTAAACGCCGGTAGGATTCCACCTGAATTGCGTTTGACAGGATTTTTGTGGCTTGCTGATATTCGGGATCTCGTAAGAACCTCCCGATAAGGGATTCGCAATCAGGGTGGCGGCCCTCCAACATTAGTGCCAATTCGGCGAGAACCGCCTCGCGTGTGCTCGTCAACTTGGGGCCCCTCTGCAGCATCGGATTCAGCCCTTTACACCGATCTGCCGGAGAAACTCATACCTCAACTTGTCGCCAACGGCCTCGGGACCATTGATAATCGCAGTAGCGAGTTCGGGATACTGAGCTGCATATACGGTTCTTACCTCCTCAGGCGAGAGGGTCCTGTTGGGGTCTGGCAACCGAATGCCCATGTAAGAAAATTCGCGGGAACTGGGAGTGATGGTCACAGGCGTAAACCTCCTTGCTGTTGAGATTGGGATGGCTCGTCCGGCGTCGGGCCGAACAGACTCGATGTAGCCGGTGGCGCGGGATCAGGGTTAGCCGAAGATACGGGCGGGTTAGCGCCAGATGGAGCTGGCGTCGAGGTCGAAGACTTCGCTTTCCGCTTTTCGTCGGCCTTGCGCTTAGCCTCTTCCTGGGCAGCCTTGGCCGCGGCTTCCATCGTAGCCTTTGCCTCGGCGAGTGTGCTGCTCAGTTGCCGGTGTGTATCCACGTACGCAGCAAGCTCCTTGACAAAGTCCCGGTCCAGTTCTTCCGGCGTTCCGACAAAACTCAACGGCGTCGTGAGCGCGACGTTGTCGCTTTCAGTAGTGCGCTTAGGGCAAACATTGAGTCGAATGGTGGAGTCGCTCTCCCGCGCCACCGTGATAAGCACGGTGCGTTCGGCGAGGAGCGGCATGAGTTCAGTAAACACGAATAGGTCCTCCTTGAGTGGGACTTGGGTGGCTTCACAATGAAACGGTGTAGTAATAGGGAGCCAGTGCAATGAGATTTGGCCGAAACTCTCCGATTCGAGCCTTGAAAAAAGCTTCCCAGACGGAAAACTGAAACGCTCGGGCAACGTGGAGTCGATGGTTGAGCCAGCGCACAATCCCCAACTTTGTCTGGCTAGACCCAAGATACGGTTTGTCGGCCGTACCGCCACGCGCTTTCGGGTCACGCCCTCGATCCGATGTCGATTTTATAAGTGCACAGGCTATCTGTACTTGTGTGGCGGTTAATTGCATTCAAAGGCGATTAGTTGTATGTTGCGTGTCGTCCAGTAAAAAACGGAGGTCCTAATTCATGTTCAAATTCCTCCATGCTGCCGACATACATCTTGATAGCCCGTTGCGCGGCATTGCTCGCTACGAAGGGATGCCGGTCGAGGAAATCCGCCTGGCGACCCGCCGCGCCTTCGATAACCTGGTGCGGCTTGCCATGGATGAGAGAGTCCGGTTCGTCCTGCTTGCTGGAGATCTCTATGACGGGGACTGGAGGGATACCAGCACCGGAATGTTCTTTGCCGCTAGAATGGCCCAGCTCCGGGAAGCCGGTATTCCAGTCTTCCTTGTCATCGGCAACCACGATGCGGCAAACCGCATGACAAAATCCCTGCGACTGCCTGAGAATGTGAGCGTTTTCTCAGCCAAACAGCCGGAAACCAGGATGCTGCCTGAGGGTGACGTGGTAATTCATGGCCAGGGTTTTTTGACCCAGTCCGTCTTCGAAAACTTGGCAAAGAACTACCCGCCGAAGCGACCGGGGTGTTTCAATATCGGCCTGCTTCACACCTCTCTTTCCGGCTACGAAGGGCACGAATCCTATGCCCCGTGTACACTCGATGACCTGTGCCTCAAGGAGTACGACTACTGGGCGCTGGGGCACGTGCATGCCCAACAAGAACTCTGTTCGCACCCTCGGGTGGTGTTTTCCGGAAATATTCAGGGTCGCAATATTCGCGAGACGGGACCGAAAGGCTGCATGCTTGTTACTGTCGGTGATGGGCACGAGATTCTGGACTGTGACCAGGTCCACCTGGACGTCATCCGCTGGGGGCGCACGGTGGTGGATCTTTCCGGCGCGGCGACCATCGACGACCTGCTGGACCGGGCCGCGGATTCTATACGGGTCTCTATCGGTGAGGCGGAGACGCGTCCGCTCGTACTGCGCGTCGAATTTGAAGGCGCGACCTTGTTGCATGACCAGCTCGTTGCGGAGAGTGCATGGCGCGACGATCTGCGTGCGCTCGCTTCTGACGTCGGCTCAGAGTCGGTCTGGACTGAGAAGATCGTTCTTCGCACCCATCCTCCCGCTCGCTCTACCCCACTCGCAGGCCCGCTCGACGAAGTGCATCAGTACTTGTTATCCCTTGCGAGCACTTCCAGTGGGATTGCTTCGCTCCAGGTTTCAGTTGCGCCGCTGCTGGCGAGACTCCCAGAGGATCTGAAGCAGGAACTAAATGCCTTGCTCGAGCCAGGCGAAGGGCGTCTTGACCGATTGATGGCGGAAGCCGAGTCTCTTCTGATGGAGCGGCTCCGCAGTCAGGGGGGTATGCAATGAGATTCGAAGCCATCAATCTGCCCGCTTACGGCCCATTCACCAACGCCTCACTCAATCTGAAAGAAGGGAGAGGCAGGTTGGAAGTTGTCTATGGGCCAAATGAAGCCGGAAAGAGCTCGCTCCTGCGCGCCATCTCGGATTTCCTGTTTGGCATCCCCGGCCAGACGGGTGACAACTTCGTGCACCCTTACGGCAATCTGCGCATCCGCGCGACCCTCGAACGTCGTGGTCAACCGCTGGAATGCGTGCGGCGCAAGGCGACCACGAAATCATTGCGAGCCGGCGACGATGATGAAGTCGTTTCCGAAGAGTTGCTACGCTCATTCTTTCCCATTGAGAGCCGCGACGTTTTTCAGGCGATGTTTGGGCTGGACGCTGAGCGGCTCCAGCAAGGAGGCGAAGAGTTGCTGAAGGGCCAGAGCGAATTCGGGCAACTTCTCTTTTCGGCGGCGGCGGGCATCGCAGGCCTTCACGACATCTTGAAAAAACTGGCCGAAGACGCGGACAAACTCTTTAAGCCCCGAGCCAGTACCGCGACGTTGCCCAGAATTCTCGATCGCCTGAAGGAAAGCAAAGATCGCCTGCGCCAGGCGCAGGTTTCGCTCACGGACTGGAACAAGCTCCAAGAGGATTACCAGAAGGCCCGGGACGAAATCGCCAGACTGGAATCCGAGATTCTCCTCAAGGTGAGCGAAGCAGAAAGGTACAAGCGCATTCAAATATCGCTTCGGCTGCTGGGAAGGCGGAGCGAGCTCCGCGATCAGCTCCGGACCGTTGAACATGCGCCGATCCTTCGGGACAGTTTCGCAGCCGATCATCAGCGAGCTGCTTCGGACCTTATCATCAAGACAGGAGAAGTTGAGGGATCCGCGAGCCGGGTAGATGAGCTTCGGGGTCAAGTCGAAGCCATCGTGCAGCCGAGTGACCTCCTCACTCGTGAACAGGAGATCCTGTATCTTTATCAAGATGCCGGCGCCCGTACGAAGGCAGCCAGTGACCGCGACCGTCTTCAAACGGAGCTGCGCCAAGCGGAACTCGAAATGATCGAAAAACTACGCGCGCTCGGCGAACCGCCTGACCTTGACAGGGCCGCGAATCTGGTCGTGCAAACGGCGGACAAGCGGCTCGTGCAGGATTTATCCACCTCCCGTGCCAGGCTCGAGAGCGAAGCTCGAAACAGCCGGGAGTCACTGACTGAAGAAAAGTAAAAGTTCAAGTCAGCGCGCGAGCAACTGGATAAAGTCCCTGCGACGAGATCGGTTGGCTCACTGCGCGTTGCCGTGCAGAATGCCTTGCTCGCCGGACGCTCAGAAACGAAAGTCCGTTCACTCATGAAGGCCGCTGATGACGAGAGCCGGAAGATAACCGCAGACCTGAAGGCGCTGCCTTGGCCCTCAAGTGTGGAAGCCCTCGAAAATAGCAACCTCCCGGCCGACGAGTTGGTGGTCGACTGGACTCGCCGGCTGGACAAGGCGGAACAAGCTGTTGAGCAGGCCGTGGAGCGCCTTCGTACCGCTAAAGACGAAGTATTGACACTTGAGAATAGCCTCGCGGCGCTGCTCGCCGGCCGCGTCGTAGCGACTCCTTCGCAGCTTGCTAGCGATTGCCAGCGTCGCGACCTCGGCTGGAGGGCCGTGCGCGGCGCCTGGCTCGAGGGCGTCATCGACAGCCTAGAGGCCCGGGAGTTTTTGCAGCAGACAGCAGACGCTCCTTTGTTGGCAAAGGCGTACGAAGAGAGCGTCAGCAAGACGGACGACACCGCGGATAAACTGCGTGCGGATGCGGACCTGGTGGCCAAACTGGAACAGGCTCGTACGGCTATCGATGGCGCGCGCAAGGAAGCCGAAACTCGGGAAGTGGAACTGCACGAGGAGCGTACATTACTAGAGCGAGCTCAGACGGAATGGAGCGAGCTTTGGGCGCCGTTCGACGTGCGCGCTCAACCGCCGCGACAGATGGCAGCTTGGCTCCAGCGGAGGGCAACAATCCTCGCGCGCTTCCACGCGATCGAGGAGAAGAGGGCACAGGCCGGCGAGTTAGTGGCCGAAGCCGAGACGGCAAAGCGGCAGCTTCAGGAGCGCCTGTCCGAAATGGGAGAGACCGCAACACCCTCTTCCGACTCGCTAATCGGCTGGCGCTCCCTTGCGGAGCAACTCGTGCAAGCACAGGAAGAACTGGCCACCCAGTGCGAAAGGCTTAGGGAGAAAATCGCCGAGGGAGAACGGTCCCTCGCGACCGCGGAGGTCCGCGTTAGCAATGCCAACGCCAATTTGGACCGCTGGAAAGAAAAATGGGCTGAGCTCATGACCAGACTTGGTCTTCCTGCCGGTACGGAACCCTCGGCAGCACAGGAAATAGTCCGGGTCAGAGAAGAATTACAGGTCCTTCTCCAGAAAGCCGATAGCCACAAGACCAGGATCGCAGGTATCGATCGAGACGAGTACAGATTTCGAGAGCAACTGCATCGGCTGGTCGAATCAGTAGCTGGGGATCTCCTCTCAATGCCGGCATTGGACGCCATCGGTGAGCTGCACCAACGGCTGAGCCAGGCAAAGCGGCAGCAGGAACTTCTTGCCACAAAAGAGAAGGATCTGGAGCGGGAAAAGAAGACGCTCGAAAAGGCCAAACGAGAGCGGGCGCTGACGGAGAACCGCCTGGAAGCCTTGGCCGCGGAAGCAAGGTGTGAGAATGCCCGGCTTCTGCCCACCTTGATCGAGGAGTCGGCCCGACGAAAAGCGCTGGAGAGTCATCTCCAGGACGTGGAGCAACAATTCAGTGCCATCGGGGCCGGCCGCTCGATCATCGAGCTGGAGGCGGAGGCGAGCGGCGTCCAAGCTGATCAGATTCCTGGGCATCTCGAATTGATTGACCGTCAGATGCAAGACTCAAAAGCACAGCTCAAAGCGGCCGAGGAAAGGCGTGTCATCCTGGGGGACCAGCTAAAAAGAATGGAGGACGCCTCGGACTCTTGCGCCGCCTCAGCGGACATCGAAGCCCATAAGGCCGAGGCGCTGGAAGCAGCGGAACAGTACACCCGCCTGCAAATAGCGCGCATCGTTTTGCAGGGCGCAGTGGACCGCTATCGCGAGAAGACTCAGGGCGACATGCTGAAACGCTCGAGTGACCTCTTCGCTTTGTTGACCGGTTCCTCCTTCGCCCGCCTGAAGCTCGACTGGGATGACAGTAGTGTTGTGCTGGTCGGAGTTCGCGCCTCGACGGGCGAAAGCGTCGGCATACACGGCATGAGCGATGGGACCCGAGACCAACTATACCTTGCCTTACGCCTCGCCAGTGTTGAACTGTACGCAAGGGATCACGAGCCGATTCCCTTCATCCTCGACGATATTCTCGTAAGGTTCGATAACGACCGGGCCGTGGCGGCTGTCCGTGCCCTGGCCGAATTGGCCAAACACACCCAAGTGCTGTTGTTCACACACCATAAGCATTTGGTCGACCTTGCTATGACAAGCCTGGATACGAGTCAGCTCGCCATTGCAGAAATCGCCTGCCGCATGAGCACAGACTCGTCCACGGTTACGGCGTAATAGTTGATAACTGAATTTGCCGCTTCCCTCCTTGGAAGCTTGCTTCGAGGCTCCGCCGCAGTGACTTTCCATTATCATAAGCCGTGGTGCGAATTGCCTCTAGCCATGCCCACGCCGTTTGGTTTAGGTTTTGCGCCGCACGTTGGTTTGGGGTTCCATCCACACCTCGACGCCCGGGATGTTCGCGTTTATCCCGAAGCCGTTGACGCGGGCTTGGACGCGCTTCGGATCGAGCACCAAATATTCGCGCGGAACCGATTGGCACGTAGCACAATTCGGATTGTCCGCCTTCTCATGGCCGCACTTCACGCGCCACTTGGAAACTTCGCGAAATCCAACGCCCCGGACTTTCGGCGCCGTTGCCTGCGCTACCGGAGCTACCAGCACCATCGGTGCCGATGGCGAGGGTTCTTGGAGTGTTTCAACCTGCTCGACGGCATGATTCAGAATCAAGGTCGCGGTTTCGTGGTCGCCTTCGGCCTCGCGCGCGGCCGCCTCGGCAAGTGCCTCCTCTTCAAGCCTTCGCTTGGCAGTGTCGGCCTCCATCTCCCTGCGCTTGCGATCCTGTTCCTCCAGCTTCCGGCGCAGTTCCTCGGCCTCTCGCCGCAGCCGCTCTTCCTCTTTGCGTCGTGCCTCTGCTCTCTCCCGCTGGTAACCGTTCCAAGTTGTACCAGTTTGTACTCAACCAGTTCGTTGAACTCGGGCTAACCCACTGAAAAGAATGGTAGGCCTGGAGGGATTCGAACCCCCGACCCACGGTTTAGGAAACCGTTGCTCTATCCGTCTGAGCTACA
>Ga0209415_10011913_pt1 | contig 14572 bp, 9 predicted proteins | sample PeaSoiSIISIP2007_FD_187696 | JGI IMG/M metagenome (GOLD analysis project Ga0209415, IMG submission 187696) | Peat soil microbial communities from Weissenstadt, Germany - SII-SIP-2007 (SPAdes) (version 2) | ecosystem: Environmental > Terrestrial > Soil > Wetlands > Peat | place: Germany...
CGGTGCAGTGGTATTCCGCGGTGGTGTTCTCGGTCCACACGGTGCCGACGCTCTTCTGCTTTTCGGGGTCGTTGGTGGTGAGGTCGGGGCTGATGGCATTCCAGGTCTTGCCGAAGTCAGTCGATTTGAATACTACGTTGCTGCCGAAGTAGACGGTGTTGTGGTCGTGCGGGGAGAGCACGATGGGCGCGTTCCAGTTGAAGCGGTACTTCAGCTCGCCCACGGGGCCGCCATCGTTGCGCTTAGGCTGCGGGCTGACGTCCTGCTGCTCTCGCGTGCGCACGTCGGTGCGGACGATGCCGCCGCCCTGGCTCTCGGAAAGATACATCTCGGGATGGTCGATGTGGTTGACCACGTGAAATCCGTCGCCGCCGCTGACATTGATCCAATCGCTGTTCAGGATCACGCCGGTGTTGGTGCGGCTGGGACCGCTCCAGCTTCCGTTGTCCTGCAGGCCGCCCGAGAGATGGTAGAAGGGCGCGCGGTTGTCGGCGAACACCTGGTAGAACTGGCCGATCGGGATATTGCCGATCCACTCCCAGGTCTCGGCGCGGTCGTAGGAGACGGCGATGCCGCCATCCTGCCCCTGCCAGATGCGGTTGGGATTTTTGGGATCCACCCACACGGTGTGATAGTCGCCGTGGGTGGTGGCGGAAATCAGCCGCCACGTGCGCCCGCCGTCGATCGACATGGAGAGGCGCATGCCAATGGAGTACAGGCGGTTCTCGTCTGTGGGGTCGATGGTGAGGTGGCTGTAATAGAGGCCGCGGCCCACGATGACGGGGTTTTTGGTAATCATGCGGAAGTGCTCGCCGCGGTCGTCGGAGCGGAAGAGGGTGCCATCGTTCGATTCGCCGATGGCGTAGACGACGTTCGAATTGCTGGGCGCCACGCGCACGCCGATGCGGCCCCAGTTCTTCGAGAGACCGTTGGTGAGCTGCTGCCAGGTGCGGCCGCCATCGGTCGAGCGGAAGACGCCGGTCTTCTCGCTGCCCGAGGTGAAGCGCCAGGGCTTGCGGTCGAAGCGCCACATGGTGGCGTAGAGGATGTTGGGATTGTTGACGTCGAGGTCCATGTCGGCGCAGCCGTGCTCCGCGTCGATGTACAACGTCTTCTTCCAGGTCTCGCCGCCGTCGGTGGTCATGAAGACGCCGCGCTCCGGGTTGGGACCGGTGTTGTGGCCCAGCGCGCAGACGTGGGCGACGTTCGAATTCAGCGGATCGACGACCACGCGCGAGATGTGGTGGGTATCCTTGAGGCCCAGGTTGCGCCACGTGCGGCCGCCATCGAGGGTCTTGTAGACGCCGTCGCCGAAGGAGACGCTGTTGCGCGCGTTGGCCTCGCCGGTGCCCACCCAGACCACATCGGGATTGTGCGGATCGACGGCGATGTTGCCGATGGAGATGGTCGCCTCATGGTCGAAGATGGGGGTCCAGGTGGTGCCGCCGTTGGTGGTCTTGAAGAGGCCGCCCGAGGCGGTGGCCACGTAGACCAGCGCGGGATTGCCGGGAATGCCTTCGACATCGGTGATGCGGCCGCCCATGGAAGCGGGCCCGATGCTGCGGAATTCCAGGCGTTCGAAGAGGGCCGAGTTGAGATCGGCCGAGGAGGCGGAGAGCGCGGAGATGACGAGAGACAGCGCGATACGGCGGTGCATTCGAGAAATGTACCACGGATTGGCGCGAGCAAGAGCGCGACCAGGGGGTCGCGCGCGGACCAGGGGGTCCGCCCCACTGTCGCCGGCGCTATATGCCGGCTTTTCGCAAGGCGGCGGTCCACTCCTCGAACGAAATCACCGGGAGCGCGATTGGCCTGGTCTCGCTCTCGTGCAGCTCGACGGAGACCGACTTCTCGCGTAGCGCAGCCGCCAGCTCGAGGCTGCCCCACAGGCTGTCATCGAAGCCTTCGATGGCGAACAGGCGGTACTTGCCGGGTGCCAGCCGTGGCAATTCGAACTTGCCCGTGGAATCGACGTCCGTCGAATCGCCCGACACCTCCGTGCGGGACTTGGCTTCGTCCATCCACACCACGGTGGCCGCCAGCGAAGGCATGGCGCCCTCGGGCAGGTCGAGGCGCCCGTCAATGCGTGCGACGCCGGTACTCAAGATCGCTTCGATGGGGCCGGATTGCGGCTTGCGCAGATCGAGGGTGGCGGGCTTCTTCACGTAGAGGCCCGCGGTGTCCGCCTCGATGCGATAGATGCCGGGCTGCACGTTGCGGAAGAGAAATGTGCCGTCGGGCTCCGCGGAAGTGAAACGCTCGTAGCCGGTGTCGACCTCGCGCATCTGCAGATTTACCTTTTGCGGCGGTACGTTGCCCTCCACGCGGAAGGAGATCCGCACCTCGTACCCTCGCACGGGCTCGATCGTGAACCCATAGAGATCGCCCTCGGTCAGGTCCACATGGGTCAGGATTCCGTCCATCACGCCCTGAACCTGAATGAAGTACTTCGCGGGGAGCAGATCGTCCGCCGAAAAGGTCCCGTCTTTGCCGACAGCGATCTCCGACGATGGCCCCCGCTCGGGGCGAACGTAGAGGACCGGGTCGCGCTCGCGCTGGGGAAGGGGCTTGAAGCCTGCGGCCAGCCTGCCCGAGAAGTGCCTGTGAGTTGGCGGTTTCATCGTCAGGACGAGGCTGGCAAGATCCTGTCCGGCCTTTAGGGGAATGGGCGCAGCGTGCTGGATGGTGAAGCCCGGATCGATGCTCAAGTAGTAGGTCCCCGGCGCGAGCAGGGGGAAGCGGAACATGCCGCGTTCGTCGGTCGCGGTAGAGGCGAGCTGCTTCGAAGTCCAGGCCTTGTTCCAAGTCTTACGCAGCAGATCCACGCCGGCGTTCTCCTTCGGCTCGCCGCTCGGCTCCAGGACGATGCCGCCGATGGAGGCGGCCGGCACCATTTTGATAGTCAGGGCCGGCAATGCGGCGGCGGGAATCGTCAGGAGGATCCCTTTGTCGTCCCCAGGCCTGGCGCCGTACGCGGCGTCGAGGTAGCCGAGGTGTTCCGCGTTGAGGTCGTAGTCGCCCGGTTCGAGGCGCTCGAAGCAGAATGTGCCTTGTGCGCCGGCGATCCGCCGGATGGCCGGCTTCACGGGGTTCCGGTGCGGCGTGGCGAAGACCTTGGTACGGGGAAGCGGCTTGCCGGATTCGGCATCGAGAACGGTTCCGTGAATCAGGCACTCGGCCGCGCCCGGGATGGCGAGAAGAATCAAGCTGGCGAGAAAGCGCTTCATTGCCCCGCCAGGCCTATCGCGCGCGCGACGGCATCGGTAGCCAGGATCTTGACCGCCGCGTGCGCGGTACCCTTCTTCGGCACGTCCACGGCAACGCCCTGCTCCTTCATTTGCTCTACAAAGCTCATGTCGTTCCAGGGTTCTCTGTCAAGACGTGTACTGGCAAATACAAAGTACTTCCCGGGAGGCACGAAGCGGAATCGGAACCGGCCGCTCACGTCGATTTCGCTGGTGCGCACGCGGGCCGGTCCTTCCGCCGGCAGCAGCACGGCGGTCGCGGCGGGAAGCAGGACGCCGGACCGGTCCAGGTTGCCTTCGATCTCCCCCGTGCCGGTGCCGAGCACGATCTCCATCTCGCCAGACGGGCCGTTGGAGAGGTCGATCCGATTGCCCGATTTCAGATAGATGTCGCTCTGCGATGCCAGTGTGACGGCGAATTCGCCCACCCTCACATTGCGGAACTGAAACGTGCCATCGGGCTCGAGCGAGGCGTCCGATCCGGAGGAGGCGAATGGAAACGGGTCCAGCGATTCGAGGTGCAGCTTCACTCCGTCAAACGACTGGGGGACGGCGTCGTCCTCGAACCGGGCGCGGCCCTTAAGGTCAAACGGCTGGATGGCCGGCAGCGTCACTCCGTTCACGTCCCGATCGGCCACATCGACCGCCGTCTTCCCGGACGGGCGGCTGCTGAGATGCGGGTAGAGCTCCAGCGAGTAGCTGCCGGGTGGCATGCCGACAACTTCGAAGGATCCATCCTTGTGCACCGGACCGGATCGCGCGCCTGGGGAGCGGCCGCCGTTTCGGATCCGCGCGATCACGAACAGATTCTCCTGCGGCGTGGGGTACGGTCTCAACCACCCGCGCACATGGTACGTAACCACGGTGGGCAAACGGAAATCGATCCCGTCGATATGCTGTCCGGGGCCGAGATCGAGCGGTGGGTGTATTACGTCAACGCTTCGCATCTCCGGGCCGCCGGGCTCCTCGGCGAAAACGCTGTAGTCGCTTGGATGGGCTGCAATGGAATAGCGCCCCGCCACCAACCGCAGACGATACTCTCCGTGGGCGCCGGTTTCCGTGGTGGCGCCGGGCCGATCGATGACCAGGACCTGCGCGCCCGGAACGGGATCGCCATCGGCGTCCGTGACGCGGCCGGTGACTGAGGCCCACGGTTCGAGATCGATGGCCGCGCCAGTGACATCCTTGCCCGCGGTGAAACGGGAGACGAGGGCCGCATCGGCGTATCCCGGCCGGCGGATGTCTATGCGATAGTCGCCGGGCGCGATTTCCTCGAAGCGAAAAGTACCGTCGGGCTTTGTGGTTCCGGAGTATGCGGGCTGCTTTTCGCCGCGCATGAGCTGAATGGATGCCTTGGGGACGGGCTGGCCAGTCACCGAATCGCGGACCAGTCCTTCGAAAACCTGCGCCGGGAGGAGCCCGGCGGCGAGGCTTGCGATCCAGGCGGCACGCCACATTGACCCAGTATATGCAGGTTTGGGGCCGCGGATCCGGCCACGGACCGCTCCCTAACGGTCGCGGCTCTGAACGGGCCTGTTCACACTCAGCAGTCGTATCAGAGCCGCGACCGTGAGGGAGCGGTCTTGGTGGCGCAACCCAGCCACACTGTAGCCCGCATCCTACGCCGAGTAGCGCTGCTTCCAGTTGGACAGGCCTTGCGAGAGCGTGGTCCGGACGGTCAGGAATTGCTCATTGTCGTACTGATTGATTTTCTCGCCGGGGTCCGGCCTGAGATCGTATAACTCGCCCGTGGCGCCACCGTGCATGACCAGCTTGTAGCGGTCTCCGCGCGCCATCTCGGTAGTCCGATAGTGGCCGTAGACCGTGGTCCGCCACGGCTGTTTTTTGGGCAGCGGCTTTCCGGTGGCGAGCAACCGGTAACTGAGGCCGCAGAGGTTGCCGGGGGGCGGGTCCGCGTCGGCCACGCCGCAGATCGACGGCACCAGATCGTAGGTGCTGACCACTTCGGGGCGCATGGCCTGGGCGGGCACGTGGCCCGACCAGCTCCAGATCAGCGGAGTGCCGACGGTTTCCTCGTACATGTTGGGCGGGTCGGATGCATCGCCCGCATCCCACAGGCCGCGGCGGCCCAAGAGCGCACCGCATGCGGAAGTGAAGACCACCAGGGTGTTGTCCAGCAGCTTGCGCTGGGAGAGCTTCTGCAGGAGCGCTCCGACATCGGCGTCCAGCGCGCTCACCGCGGCCGCGAATTTACGAATGTTGCCGATGGTGTCGGCCAGCATTTCCCTGCCGAGCCGGGCATTGGCGGCCGGCGTCCGCTGCAGGTCGAGCGTGTCGAACTGGGTCTTGGCGTACAGATCGTGGTGCTTCTGCTCGACGCCGTCGTAGGGCGGGCGCGGGCCCGGGTGGCTGGCCGTCAGGAAGAAGGGCTTGCCGGCCGCCTGCTGATCGAGGAACTGTCCGGCGGCGCCGAGATCGGCGGCATGCGTCACATACCCTGCATCGCCAAGGGCTTTGTCGAGCGAAGCTGCACCGGCGGGCGGATTCTCCGCATCCCCCAGTTGCATGGGGGTGCGGCCCGTCAACAGGGTGGCGCGGCTCAGCGCCGGCGCGGCCGTGCAGGCCATATGATTCAGGAAGTGCGTGCCGGTTTGGGCCAGACGGTCGAGGCTGGGGGTGCGGATCTCCTGATTGCCGTAGCAGCCGAGAATCCACGATGGCAGTCCGTCCACCAGGATCAGGAGAAGATTGGGCCGGGCGAGCTTGCTCGCAGCCGGGGCGGGCTTCTTCGCAGCCAGGGCGGGCAGCGCGAGGCTGCCGAAAAAGAAGTAACGGCGCGAGACAAGCATGGTGAAATTACAAGTATAAGCGGGCGGGGCAGTTGTTGGCGGGCACCGGGCAGTTGTTAGCGGGTACGCCGGGGCATTATAGTTGGTTGGGGCGATGAATTTTCCGAATTTCCTGACGATCCTGCGGATCTTCTTCGTGCCGCTGCTGGTGGCGGCGCTGGTGCAGGAGAATGTCGTCCTGAACGTTGGCTCTCTGCGGGTGACCCACGAGTGGCTGGCGCTGGCGATTTTTCTTTCGGCCGCGGCCACCGATCTTCTGGACGGCTACCTGGCGCGGCGCTGGAGGCAGGTGACCACCATCGGCACGCTGCTCGACCCCATCGCGGACAAGCTGCTGGTCTCGGCCGCGCTGATCTCGTTGGTCGAGGTGCGCATGCTGCCGGGCTGGATGGCGATTCTGATCATCGGTCGGGAATTCGCGGTTTCGGGATTGCGCTCGATCGCCGCGGCGGAAGGCTATACCATCAAGGCCAGCGACCTGGGGAAGACCAAAATGTTTTCCCAGGTGATAGCGATCTCCTTCATGCTGGTGAGCGTGCGGCACTCCTGGGCGCTGTTGCCGGGGAAGATCCTGATGTGGGGCGTGATCTTTTTCGCCATTATTTCGGCCATCAGCTACTTCCGCAAATTCTGGCACAAGGTGGACCAGCGCATCAAAATGCGGCGCCGCAACGAGCTGCTGAAGCTGGAGCGCAAACGTCAACGGGCGCGGGTTCGTCAGCGAACGTCGTCGTCGAGAGGCAAAGAAGGCTTGGGGGCCGCCACAATCTGGAAGCCGCCCGAGGTGAACTGAACGGTCCGCACCTGCCCTTTCGGCCCGACGGCGCCGATGGGTTTGCCATTCAGCGTGATGCTGACACCGCCGGCGTTGCCCAGCCGGAGCAGCACTTTTTCGTTGGCCTCCACGGTGCGGGTCTGGTTGGCTTCGAGGGTGCCGGAAAAGAGATACTTGCCGTCGCCCTGCGCCAGAAGCCAAACGGTCTCGTCGGCGGTCACTTCGACGCGCACCGCGGCGTTGGGATTCGGGGCGGCCGGATTCGCTGGGGATGCATTCTGTGGAGGGGGCGGCGGCTTCGGCGGATCGGCCGCAGGTTGCTTCGGTGAATCGGCCGCGGCCTGTTTGGGCAAATCGCGCTTGCTCGGTGGAGCGCTCTCGCCGTGGGACCGCTCGGCCGCGGCCGAAGTTGCCGCAGGAGCCTGGGGCTGTGCGGCGGGAGCCGGGGTGGACTCGAGCGGAGTCGCCGGCGGCGCCGCCGCGGGTTCCGGTGGCGGCGCCTGCGACGTCTGCACGGGCGTCTGTATGGGCGCCTGCACATCGGCGTGCGCCGAGACCAGGCTGCGTTGCCGCTGCCACCATGCGTAGACTCCGGAGCAGACCAGCATCACCACCACCACGAGGGCCAGCGCAGGCAACGCGGACGACCACGAGAAGCGATTTTGTCCGACGGTTTGCCAGGCTTCGACGCGCGGCACGTGGATATCGGCTACGGGCAGCTTGGCCTGTTCGGCAAACTTCGGTACGGCGGAAGGCGGGTCGATGGCGCGCTGCACTTCGGCGGCGAGTTCGTCTTCATCCAGGCCGAGCATGCGGGCATATTGGCGGACAAAGCTCTTGGCGAACACGACTCCTGGAAGCTTGTCGAACTTTTCCTCTTCGATGGCCTCGAGAAAGCGCGAGGAAATCTTGAGTTCGCGGGAGATCTGTTCCAACCCGAGATTGCGTTTTTCCCGCTCGCGACGCAAAGTCTCGCCGATCGCGCTCATACCAGTGGTCTTCCTGAGACCCGGGACCCTAACCCCATAATACTATAGGAAATACCGCTTCCTTTGGCCGTGGGGCGGACCCCCCGGTCCGCGGCGGACGCCCTCGTCCGCCTTTTTGTATCTAGCCGCAACCTGATTCCATTGGCGAAAGCGTCCGCGGCGGACGCGCGGACCAGGGGGTCCGCCCCACAAGATGTGCAGAACCCCAAAGTAAGTGGCATTGAGGCGGACGCCCCCAGCCCACCCCTACTTCTTCGAGGCGCTCACCGGGCGTTTGAACGTCATGGGCGCGGTCATGATCTCCTGCATCTCATACGTTCCGGCCACGGCATTGCCGATGGCGTTCCACGTCCCGTGAAATTTTCCTTTGATCAACCCGACATCGAAACTTATGGTGTTGCCCTTCACCAGGATTACCGAGAGGGGGAGCGCTTTGCTGTTGGGCTCTTTATTCGACAGGGTTCCGGTAGCGGTGCCGTCGGCAATGTGCCCAAGCTTGAGAACAAAGTCGATTTTCCCCTCCGTGCCGGCGTCAAAGGTGGACTCCCAATTCCCCTCGAGAGGTTTGGGGAGCACCGAGTTGATCGAGTTAATCGATGCGCCGCGGCCGAAGGTCAAGGGCGTGGTGTTGGCGCCTTGCTTCCACTCTCCCGCGATGTTGGTGCCGGCGGTGTTCAACGATCCGCGAAAACTGGCGGCGAGCGGCCGGACTTCGAATGTCAGGTAATTACCAACTTGATCGATGGAGGTGATGGGAGTCTCCACGTTGTCGCCATCGATGTTGGTAAACGTCCCCATGGCGGCGCCATCGGGCCGGCGCGAGAGCTTCAGCACCAGGTGGTACCGGTTGGGTCCGCCCGCATCGTAGCTGCCCCACCACGCACCTTCGAAGCCTTTCGCCAGCGCCGAATTCGCCGTGGGAAGAGCCACCTTCGCCTGCCCGGTTCTTGTGAGCGACAGGGGCGTCTTGGAAGAGCCAGTGATAAACGTGCCGGCGAGCTGGCCATCGGGCGACAGCTTCCCTTCAAACGATGCCGCTCCGGGCACGCCGGGAACGGCGAAACTGATGTTCGGCTCGCGGACGACGAGTTTGTCGAGCGGCAGACCGGTGACTGGGACGTCGGGCATGCCGAAAGTGCCGATCCATTCACCCTTCGGGCTCTTGGTGAGGTCCACGACGATGGCGATGTCGCCGATTCCCTTGGGCCCTTTGATGGTGCCTTTCCACTCTCCATTCACGGTACGGGAGGCTTGGGCCCAACCCATCAAGTTGAGTACGGCCGCGGCGGCAGCCAACGCGGCCAATCGAAACGATATCTGCATGCAACCTTTCTGGGCAGGGTCGCTGCCCCTCCTAATAGGGTACCGAAAACGAGCCGAAAAAGACATCGCCGCGCCGGGTCCCGATCGCTACTAACGAACTACCCGCGGCCTTCGTCTCTATAGACGACAACCATCGCCCGGCGATTGGTCGAGTTTTTTCGGACGATGCCATGAACATTTGTGTCCTGCGGAGCGTCTTAATCATGAAAGCAGGCGCATGAGCGAAGCGAGCAGGCAGCCTATCGTATTGTCTTCAGCCGCTGCTGACGGGGAACACGCGTTGCCTTCTGCGTGGCGGGAGTTCATTCGTTATTGCCGCGAGTTGCGGCACGGAGAGATCGAACGGTTGAGCATTCAGGACGGTCTTCCCGTTCTGGCCGAAGTGACCAAGAAAAAGGTCAAGTTCAACCGGGACCACTGACCCGGCACTGACACTGCCGAATCAGGCGGCTGACCAAAACACTTGGAGGCCGCCGTCAGGGAGCGCAATCCCCTGGCGGCGGCCTTTTTCATTTCTGGAGGAGCGATGAGACACAGGGTGGCGGTAGTGTGGGTCGCGGGATTGGCCGCGGCGGTGGCGGCATACGCGCAGGAAGATCCACTAAAGCGGCTCATCGAAGGGGCGTACGCGCTGGGGCAGGCCGGCAACCACGCGCAGGCTGCGGATCTGTACCGCGAGGCCGTGCGGACGGCGGAAGCTTCCGGAGATTCGCGGCTGCCCAAGGCGTTGTCCGGACTGGCGGACGAGAACGACGAATTGGGGCACTACGCGGAGGCCGAGCGCCAATATCGGCGGGCGCTTTCGCTGGTGGAAGCTGGGGATGGGAGAGAGAGTCCGGCTTATGCCGCGATTGCCGTGAACCTGGGCGCCCACTTTGTCGACCTGGGGCAGGGCGCCAAGGGTGAGGGCATGCTGCGCGAGTCGATCGGGGTGTTGGCCGCGGTGCTTCCACGGGGCGACCTCCACCTGACCATGGCCCGCAATTGCCTGGCGCTTGTGGCCATAGGCAATCGCCGGTACGATGAAGCGGAGAGGCTGATGGAGCAAGCGCTGGAGGGCCTGCGACAGCCCGAGTCCCCGCCTGGCCTCGTGGCGGTCACCGTGAGCAACCTGGGCGCCCTGCGCCGCTTTCAGGGCCGCTATGACGAGGCGGCGCACCTGTTTGCGGAATCGATTGCGTCGACTGAAAGCCAATTAGGCAACGACCATCCGCTGCTGGTGCGCTCTTTGAACAACCTCGCTTTGACGGAGGTGTTGTTAGGCCATCGTGAGGCCGCGGAGGCGGGATTCCAGCGCGCGCTAGCGGTGGCCGAGAAGCGTTTGGGAGTGGAGAATCCACTTTACGGAAAGATTCTGCTCAATTACGCGGCGACCGAGCGGAAGTTCGGGAACAAGAAGGCAGCCAAGGCGCTGGAAGTCCGGGCGAAGGCGGTTCTGGCGGACAATGCGCGCGCCAATGGGGCGGGCATGACGGTGGATCGGGCGGCGTTCCGGGGGCGGTAGTTGCGAGTAACCGACATGTCAGTTTTTGGCTCGAATCAGACGGACCCAGCGTATTCGCCTTTGCTTGGTTTTTGCGTTTTACCGGAAATTTTCCACCAACACCAAATCGTCCACCGAGGAATCGAGCTGCGTGTACAACAACCATTTTTCGTCGGGCGAGAGGCTGAATCGCGGGGCCGCGACCAAAGGCTTATCAAAGTGCCCCAGTTCTACCGTCTTGCCGTCCGCGAAGCGGTACAGCTTCAACGGCGCCGTCCTGGACACAGGGTCGAGCACACCGGCGAAATAAATGCCGGAGCCTGTAACACAAAACGTGAAATCGTTGTAGATGCTTCCGATATCCCGGACTGGTGTTTCCTCGCCGCCCTCTGCCGGCGCCTTCCAGACGCTGTTGTTCTTGCTGTAATAGATCCATTTGCCATCCCGCGATGCAGCCGGCAGGTCCGCCCCCTTGCGCGTGATCTGCCCGGCTTCGCCTCCTTGGGCCGGCATGCGATAGAGTTGCCGCTCGCCCGAGCGCGTGGATGCGAAGTAAATCCAGCGGCCATCGGCGGAATAGCACGGGTTATGGTCCTCCGCGGGATTATCGGTCAGCCGCTTGGGCGTCCCTCCCTCCGCTGGGATGGAATAAATATCGGCCATACCCTCCGGCCGCGCGACAAACACGATCGTCTGGCCATCCGGCGACCATTGCGGATTGCCGGCCACCCCCTCCGTGAAGTTCGTCAACGCCAGCGGGTTAGAGCCGTCGGCATCGGCTGCCCAAAGCTGTTGTAGGCCACCGCGGTTGGAAGCGAAGGCAATGCGCCTTCCATCGGGTGAATAGGCCGGTCCATCCTCGTAGCGTGTCGAAGACAGGAACTTGCCCGGGCCGCCGCCAGAGTCGCCGGGCCCGGAGGGCACCCCCGGAAGGGGCATCCGCCATATGTTGTAGTCCCGGAACGACCGGCTGTAGACCAGCCTGTGCCCTTTCGGTGCAATGGCCAAGCCCAGCGCGTAATCCCCCATCCCTTCCACCCGCTCGGGCGGGCCGCCGGAGGCCCGCACACGGTAAACAGCCCTAAGGCTGCTGAATTCGCCGGCAACATAGACGATCTCTTCGCCATCAGTGGTCCACACTGGCGAGGACTTGTTCCGGTGATCGCTCGTGAGCCGCCGCGGCACACCCGCGATGTTGCCGTCACGCAAATCGGCCACAAAGAGGTCTTGTTTAAAGAGCCCGAGCGAGCGAACGAAAACCAACTGCCGGCCGTCCGGAGAAACGGAAGGGGCAACGTCACCAACCGACCCGGTCGGAGGGTCCGTCAACCGGAGCTTCTCACCACCGGCCGAGGGCTCAACAAAGAGAGCGAGGGGGTGGGGCGGCACCCTGGCGGAGAAATAGAGCCACTTCCCGTCGGGAGACCAGGCCAGGCGGTTCTGGGTCGCGGCATCGGCAATTCTCCGCTCGGGCCCGCCCAGCGCCGGAATGACGATCAGGTCGCCCGTATTCTTCCCTTGGATAGATCGCACGAATGCGATGGTCTGTCCATCGGGCGACCAGGCCGGATTCCGGGCCGCGGCGCCGGGCGTATTCGTCAGTTTCAGCGGAGTGCCGCGGCCAGCCAGGCTGACGTAGATCTGCGGCGGAGCGTTCTCCTGGCCGCCGTCCCAGACAAAGGCGAACTGGCTTCCGTCCGGCGAGAGTGTCGGCTCACCCTGATAGCCTGGGTAGGACGTGAGCGGAACTTCCTTCAGCGGCGCTCGCGTTTCGCGCCAGTGCGGCAGCGAAAGGAACAGGGCAGCGCCTGACGCCAGCAGCACTCCTCCCAGCGCCATCCAGCGCCGGCGGCTGACGGGCCTTCTCGCCGCGGAAGCCATGGCAACAGACGCGCCGGATTCCGTCTCTTCCTTCAATTCCTCCAGCGCGATCTTGATCTCCGCCATGCTCTGGCTGCGCCGCGCCAGGTCCTTGCGCAGGCAGCGGGTGACGATTCGCTCCAGTTCCTTGGGCAGACCGGGAGCGATTTCGCCGAGCGGCGCCGGCTCTTGATTCAGAACCGCCGCCAAGGTGGCCATGCGGGTCTCGGCGCGAAAGGCCCGCCTGCCGCTCAGCATCTCGTAGAGCACTACGCCGAACGAAAAGATATCCGACCGCGCATCGACTTTCCTGCCCTCCGCCTGCTCGGGCGACATGTAGGGGGCGCTGCCCATCACCGTGCCCTCTTCGCTGAGGACGTGCGCCGTGCGGGTGGCGTCGTCCTCCGATATTTCCGATGCATCGGTGAGCTTCGCCAGCCCGAAATCCAGGACCTTCACCAATCCGCTCTCCGTGATCATCACATTCGACGGCTTGAGATCGCGGTGGACGATGCCGGCTGCATGCGCGGCCGCCAGCGCGCCGGCGATCTGGACCGCATATTTCATCGTCTCGGTGACTTTCGGGCGCCGCCTGGCCAGCAGATCCTCGAGCGTCCGGCCCGGAACCAGCTCCATGGCGATGAAATCCACGCCGTCGGCCGCGCTGATGTCGTAGATGGTGACGATGTTCGGATGATTCAGCGCCGAAGCCGCGCGTGCTTCGCGCTGGAAACGCTCCTGCGCAGTCTCAGTCGCAAACGATTGCGGCAGAACTTTGACGGCCACATCGCGATCGAGGCGCGTGTGCCGCGCCTTATACACTTCGCCCATGCCGCCTTTGCCCAGCAGACCTTCGATTTTGTACGGTCCCAGTAGGGTTCCCGGAGTAACTCCCGTCGCCGTTAAATCCGCGGCGGTGAGCCCAGCCGCGCCGTGCCACGCAGGCCGGTCCAGCGCACCGATCTTTGGCGAATCCTGGGCCAGCAGAGACTCCACTTCGTGGCGGAGCTCTGGATCGCCGCGGCAGGCTTCGGCCAGGAAGGCCCCGCGCTCGCCCGGTTCGCGTTCTCGCGCCGAGTGGTACAACTCCTCGATTTGCCGCAGCCGTTGTGGGCTCATCGCGAACTCGGATAATGGTTTCATGATATACAACCGCGCACAATTGAGGGGACATGAGTGCCTGTGGGGCAGCGTGGGGCAGGCCATCGTCTTTTGTGGCCTGCCGCTTCCCTATGCGGGAGGGCAGGCGACAAAAAACGATCGCCTGCCCCACGTCTCGTGCATTCCAAGTGAACAAGATGCCCCCTTACTCATGCGCAGATGTATAGTAACCTCGTTTACGGGCCGCAACCCGCGAGGTCCCAAGTCCAGAGGGAAGAAAATGCCGGCACGGTTGTGGTAACCTTCCTTTCCAGGAAGCCATGGACGCGCCCGGATCGGCTGAAGTCACCGTTTTACTGAAGGCTTCGAGCAGCGGCGACCGCGCGGCCTTGGACCGGCTGACCCCGGTAGTCTACGAAGAGCTCCGCCGGATGGCGCGGCGATATATGCGCAAGGAGCGCGCCGGCGCCACCCTTCAGACCACTGCTCTTGTCAATGAGGTGTATCTCCGCCTGGTGGACGTCAAGAACGTCGATTGGCAGCAGCGGGCGCAATTCTTCGCGATCTCCGCACAGATGATGCGGCGTATCCTGGTGGACGCCGCTAGAGCGCGTGGCTCCCGTAAGCGGGGCGGCAGCGCGAAAAGAGTCAACGTCGATGAGGTAGCCGTCCTTTCGCCCCAGCCCGAGGAATCGATCATGGCCTTGGATGAGGCGCTGCAGGCCTTCGCGAAGCTCGCCCCGCGCCAGGCCAAGGTGGTCGAGCTGCGTTACTTCGCCGGTCTGAGCGAGGAAGAAATTGCGGAAGTCACGAAAACCACTACCCGCACCGTGGAGCGCGACTGGCAATTTGCCCGATCGTGGCTGATGCGGGAGCTGAGCCGCTAAGTACTCCATTTCATAAATGCCTTCTCGTATCGAACCGTGGCGCGGGCACTCGTGCCTGCCGCGTCGACACTCGTGTCGACGCTTGCTCGGCGCCTGAAA
>Ga0209415_10011914_pt1 | contig 14569 bp, 5 predicted proteins | sample PeaSoiSIISIP2007_FD_187696 | JGI IMG/M metagenome (GOLD analysis project Ga0209415, IMG submission 187696) | Peat soil microbial communities from Weissenstadt, Germany - SII-SIP-2007 (SPAdes) (version 2) | ecosystem: Environmental > Terrestrial > Soil > Wetlands > Peat | place: Germany...
CGCCGCGTGGGCCGCCGACGACGAAGACGTCCCGCGCGAGGCGGCCGCCAGGCTCTCGGGGGACCCCCTCTTGCTCGCGGCCCTCGCGCGAGACGGGTCGCGTCGCGTCCGTCGCGCCGTCGCAGGCAACCCCCACGCCGCGCCTCCGACGCTGCAGAGCCTCCGCGACGACCCCGCCTGTGAGGTCCGGGCTCGCGCGGCCGCCAGCGAAGGACGCGCGCTCGAGCGTGAGGCAGCTGGCGTGGACGTCACGAGCGCGCGCTTCAAGGCGGCGGTCGCCGCCATGGACTCCGGAGGGATCCTCGCGACCGACGTGGTGCGCGCGCTCCGCGCGGGACCTCTGGACGAGGAGGGGGCACGCCTCGCGGCGCGCGCGCTCGACGACGCGACCGTCGCGGAGCTCGTGGGCTCGCGTTCGCACGCCGCCGAGGTCGACCTCGCGCTCGCGGCGGGGATCGCCTTCCGGCGCGGGCTGGCCGGCGGCGAGGACCCGAGCGCAGGCCTCCTGGCCCAGTGTGTACGCACGCTCGCGGGCGCCGATCGGTCGGGGAGCCTCCTCACGGGCAAGGGGAGGCTCGCCGGCTGGCTCGCCGATGGCGTCGCACGAGCGGCCGCGCAGGTGGAGGACGAGCTCGTCGAGGCGCTCGGTTCCCCGACGTTGGCCGCCGACCGCATGGTCCTGGGGCAGGTCGCCCGGTCGAACGATCCCAAGGACGAGCGCCTCGCGGCGATGTGCACGCGAGCCCTGGCTCGCCACGGGTCGTTGCCGATCGCGCTCCTGGAGGTCGCGTGGCGATGCGAAGGGGTCGAAGGCGACGTCGTCGTCTCGATCGCCGCCCAGACGCGACCCGCGAGCGCCGAGGCCTCCCTCGAGCAGGAGGTCGACCTCGACCCGCGCGCGCGGCCCCTGCCCCTGCTCGAGCGCGTCGCTGCCGCTCTCGTCGGGAGGGCGCCTTTGTCTCCCCGCGCCGCCCTGGCGCTCGTCGCGGTCGAGCCGCGACGCATTCGCTACATCCTCTCGGCCCTGCCCCAGTGGAAGGGGGTGCTCAGTGGGGCGAACGTCGCGCGCGTCCTCCGAGCCCACGCCGGGGCCCTCTCGGCGGCAGGACCCAGCGGGCAGCGCAAGCCCACGCAGACGGCCGCGAGCTGGACCCAGCGCAAGCTCGACGAGGTCGAGCTCGCCGTCGCGCTCGCGGTGGGCGACATCTCGCCCAGCGAAGCCTTGACCCGGCTCAAGACCGGCTACGCGTCGCTCACCCAGGGCCCCGCCTTCGCCGCGGGCATCGAGGCGCGCGCCACCCTCGACGGCGCGGCCCTCGTCGAGCCCCTCGTCGAGCACCTGGCGAGCGAGCGCTCCAAGAGCAGCGCCGCGCTCGCGGCGTGGCTGCTCGTCGAGGGTCTGGATCGGGTGCGGAGCCCCACCGGGATCGCGGCTGCGCTCGACGCACCCTGGGTCGCACCCGCGGACGCGGGCAGGGTACCGCTCGGCCTGTCGGAGGCGCTCGCCGCCCTCGAGCGGCGGAGCCCGGGTCGACTCCGCGCCGCGATGCCCCAGACGCCGCGGGGACGCGCCGTCCTGGCGAGCGGCATCGCGCGCGCGTATCGCGCGCTCGGGGGGATGGCGGTCGAGGAATCCTAGCGTCCCGCAGCTCGCCCCGACTCGGCCGGGTGGCAGTGAGGCACGTACCCGCACCCGATCGCGCGACACGTCTCGAACGGTGCTCGGGTGAAGTTTTCCGTCCAGCGCGCTTCGCGGCACGCGTCGACCCAGGCGAGGATCGGGTCCTTCGTCGGTGCGCGTCCGGAGAGCCATTGTGGACGAGGCTCTTCGCTCAGACCGAGGATTCCGGTGCGATGGTCCTCGCGCTCGAGCTCGGCGAGCGCCGCGAGTCTGGCTACGATCGCGGTGCGCGGCCACGCATGACCCGGCTCGGTCGCCAGGACGACGGCCTCGGTCGTCCCGTCGGGTCGCTTCACCCACACGTCGATGGTTCCGCGAATCGTCGCCTTGACCTCGTTCGAAGAGCCCCGGACCAGGTAGACACGGTCGCGCTCGACCGTCGCGCCCGCTCGGAGCGCGCGCGCGACGTACTCGTCTCCCGGATGCCGCCGGATGTCCCGGCCAGGCTCGGGGAGCCCCATGAGGCGAGCGAGCTGGAAGCGACGCGGGCACACCGCGAAGTCCGCGAGCTCCTCCGCCGTCAGCGCCACGCCGCAGGGCGCAGGCTTGCCGAGCGCACGGGTCGGGCCGCCCGGTGCCCGCTGCCGCGCAGGCCTCTCGGCTGCGACGGGGGAGCAAGAGTCGGACTCCACCGAGAGGAGCGTCGACGCGGTTGCGTCCCTCGCCAGCGAAGCCAGGGCCGCTGCGGTCGTGCTTCGATAGGTCCCGGTCTGGGCGCCCTTGGGAGGGCGCCGGTCCCCGACGAAGACGACCGCCTCCCGCGCGCGCGTCGCCGCGACGTACCCGAGCCGCGCCCACTCGGCGATCTCGCGATGCGTCGCGTCGGCCTGGGCCCTTGCGTAGGCGGGCGTCTCGTGGCTCCGTCCTCCGTCGTCGAGAGCGCGCATCGCGATCGTCGCCGCGTCTCTGCCGAGGTGGAGGACGAGCGGCGAGCGCACCGGGCCCTGGGGGCACGCCCCGGCCTCGGTCACGAACACGATCGGAAAATCGAGCCCCTTGCTGGCGTGGACGGTCAGAAGGCGCACGGCGTCGTCCTCCTCCGAGAACGTCGCCGCCTCGGGCTCCGGGCGCTCTTCGTCGGCTGCGCGCGAGAGGCGCGCGAGGAGCGCGCGGGCGTCGGGCTCGTGCTCGGCGATGGCGATGAGCTTCCGGACGTTGGCCACGCGCTGCTCGCCGCGCGGAAGGAGGACGAGCGTCTCTTCGAGCTGGAGCGCGCGCGCGGCCTGCCGGAGCGTCTCGGCGGGCCCGATGCTCGCGCTCGCGCCGCGAAGGCCGAGGACGACGTCGCGCAGGGCGTCGAGGCGCGGCTCGTCCTCTTTGCGAACGTGGGCGCGACGCGCGCCCTCGCCCCAGGACGTCACGTCGGCGACCCCCGCGTGAGGATCCGTGAGCGCGACGAGCGTCTCGTCGCTCGCTCCGCACCAGATGCCGCGCAACACCGAGACGCGGGCCAGAACGTCCTCGGGGTCGATCACGAACGCGAGCATGGCGAGGAGATCCTTGACCTCGCGTGCCGCGAAGAAGCCGTTGCCCGCGACGACGTACGGGATGCCCGCCCTCGCGAGCGCGTAGGCCGTGGCGTCGAGCATGGCGTTGCGCGCGGCCAGTACGGCGATGTCACGCGGGCGCGGCGGCTGTCCCCGGACCCGGGGCACGCCGAGGTCGAGCATGAGGCCGATGCGGCGCGCGACGACGTCGGCCTCGCTCACCCGCGACGAAGCCGCTCCCTTCGTCGGCGCCACCGGGATCCACGACACGCGCGGCGCCCCCGCGTCGGGCCACGTCGCGTCTCCCGCGAACCCGAGGTCCTCGATCGCGGGCGCATACTGGATCTCGTAGAGCTCCGCCGGCTCGCTCGAGGCGACGAGGCGGAGCTTGCTGTACGCGTTGACGAACGTCAGGATCTCCGGCGCCGAGCGCCTGTTCTCGCGCAGGGCGACGAAGTCCGCGACGGGCTCCTCGGGCTCCCACACCCTGCCCGGGGCGATGCGGAGCGCGTCGCGCGCCGGCCGACCCGCGAGCCCGATGCACAGCTCCGCGAACGAGCCGACGTCGGCCCCGCGGAACGCGTAGATCGACTGCTTTCGATCTCCAACCACGAGGAGCCCGCGCCGCCGCACCCGCGCGATACGCGGCAGGCGATCGTCCTCGACACGAGCGTGGTCCTGCCAGGCGAGCTCCACGATCTCGCGCTGCACTCGCGACGTGTCCTGGAACTCGTCGATGAGGAAGGCGTCGAGGCCCTTTCCGAGATCGCGCGAAGCGGTCGCCTCGGTCGCCAGGATGTCGCGCGCCGCGCGGAGGACGTCCGCGTAGCCGAGCACCGAGTCGCGAAGCATGCTCGCGCGGAGGGCCGTCTGGGTGCGCGTGAGCCACGCCTTGAGCAGCGCCGCCTGCGGGACGATGCGGTCCCGGGCCCTCCAGAGCCGGACGAGGTTCCTTCCACGCTCCGGGTGGTTCGCGCCCGCGAGGCCTCCGCGGAACTCGAAGAACGCCAGCGCGCTCTCGGCGGCGCGACCTCGCGCCGCGACGCCGCACAGGTCGGACGCGGCGGCCTCGAGCCGGTCGAGGTCCGACGAGTCCCAGGCGTCGCACAAAGCCGAGGCCGCCGGCCCGAGTGTCTCGTCCGGGTCCAAGCACAGGCGGCGCGCGTGCGAGACGAGGAGGTCGAGCCGCACCTCGATCGCCCGCGCATCGCCCGTCGCGACGACGAGGGACGATGCGTCGCAACCCTCCTCGGCGAGCTGGGCGAGTAGCCCGGCCGCCCGCTCGACGAGCGGCGCGACGCCCCCGGCGAGGCGAACCAGCGCCCGCGCGCCCGGCTCGTCTTCCGCCAGGAGCCCCTCGAGCGCCGCCGAGGCAGCCTCGCGGGCGCGCGCTTCGGTGTCCTCCTCGGGCTCGATCGCGAAATTCGGGGCCCACCCCGCCCGCAGACCGTACGCGCGCACGATCGTTGCGGCGAAGCCGTGGAGCGTCCCGATCCGCGCGCTCGAGACCCCGTCGAGCGCCGTCTTCGCCCTTGCCGAGAGGCCGTCCTCGTCGAAGGGCGGGACACCCGCGCGCTCGCAGGCGCACAGGATGTCGTCGTGGTATGCGGCCTCCGGATCCGCCGACGCGAGGCGGGTCAACTCGCGCACCAGCCGCGCGCGAATCTCGGCGGCGGCCTTGCGCGAGAAGGTCGTGGCGACGACCCGAGCCAGAGGGACGGGCTCCGCGAGCCCTCCGAGCTCGTTCCGCGCGGCTCCGAGGGCGAGGTGGACGAGCACGCCCACGAGCGCGTGCGTCTTGCCGGTGCCGGCGCTGGCCGCCACGACGAGGTTCCGGCGGAACCCGTAGAGCGTCGCGCGCTCTTCGGCTCGCGGGGTCGCTTCAGGCGCCGGCATGGGCTTCATTCGCATCGTCGGCCAGGGAGCCGAGGATGACGAAGCGCGGCTTCCTGCAGGCCCCGTCGTGGTCGCACCAACGGCAGACGTCGGGGCTCGACGGGCGAGGCTCGACGTCGCCGTGCCGCACGCTCACGGCGAGGTCGAGCGCGCGCCTTTCGAACCTGGGCAGGCCGTGGTCCTCCTCGTGGGCGTGCGTCCAGGCCGCCTCGCTCCCACGTGTGCGGTACTCGGGCGACAGGCGTCGCGTCGGAAGGTACGCGCCGCTCGTGACGGGCTTGCCGAGCGCCTCTGAAGCGGCGCGGGCATAGACCGCGAGCTGGAAGCCGACCTCGGCGAGGCCTTCGGTGAGTCGCCGGGCGCCGTCCTCGCTTCGCTTGTAGTCGACGACGCGGAGGTGAAACCTGTCTTGGGAGGTGTCCACGCGGTCGATCGAGCCGGTGAGCCGCAGCGCGGCTCGGTCGTCGTGGAGGAGCACCGCGTCCCAGTGATCCGCGCGCTTGCCGAAGCCCGCCTCGGCTCCCCAGAAATCCCACGCCTCGTCCGCGAGGCTCCACTCGATGACGCTGGCCACGCGTTCGCCGACCTCGTCGAGCGAGGCGCGCATCTGCCGGGAGAGGGGGTGGTCGCGCCCGAGGAACGCCACGGCGGCGCGCCGGGCCTGGGTCCGGATGGCTCCGGCGTCGCGGGGACGCACGCCCCAGAGCACGCGCGTTGCTTCGAACGCGGCCGCGAGCGCGCCGTGGAGGAGGATGCCCTCCTCCCGGGGGTCCATGAGGTTGTCCAGGACCTGAGCCTTGCGCGCGCCGAGCACCTGGGCGGAAAAGCCCTGGAACAGGCAGGCCCCGAAGCGGTCGAGGGCAGTCACCGACATCGGGCGCTCCGCGCCTCCAGTCTCCTCCGCGAGGATCGCCTGGACCGCGGCGCTCACCGCGCCGATCCCTGCGGCTGGGTCGCTCGGCCGGGCCCCGAGCCCGAACGCCCCCTCGCGGCGCGCTTCGATGGCTGCGCGCTTCGCTACGTCGGCCGGGATGGCCCGGGCAAGGCCGAGGGGCGCTTCGTCCGCGACCCGCTGGTCCCGCCAGGTCGTCTGGCGCACGCCGCGTCGCTCGAGAGACGCGACCAGCGCGTGGGGGGGGCGGAGCGCGCCGTCCTCTTCGCGCGTCGTGTAGGAGACGACGACCTTGCGGGTCGCGTGCGCTGCGGAGGCGAGGCGAACCGAGTCGGCGCCGTCCGCCGCGAAGACGCTCGGGCGGAGCGCCGGCTCGATCGTCTCGGTCAGTCGCGCGCGTGCGGCGGCGTCGAGCAGAGTCACGCTCTTGGGCCCGGACTCGAGCGCCTCTCCGTGAACGCCGGCCAGCACCAGCAAGGCGAGGGGCCGCGAAGGCAACTCTCGGAGCGGCGTGACGAGCACGGCGCCCAGGGATGGCGCGTCGCTCCCCGTCTGGTCCTCACGGAGGGCGTGCTCGAACTCCAGGCGGAAGGACTCGAAGCTCGTGGGCGCATCGAGCCCGAGACCGATTGCGGCCGCCTCGTACGCCTCCAGTCCGGCAAGAAGCCGCTCCGTTCCCTGCGCGTCGCGCACGAACGCGAGGACCTCGGCGCGCGTCAGGCCGCGCGCGGCGCCGTCATTCGCGAAGTGAGCTGCCGCGCTCGGGCCCACGAGCGCACGCAGCCCGAGCGCCGCGACCAGGTCGCGGGCTCGGCGCGCGTGCTCGGCGCGGCGGGATCCCGAGGCTGCGCGCTCGAGCGTCTCCCCGATTCGCCGCACGAGCGCCGCGAGCGTCTGGCGAGCGTCGGCGTCGGCCTCGTGCGAAGCGAGGACCGTGCGGGCGATCGCGTCCGAGGGACCATCGCCGGCCACGTCGCGGGTTCGTTCGAGCACGCGCGCAAGCCGGCGAATCGCACCGATCGCACGAGGCTCGTCCGCGAGACCGGAGACGCGCCGTGCGTCGAGGTACGGCGAGCGCAGGAGCGTCGCGAGCGCGAGCCGGGGCACGCCGCGTCCTGCCACCGCGAGGGCTTCCAGCGCGCAGGTCACGAGACCTCCGGCGCGGGACCCCTGTTCACGGGGCGCGTGCGCGGCGATGCCCAGGTCGGCGAGGGCCCGAACGATCGCTCCTTCGACGACCGCGTCGTCCGGGGTGTCGGGCGTCACGATGGCGATCTGCTCGGGGGGCGTCCCGGCGGACAGGGCCTCGTGGACGGTCTCGGCGATCGCGCTCGCCTCGGCGCGTGCGCCGTCCGCCCGGTAGAGCTCGACGCTCGTGCTCGACTCGTCGTTGCCTCCGAAGTCGGCGAGCACGGGCGTGATGGGGCGCGTCTTCGGCGCGGCGTCGAGCGCCTCCGCCACGGCGTCGACGAGGCGGCCGAGCGGGTCGAGCGCGCGGCTGGCGTCGAGCGGCCGTTCGAACGTGACCAGCTCGATCGATGCAGCGCCGCCGGCGAGCGACAGACGAGCGTCGAGCGCTCGCCACAGCGCGAGCTCCGCCGGGAGCCACGAGGCGATGCCCGAGGCCAGGACTCGCCTCGCGCCGAGGGCGTGGACGACGTCCTCGGGGGGTGAGCGCGAGAGCGCGTGCGCGAGCTGCTCGTCTTGGGCCGCCGGGTCCAAGAGCCCGGCCTGCGTCAGGTCGCGCTCGAGCGCGCGCCCGGCGGCGGCGACGGTGCGCATCCGCGGATCGGCCCAAACGTCACGCGTGAGGGAGCCATGCCACGTCATGCGGCGAGCTTCGGCGAGGGTCGCCGCCATCGCGTCGACGAGGTCGACCCAGGCGCTTCCGCCGCGCGCAAGGACGACCCCGAGCCAGCCCTCGGTCGCCGCGAGCCGCCTCATCACGTCGGACAGCGCGAGCCGGACGGCGACCGCCGACGCCACGACCACTCCGGGCGAGAGTCGCGCTCGAAGGCACGCGCGCAGTTCTTCCCGCGTCATCGCGAGCCGCCCGGACTCCCAGGACCACCGGACCTCGGCCAGGCTCTCCACGACGAGGAGCTCGGCCTCGCTCCCGATACGCTCGCCCTCCACTCAGCCGCCCCCCGCGTCCGCGGCGAGGCCGCGCGCCCGGGCGCCGCCCGAGGCACGCCGCGGGATGCTCGCGACCTCGTCGAATGCGGCGCGATCGTAAAGGACGCCGTAGGCCGCCTCGCTCGCGAGCACGCGCTTGATGTAGCCACGCGTCTCGTCGAAGGGGATCTGCTCGACCCAGAGGTCGAAGTCCTGCTCGCCGCGCTGGGCGAGCCACTTGCTCACCGATCCGCCGCCTGCGTTGTAGGCGGCGATCGCGAGCGAGGGGTTGTACGGGAACCCGGCCCGGAGGCTTCCGAGGTACTTGGCGCCGAGGGCGATCGATGCGTCGGGTCTCTTGAGCTGCGCCTCGTCGAAGCCGTACGGCGTGCCGGTGGCGAGGCCGCGCCCCGTCGAGCCGATGATCTGCATGAGACCGTAGGCGTTCGACGCGCTCTTGGCGTCGGCGTAAAAATCGGACTCCTCGCGCATGATGGCCCACGTCAGCCCGGGCGAGATCCCGTGCGCGCGGCTCTCGGGCACGACGAGCGACGAGAAGGCGCGCGGATAGGCGATCTGCCACGGAGTCTTCCAGCGTCCTGCGGGGTAGTGAACCAGGTAGTCGGTGAGACGCGATCTCGCGAACGCGTGTCCGACCTCCGGCGCTCCCGCCCTGTCGTAGAGCCACGCGACCGCCCAGAGGAGCTCGGACTCGGCCTCGTCGCGGACCGCTCCGGATGCCTGGATCTCCTGCTTCGCCGCCTCCACGTCGCCGGTCTCGAGCAGCCGCAGCCCGAGCTGAAAGCTCCGGCTCGCCAGGACGGGGTAGTCGTGGCTGAGCAGAGGCCCGTCGGGCTCGCGGGCCGTCGCCGCCTCGAGCGCCTGCCGCGCGCGCGCCGGATCCTCGGAGGCGAGGCGGTCGTAGGCCTGCGTCATGTAGAACGTGAGCGGCTGGTCTTCCACCACGCGGGTGTAGCGGCCGAGCGCCTCGTCCCTCTGGCCGAGCGCCGCCGCTGCGCGGGCGCGGAAGTACGCGGCGCGACCGGCGGTCGCCCAGTGCCGGTCGTCGGGCTGCAGCGCCATGATGCGGTCGAGCACCGTCGCCGCGCCGGTCCAGTCCCCGTGGGTCATGCGGAGGAGCGCCACGCGGAACAGTCCCTCGCCGGCCATGTCGCCGTCCGGATAGTCGGTGGGCAGCGCGAGCATCATCGTCGTGAAGCGCCCTTCGTCGCCTTGACCGAGGGCCGCGAGGGCCGCCTGGAAGCGCGCGTCGTCGGCGAGCCTGTGCTTCGGAAAGAGCCTCTCGACCTGCCCGAAGCGGTCGATGGCGAGCGTCGGGTCCTTTCCGAGGCTCGCCTTGCCCCCCTGGTAGAGGGCGAGGACGAGCGTGTCCTCGCGGGCGCAGCGGTCGATGGCGGTCGCCCACGCCTCCGCGACGTTCGGCAGCTTGGCCCGCGCCGTCGCCTGAGCGCGGGTCATCGACGCGGTGCACGCGATCGGGGAGGGCCCCTTCTCGACGGACGCGAGCAGAGCGTCGGCCTCGGTGACCGCCTTCTTCGCCTCGCCCCCATCGAGCCACGCCTTCGCGCGCTTGTCACGCTGCTCGGGTGACAGCTCGGCCCTCGCCTTCGCCGTCTTCGCCGGAAGGAGCGCGAGGGCCCGCGCACGCAGGGCCACGGCGCCCGACGACGTCTCGATCTTCGGCGCATCGACGAGGACGCGCGTGACCAGATCGAGCGCCTCGGTGGCGTGCCCCTCGGGAGGGCCCTCCGCTCCGTCGAGGAGCGCCGCGGACAGACGGCAAGCGACGTCGATCCAGGTCTTCGGGTCCTTCGCCATGAGGGCTCGCCACAGCGGGACGGCGGCGGCGACGTTCCCCGAGTCGGCCAGGGCGTTCGCGAGGAGGAGGTGCGCCTCATCGGCCCGCGCGAAGGCGTCGGGAATCGCGCGGGCGCGCGCGGCAGCCGTCGCGGCGTCGCCGGCCTTGGCGTACGCCGCGGCCGCGCGCAGGTTTGCGTAGTCCGCGACCCCGCAGGTGAGCGACCCGGCGGCGAGCGGGTGATTCACCCGGTCGTAGGCGAGGGCGGCGTTGGGGGCGTCTCCTGCCGCCATGTAGAGGCGGCCGAGCGTGTACTGCCAGGCGCACTCTTCGTCGAGACCGAGCCCAGGTGCCGGGACCGCCGCCCTCGCGCGCTCCACGGCCAGCGCCGCGCCGCGGTGGTCGCGCGAGAGCTCCCGGGCGAGCGCGTCCTCGAGGCGCGGGTCCTCGAGCACGGCGTGAACCGTCGGGAGCCCGGGAGGAGCCGCGGCCGATGCCGCGGGCGGCGCCGGCGCCGAGGGTCCGGCGCTCGCGCCCGCGGTTGGGGTGGCGGGCGTGCCGTGGCACGCGAGGAGGGGGAGGAGGACGATCGCGACAGCGACCTTGGCGCGGGAGCTCATCGCGCGCGCTTCGGCGCCCGAACGGCTTCGGCCAGCGCGTCCTCCTCGCGGGACTCCTCGGCCTTGCGCGCCGTGGCCACCCATCGCTGCTCGTGGCGCGCCGTGGCCTTCTCCTCCGAGTGCGCCACCGCCGCCGTCCCCTGGGCACGCGCTTCGACCTTGCGCGCGTCGTCCTCGGCCGAGCGAGCCTTCTCGATGCCCCGCGCGCGCGCCTGGTCCTCGGCGGAGACGCGCTGCTCCCACGCCCCGCCGCGCATGAGATCGCGCGCGAAGAGCTCGCCCTTCTCGAGCGCCGCCCGCTCCTCCTCGCGCACGGCGTTCGCGCGCGCGCGCGCCGAGTCGCGCTCGCTCTCCGCCTCCTCGCGCCGGCGCTGGACGGTCTCGCGGGTCGCGATGGCCGCGCCGAGCTCGCGGGTCTTCGCCTCGGCCCGCTCCTTCTTCAGGCGCCGGAGGGGCTCGAGGGGGTACTTCTTTCCGCGCATCGCCCTTCTCCGTGCCCGTGTCGAGTCTACACCGCGCTCCCGGCCGTCCACTCCTGTAACGACCGGACCGCCACGCGGTCTTCCCCGCGCCCGGCCTCGATGGCGTCGCACACGGCCAGGGCCGCGGCGATGGTCGTGAAATACGGGATGTTCGCGAGGAGGGTCTGGCGGCGTAGCGAGTAGCTGTCTCGCACCTCGCGCGCGCCGATCGTGGTGTTGACGACGATGGCCACGGTGCCGCTCTTGATGGCGTCGACCACGTCGGGTGTGCCCTCGTTGACCTTGTTGACGATGGTGGTCGGAATGCGCGCGCGCGCGAAGGCGGCGGCGGTCCCGCGCGTGGCGACGATCTCGTAGCCGAGCGCGCGGAGGCGCCGGGCGATGTTGCAGGCGACGGGCTTGTCCTCGTCCTTCACGCTGATGAAGGCGCTCTTCTTGGAGCCCGGGGGCGCGACCGACAGTCCGCTCGCCAGCATACTCTTGCCGAACGCGCGCGCGAACGTGTCGGCGATGCCCATCACCTCGCCGGTGGAGCGCATCTCGGGGCCGAGCATCGTGTCGACGCCGGGGAACTTCTGGAAGGGAAATACGCTCTGCTTCACCGACACGTGGCGCGGGACGGCGATGTCGAAGACGCCGAGCTCGTCGAGGGTCTGCCCGACCATGACCTTCGCCGCGATCTTCGCGAGCGGGCGTCCCGTGGCCTTCGAGACGAACGGGATCGTCCGGCTCGCGCGAGGGTTCACCTCGAGGATGTAGATGTCCTGGCCCTTGATCGCGAACTGCACGTTCATCAGCCCGACCACGCCGAGCTCGGCCGCGAGCATCTTCGACTGCTCCTCGATCGAGAGCACGATCTCCGGGCTGAGCGAGTGCGGCGGCAGCACGCTCGACGAATCGCCGGAGTGGATGCCGGCCTCCTCGATGTGCTGCATCACGCCGCCGATGACGACGCGCTTGCCGTCGGCGACGCAGTCGACGTCGACCTCGATGGCGTCCTTCAGGAACTCGTCGACGAGGATGATCTGCGTGCCGGCGTCTCGCGCCGCCTCGACGGCGAGATGGATGTAGGCGAGCAGCTCCTCCTTCGAGTAGGCGATCGTCATCGCGCGGCCGCCGAGCACGTAGCTCGGCCGCACGAGGACGGGGTAGCCGATGGTCTCGGCGACGCGCAGCGCGTCCTCGGCGCCGCGGGCGATGCCGCTCCTCGGTCGCTTGAGCTGGAGCTTGGAGAGCAGGGCCTCGAATCGCTCGCGGTCCTCGGCGCGGTCGATGGCCTCGGCGGTCGTGCCGAGCAGGTGCACGCCGCGCTCGGTCAGCGGGAGCGCGAGCTTCAAGGGAGTCTGGCCGCCGAACTGGACGACGACGCCGAACGGCTTCTCCGCTTCGCAGATGGCGAGCACGTCCTCGAGGGTGAGGGGCTCGAAGTACAGGCGGTCGGACGTGTCGTAGTCGGTCGACACCGTCTCCGGGTTGCAGTTGACCATCACGGTCTCGAACCCGAGCTCGCGCAGCGCCATGCAGGCGTGCACGCAGCAATAGTCGAACTCGATGCCCTGACCGATGCGGTTGGGGCCGCCGCCGAGGATGATCACCTTGCGGCGGTCGGTGGTCTCGGCCTCGTCGCGCGTCTCGTACGTCGAGTACATGTATGGCGTGTGCGCGACGAACTCGGCCGCGCAGGTGTCGACCCGCGCGTAGACGGGACGCACGTTCGCCCGTCCGCGGGCCGCGCGTACGTCGTCCTCGCAGCCGCCCGCGAGCCTCGCGATCTGGCGGTCGGAGAAGCCGAGGCGCTTGGCGGAGAGGAGATCGTCGGGCGACGTCGCTCCCCCGGTGAGGCTCCGCTCGGCCGCGACGAGGCGGGCGAGCTGGGCGATGAACCACGGGTCGATGCCGGTCGCGCGCGACACGACGTCCGCGCCGATCCCCGCGCGCAGGGCGTCCGCGACGTAGAAGAGGCGGTCGGCGCTCGGCACCTCGATGAGGCGAGCGAGCGCGCTCCGCAATTCACCGGGGTCGAGTGTCGCGATCTCGCGTGGGAGGGACAGCTCGGGCGCGTCCATCGCCAGATCCCGGCTCTTCTTGGGCTCCGCGAGCGCGCGGTAGTCGACGCGCCCCGTGAGCGACACGAGCCCGTCGCGCGCCGTCTCGAGCGACCGCGCTGCTTTCTGCAGCGCCTCGCAGAACGTCCGCCCCACGCTCATGACCTCGCCGACGCTCTTCATCTGCGTCCCGAGCGTCGCGTCGGCCCCGGGGAACTTCTCGAACGCGAAGCGGGGCCACTTGACGACGACGTAGTCGATGACCGGCTCGAAGGCGGCGCTCGTCTGGGTGATGTCGTTCTTCAGCTCGTCGAGCGTGAAGCCGACGGCGAGCTTGGTCGCGATCTTGGCGATGGGGTAGCCGGTGGCCTTGGACGCGAGGGCGCTCGAGCGCGACACGCGCGGGTTCATCTCGATGACGTGGACGCGTCCGTCGGTGGGGCTCACCGCGAACTGGACGTTGGCGCCGCCGGTCTCGACGCCGATCTCGGTCATCACGGCGCGCGCGGCGTCGCGGAGGCGCTGGTACTCGCGGTCGGTCAGGGTGAGCGCGGGCGCGACGGTAATCGAGTCGCCCGTGTGGACGCCCATGGGGTCGATATTCTCGATCGAGCAGACGACGATGAAGTTGTCCGCACGGTCGCGCATCACCTCGAGCTCGAACTCCTTCCAGCCGAGGACGCTCTCCTCGATGAGGACCTCGTGGGTCGGCGACTGGGCGAGCGCCCAGGCGACCTTGGCGTCGAGCTCGCTCGCGTCCTTCGCGATGCCCCCGCCGCTGCCGCCGAGGGTGAACGAGGGACGCAGGATGGCGGGGAAGCCGGTCCGCCGGACCACGTCGCGCGCCTCTTCGACGGAGTGCGCGACCTCCGAGCGCGGGCAGGAGAGGCCGATCTTGGCCATGGCCGCCTTGAAGAGGCTCCGGTCCTCGGCCTTTGCGATCGACTCGGGCTTCGCGCCGAGCATCTCGACCTCGAAGCGCGCGAGGACGCCGTCCGCGTGGAGGCGGAGGGCGGCGTTGAGGGCCGTCTGGCCGCCGAGGGTAGGGAGGAGGGCCTGGGGGCGCTCCTTCTCGATGATCGCGGCGAGGGTGCGCGGCTCGATGGGCTCGATGTAGGTCGCCCCCGCGAGCTCGGGGTCGGTCATGATGGTCGCCGGGTTCGAGTTGACGAGGACGACGTCGTAGCCCTCCTCGCGGAGCGATTTGGCGCCTTGCGTGCCCGAGTAGTCGAACTCGCAGGCCTGGCCGATGACGATGGGGCCGGCGCCGATGAGGAGGATCTTCTCGATGTCGGTACGTCGAGGCATCCGAGCGATGGGCACTTAGCAGGCGGGGGGCTGGGGGGGAAGGAGCGAGGACGCGGACCCGAACCTGGCGCCCCTCTCAATCGACGAGCAGCACTTCGAGCCCCGCGATCGTCTTCGGGTCGGCGATGAACTGCACTTCGACGATGCGGCCTTGCTCCACCTTGAAGGCCCAGACGGCACGCGGGTGGCCGCCGGGCGCCCACGCGGCGCCCGGCGTGCCGTCG
>Ga0209415_10011915_pt1 | contig 14569 bp, 18 predicted proteins | sample PeaSoiSIISIP2007_FD_187696 | JGI IMG/M metagenome (GOLD analysis project Ga0209415, IMG submission 187696) | Peat soil microbial communities from Weissenstadt, Germany - SII-SIP-2007 (SPAdes) (version 2) | ecosystem: Environmental > Terrestrial > Soil > Wetlands > Peat | place: Germany...
GAAGCGGCGGGGATCGCGGGGGACGGTCATCAGCCCGCGATCCTTTCCAGGCGGGCGGCGAAAAAGCCGTCCATGCCGCCCAGATGGCAGGGCAGGCAGCGCATATCGCCAGCCGGCGTGATCAGTTCGGCCAAACCGCCCACCTCATCGGCCTGCACCGGCAGGCGGCGCACCGGAGCCCCCGAGGCCAGCAGCGCCTCGATGCGCTGTTCGCCTTCCTCGGGCTGCAGCGAGCAGGTGCAGAACACCAGCTTGCCGCCGGGCTTGAGCATGTCGACGGCGGCGACCAGCAAGCGGTCTTGGGTAGCGGCCAGCTTGGCCACATCCTCGGGGCGCTTCAGCCAGGCGGCTTCCGGGTGACGGCGCAGGGTGCCGGTCGCCGAGCAAGGAGCATCCAACAACACGGCGTCCAGCGGTTCCTCAGGACGCCACACCGCGGCGTCGCCCACCACCGGAGTGGCGGTCAAACCCACGCGGGCAAGGTTGTCGGACAGCCGTTCCAGCCGTTTGACCGATCGGTCGAGAGCAATCACCTCGGCCCCCGCCGCCGCCAGCTGGGCGGTTTTGCCCCCCGGCGCAGCGCAGAGATCGGCCACCTTAAGTCCCTTCACATCCCCCAGCAGCCGAGCCGGCAAAGCGGCGGCGGCGTCTTGCACCCACCAGGCTCCCTCGGCAAAGCCCGGCAGAGCCGGAATCAGCCCGCCTGCGGCGCGGCGCAGACTGCCGGTGGGCAGAATCTCGGCCTCAAGCTGTTCTGCCCACAAAGGAGCATCGGCCTTCACCGTGAAATCCAACGAGGCTTCCACCAGATTGGCGGCGGCCATGGCCCGGCAGGTTTCCTCGCCGTAAGCGGCGCTCCAGGCGTTCCACAGCCAGTCCGGGGTGTTCAGGCGCGGCGCATCCTGGGCGGCGATCATGGCTTGGCCTTCGCGGCCGAAGCGGCGCAGCACGGCATTCACCAGCTTGACATGGGCCGACAGCCCGGCGGCGCGGGTCATCTGCACCGAAGTATCGACGGCGGCATGGGCGGGAGTGTCGAGGAACAGGAGCTGGGCGGTGCCGACCCGCAGAATATCCTCGGCCAAGGCCGCTTTGGCCGGCAGCGGATGTTCCAGGCAGCGGCGCAACAGATCGTCGATTTGCCCCAGGCGGCGCAGGGTTCCCGCTACCAGCAGACGGGCGAAGGCGCGGTCGCGCTCTTCCAGGCCGCTCAGATCGAGGGCTTCGTCCAAGGCCAGACGGCGGCGCAAAACGCGGCTGAGGGCTTCGACGGCGGCGGCGCGAGCGCCGAATTCTGAACGGGAAAGCAGCAAAGACAACCGAAACTCCTGACGTCCGCGATTGAATGGCGGAGCAATGAGGCTTAACTATGCCGGACCAAGGATCAATAAGGACCCTACCATGACCGGCCAAGACAACGGCGGCAAGAGCCCCGAAGCGGAACAGCCGCAAAAGCCCGAAATCAACAGCGAAAAGCCGTCGGAAAAGCCCCATGAGCATGGCGGCCCGAAGGGACCGGAGCCCACCCGCTATCAAGATTGGGAACGCGGCGGCCGCTGCGTCGACTTTTGAGCGAAAGTTCTACACCGGCAAACTGGCGATGAAGGCGGCCATCGCCGCCGCCACCTGATCGGGATGCTGAAGATGGGGGCTGTGGCCGCAGTCTTCCACGACGAACCGCTCAACCCGTCCGCTCAGGCGGCGCTGAATGCGGTCGATCTGTTCCAGCGAAGCATATTCGTCCTGCCGCCCCTGCACCAGCAGCACCGGCTGACGGATCAAGGCCATTTCCGCCTCGATGTCCCAGGCGCGGAAATCGGGATGCAGCCAGGCCCCGGCCCAACCGTGGAAAGCCAAATCCACATTGCCGCCGTGATAACCGGCCAGACGGCGGCGCAGGCTTTTCGGGTGGCTGTCGTCGCCATATAGCTCCAACGCGCCACGGATGCCGGTGACGGTCATATCCTCGACGAAGATATGGGGCGCTTCGGCGATCACCCCCATCAACCCGGCAGCAGGCGCCAGGGCGGCGTTCAGCAAAGCAATGGTGCCGCCGTCGGAATGGCCGATCAGAACATGGCGATCCACCGCCAGAGCCGACAACAGCTCGGGCAGCGGCCCCACCGCCTCGCGGTGCATGTAATCCAGCGGGCGCGGCAGAACAATCGGCCCCGACCCGCCATAGCCGTGACGGCTGTAAACCAGCACCCCCAGGCCGGTGGCCTCGGTCAGCTGCTGGGGGAAGCTTTTCCATTGGGCGATGGAACCCAATCCCTCATGCAGCAAAACCAGCAGCGGCCCAGCCTTCGGCCCCAGCCAGCGATATTCCACCGGCCCGCCGGTTAAGGCAATTTGCTGAACCCCATTCATGCTAGTCGCGGCCCTTGGCCCCGCAATCGGGCAGCATTTTGATCAGGGACTTGCACAATTTGGCCCCATCGGTCTCGCTCAAGCCCTTGGCCTCCAGCCGCAGGAACGAACCTTTGCCAGTCAGACTGACCTTGACCAACTCGGGCGAGGCCTTGGACAGCAGCGGCGACACCTTGCCCAGTTCCGCCCAACCGGCCATGGCGGTTGCCTTGTCGCGGTAGGACGCCAGATAGACCAAATGCCCGGGCTTTTCGGCCTTTTCAGCCTTCTCGGGGGCGGCTTCGGCCTTCTTTTCGTCAGGCTTCTTTTCTTCGGGGGCTTTCGCTTCAGGCATCGCGGCGCGCACCAGATGCAGCGCCTGCCCGTCCTGAACCGCCAGCAGGCTGCCGTCGCGGGCCATCAGATAACTGCCGAAGGCCTCCTGGCTGCACACCACCGTCAAATGGGGGCGCGGCTGCTTCAGGGACTCCGCCTCGGCCTTGGTCAGCCCCAGAAAGACCGCTTCGCTCTGACGGTCGGTGCTGTAGCTGGGTTGAGGACAGGTGCGCCCCGCCATGTCGGTGGCGTTGGTTTCGTCCAGATGCAGCTTCTGCCCCATCATGGAGGTGACGCCGTTCAACCCCTCGCCCACGGTCCACAGACCCATCCAGGCTTTGGCGGAATCGGCAGCCTCCGCCTTATGCTCAGGGGCCATGACAGGCGGCGCAGGCTGAGCCGGCGGTTCGGAGGCGCAGGCCGCCAGCAGCAGGACCAGGGACGCGGTAAAAGACGGGGCAAGGACGACGGACGCCAAACGCTTCATGTGGAGAACCCTTCCCTTACAGAAGATCAAGCAGCAGCTTGCGGCGGTTCAAAGGCTGAACCGGGCGGGCATTGTTGGGGAACAGCTTGGCGAATTTGGCGATCTGTTCGGCGGATGCGGTCACCGGCTTGCGATAGACCACCCAGGACACGATCTCGGAACAAGGCGGCGTCGTCAGCGATCCGGCATAACGATAGGTGGCGCTGTCGGCGGGAATCAGCCCGCTGGGCAGCAACATCAGATCGGCCCTGACGGTTTCCCCGGCCTTTTCCGGCATGACGCGCCAAATGGATTCCAGGGTGCTGTTCGCCGCGCCCTTGGTGATCATCACCCCCAGCACGGCCAAATTTCCATTGGCGGCGCGATGGACGAAATGCACTTCCATGTCAAAGGCGGTGCCGGCCAGATGATGTTCACTGGGATGATGGAAATGGTATTGGATCAGCTCATAGGCGGTGCCATCCAGTTCCAGGCTGCTGCCCTTGGCGCAAGTGACCTGAATGGTGTGCCCATTGTTCACCACCTCCAGCGGCATGGCCTGCCAATGCAGGGCCGGAGCCTTCAGCAGGGCCGAGATGGGCTGGTCCAGATCCACCGGCGACTGTTCGCGCCCCGCGCCGCAAGCGCCATATTCGGGAGACAGCTGGCTCCATTTGTCAGGCGCCCCCTCTCCTTCATAGTCCCAGTGGGGCGGATGGGCCGCATGGTCCAGATGACCCTCAGCCGGAGCAGGAGCCGTCAGGGATGTGGGCGCGTGGCTTTCCGCAGCGAAAGCCGCCTTGACCCCCAGCATGGAGCAGACCGGGCAAACCACGGCAGCGTTGGCGAAATGGCGCAGAAAAGCACGGCGTTCCATGGATGCAGCCTCCCCAATTGATTTTCAGGAATGCTGACCTAGTTCGCCTTGCCGATCAACGAGTATTCCCCATGTTCCACTCGCACAGGCCTTGCAGTCCTCCGCCGACAGCGCCATTTATGAGAACATCTGTGCCGAAGGAATGTGAAGAATGGCCGACTGTCTTGGGCTTTGCGAGTATGTGGATGATCTGTGCCTGGGCTGCGGGCGCGATTTCAGCCTGATGGACGAGCCCGAAACGACCGAAGCCGCGCCCCAGGGTCAGGACGCGGCCTCGCAAAATTCTTCCGGGCAGACTTAAGTTAAGCCAGAAGATCGGGCGTTTCCCTGCCCAAGGTCTGACGCTCGGCGGTTTTGGCCCCGCTCAGAGCGAACCCCACCGGCTTTCCCGCTTCGTTGACATACAACGCCTTCAAGTCGCGGCCTTCGCCTTCGACGCTCCAACTTCCGGCCACGCCGAAGGGCGGCGGGCACACCGCCACCGGCAGCGCCGGAGTCTTCACCACCACCGGCAAAGCCGGCAGCAGCAGGGGCGTTTCCTTGCCGGCCAAGGTGGCCGCCAAAGAGCGGGCCTGGGCCATCAGGGGCAGCACGAAAGGCAGCGGCCCGGCATCGGTCTGGGCGCAGTCGCCCAAGGCGAAGATGGCGGAGTCGGACGTCTTCAAAAGACGATCCACCACAATCCCCTTATCCACCGTCAGCCCGGCCTCGCGGGCCAGCCCCAGGCGGGGCAGCAAACCGATGGCCGACAGCGCCAGATCAAAGGCCAGCTCGGAGCCGTCATCCAGCACCGCCTTGCCCGGCTCGAAGCGGACCACCGAGCGGGACAGATGCAGGCTGATGCCGATGCCGGTCAAAGCCGTGGCCACGGCCTGGCCCAACTGTTCAGGCAACAGACGTCCCAACGGCCAGGGAGCCGGATCGACGATGGTGACTTCGTGCCCGGCTCCGGCCAGATCATTGGCGAACTCCGCCCCGATCAGGCCCGCGCCGATCAACAGCACGCGGGACTTGTCGCCCAGCTTGTCGCGCCAGACGGTGTAATCGTCCAAATCATTGACGCTGTGCACTGTTACCTTGTCCGAACCCTCGACCTTATAGGGCCGGGGATCAGCCCCGATGGCCAGGACCAGCCGGCCATAGGCCAGCTTGGTCTCGGCTCCATCGGCGGCCTTGACGGTGACGATCTTGGCGGCGCGGTCGACCTGGGTCACCCGGCTGCGGGTCAACACCGTCAGCGCTAAGTCTCCAGCGATCTGCTCAGCGCTTTTCTGCGCCAGGGATGCCGGAGTTTTCCCCTGGGCGAAGGCGTTGGACAGCATCGGCTTGCTATAAACCTCGCCGCCGTCGGCGGTCACCACCGTCACCGGGGTTTCACGGTCCAGTTTGCGGAACTCGCGGGCCAGGGTATATCCCCCCAGCCCGCTGCCCACGATGATCACGCCGTCATCCAGGGCGGCCATGATCAGGCCTCGACCACTTCGAAGTCCGACTTCGAGACGCCGCAGTCCGGGCAGGACCAGTCGTCGGGAATGGACTCGAACGGGGTGCCCGCCGGGATGCCGTCTTCGGGAAGGCCGACAGCCGGGTCATAGGTGAAGCCGCAGACGACGCAGACATACTTCTTCATAATCGTGATCCTTGTTTCTCGAGTGTGCCGATAATGGAGACTCAGGCGCCCTTTTTCTGGGCGGCCAGGGTGTCACGGTAATGATTGGCGTGCCGTTCCTCGACCTTGGCCAGGGCGGCGAAACGCTTGGCGGCGGTGGCCAGGGTCTTGGCGAACTGCTCGGCATGTTCCTTGGATTCGGCGATCTGCTCGTCGATCTCGGCCACGGCGGCGTCATGGCCTTCCTGCTCGGCCAGATGGCGGAACGTCGGGTACATCTCGGTGTATTCGTAGGTTTCACCGTCGATGGCCATCTGCAGCATATTCTCGACGGTCAGCTGATCCTTGGGGTACAGCAGATCGAGATGACCGAAGGCGTGGGCGGTTTCCTGCTCGGCGGTGCGCTCGAAGACCTCGGCCACATCGATGGCGCCCAGTTCGCGGGCCCGACGGGCGAAGAAGAGGTACTTACGGTTCGCCATGGATTCACCGGCAAAAGCCGCTTCGATATTCTTGATGGTCGGGGATTCGGGATGAACAGCCATTGGGTTTCTCCTAGTCGGGAACGTTGGTTCGGTGCGTTCGATGACTCAAGCTAACCAATCTGAATGATCGAGTGAAACGACTAATTTCCGTTTCAATAATCGAGTAAATCGATTACCTGCCCCACAAGCTCAAGTCGGAGCCAATCATATAGCTGCCCATCAGGCGGTTCTAGAGGTTAGGTTGCAAGGACGAGAGACGGGACGCCGCCCGCTTGTCGGCCCCCGAGGGCAGAGGAGCCTGCGGGTCCGTGATCCAGGCGGCGATATCGGCCAGCACGACGTCGGCCTGAAGATCGCGCATCAGCATGTGATAGCCGTTGGCATAGAGCGCCTTGCGGGCGTCTCCTCCATCCAGACGGCTCATCACCCGGAAACTGGGCGTGGGGGGTATGATCTCGTCATGCTCGCCATACAGCATCAAAGCGGGAGTGGTCAGGCGGTCGGCGCAGTTCTGGGCGTCTCCCATCAGGTCCACCAGCCCATGGATGGCGTCAACGCGGGTTTGCTTGATGACCAACGGATCGCGGCTCAAAGCCCGCAACATGTCCATGTTGTCCGACGGTTTAACGTCCAGCCCCTCGCCGGTCAAAGGCATCCAGGGCAGCACATGAGAGGTCAGCCACAAAGCCCCCTGCTCGAAGATGTTCATGTCGTCGCGGCCCCACACTGCCGGAGCCGACAGAATGACCCCGGTTACCGCCGGGGGGTGGGCCGAGGTCATGGCGCGCATCACCACCGCGCCGCCCATGCTTTCGCCCAAGGCATAAAGGGGCAGGCCGGGATGACGTTCACCCACCAGCCGCAGAGCCGTGGACAGATCGTCGATCATGGCCTGCTCGCCGGCCCAATAGCCCGGCCACGGCCCTTGGCCGAAACCGCGCTGATCATAGGCATAGACGGCGATGCCGCGTGCCGACAGATATTTGCCCGGCCCGTCAAAGGCGTTGGAATAATCGTTCATGCCGTGCAGGGCGACGACCACCGCCTTGATGGGCGTGCCTTCAGGGGGCATCCAGCGGCGCAACGGCAACCGCGCATCGTCGGCGGCGACGATGGCTTCGGCCTCCAGACGGGGCTCGATGACGTCGACACCAGGCGGTTTCAGGGTGGGGGCACAGGCGGCGGGAAAAAGAAATGTCAGCATGACCAGCAGCTTGCCCCAAGGCTTCATATTTAGCTCGTTAAGCTTTCGGCTTTCGCGCTTTCCGCCTGTGCGCCATGTCCGGTCAGCCGCAGGAAGATATCTTCCAAATCGGCTTCCACAGTGGATAAGTCAATGACCCCCAACCCGGCGGCGCGCACGCCATCAAGAATTTGCCCCACATGGGCGACGCTGGGCTTATAGCGGAAGCGCAGACGGCGGCTGTCCAATTGCTCCGGCGACCAGACGGCCAGCGACGGCGGCAGCGTCTCGATCTCGCGGTCCAGGGTGATGATCAGCTGCTTGCTGTCCAAACGGCCCAGTAGTGCGTGCTTTTCCTCGTGGGCCACCAGCTGGCCGTGGTCGATGATGGCGATGCGGTCGCACAGCTCCTCGGCCTCTTCCAGATAATGGGTGGTCAGAACGATGGTGGTGCCCTGCTCGTTCAACTGCTTCACATAGGCCCACAGCTGCTGGCGCAGTTCGATATCGACGCCGGCGGTGGGTTCGTCCAGCACCAGGATCGGCGGCGTATGCACCATGGCCTTGGCCACCAGCAGGCGACGGCGCATTCCGCCCGACAGCGTGCGGGCATAAGCGTGGGCCTTGTCGGCCAGCCCCACCGCTTCCAGAATTTCGTCGGTGCGGCGCTCGCTCTTGGGCACGCCATACATGCCGGCCTGCACGTCCAGCAATTCACGCGGCGTAAAGAAAGGGTCCAGGTTCAATTCCTGCGGCACCACGCCGATGGCGCAGCGCACCGCCCGTTCGTCCTTGGCGACGTCGGCGCCCCACACCTTGGCGCTGCCCGAGCTTTTCGTCACCAGCCCGGCCAGGATATTGATAAAAGTGGACTTGCCGGCTCCGTTCGGCCCCAGCAGCCCGAAAAACGAGCCCCGCGGAATGGCCAGCGATACGCCGTCCAAAGCCAGCTTGGCCGGCTGACGCCCACGGGCGGCGTAGATCTTGGTCAGGCTTTCGGTCTCGATAGCGAATGCGGGGGCCGATTCTGGGGCCGATTCGGAAGCTGATTTGGGCAGAGAATTTGAGCTGGACATGAATCCACGCGATAAGAGAATTGATTGGCTGGCTGCAATGGGTATCATCCGCCCGACCGCCCGCGCAATGAGGATCGACATGACCCAGGAAGTCGTCACCGTAGAAACCACCACCGTGGCCTGTGAAGGCAATGGCCCGGTGACCGGCCACCCCAAGGTCTATCTGACCTTCACCAACGCTCAGAAGGAACTGGTCTGCCCCTATTGCAGCCGCACCTTCAAGCTGGCCGAAGGCGCCAAGGCCCACGGGCACTGAGGGGGCTTCCCCCCTCCCTTTTTGCCGCCGACCACCTAAATTTTACCCTGTTACGCGGGAAGAAGGATTTGTCATGACTGCATCACCGCTCCGGCATGTCACGCTGGTGGACGGTTCGGGATTCATTTTCCGCGCCTTTCACGGCCTGCCCATGATGACCCGCCCCGACGGGGTGCCGGTGAATGCCGTCTATGGCTTTGCCTCGATGCTGATGAAGCTGATGCAGGACTCCACGTCCGATCACCTGGCGGTGATCTTCGACGCCGGACGCACCACTTTCCGCAGCGAAATCTTCCCGGCCTATAAGGCCCATCGCCCCGAGCCGCCGGAAGAACTGGTGCCCCAGTTCGCCCTGATCCGTGACGCCGTGCGGGCCTTCAACGTGCCCTGCGTCGAGCTGCCCGGCTTCGAGGCCGACGATCTGATCGCCACTTACGCCCGGCTGGCCCGCGAGCAGGGAGCCCGCGTCACCATCGTTTCGTCGGACAAAGATCTGATGCAGCTGGTGGGCGAGGGCGTCGAGATGTTCGACCCCCTGAAAAACCGTGTCATCGGCCCCAACGAGGTCTTCGAGAAATTCGCCGTCGCCCCCGACAAGGTGGTGGATGTGCAGGCTTTGGCCGGGGATTCCACCGATAACGTGCCGGGCGTGCCGGGCATCGGCATCAAGACCGCCGCCCAGCTGATCACCGAATATGGCGATCTGGAAAGCCTGCTGGCCCGCGCCGGCGAGATCAAGCAGCCCAAGCGCCGGGAAAGCCTGATCGAACACGCCGATCTGGCCCGCGTCTCGCGTCGGCTGGTCGAGCTGCGCCAGGATGTGCCGGTACCCGAGCCCCTGGACGGTTTCGGTCTGCGCCAGCCCGACCGCGCCGAGTTGCTGGCCTTCATCGACGCCCAAGGCTTCCGCAGCATCCGCGCCCGCATCGAACAGCATCTGAAGGCCAACGGCGCGGCCTCGGCCTCAAGCGACCCTGCGGCGCCTGCCCAGACCGAGGAAGCTCCGGCAGCGGCCATCACCACCGATTACGAGCTGGTGCTGACCGTCGAAGCCCTGGAACGCTGGATCGCCGCCGCCCGCTCGGTCGGAATCGTGGCGGTGGATACCGAGACCAATTCCCTCGATCCCCTGCGCTGCGATCTGGTGGGGGTGTCTTTGTCGGTGGCTCCCGGCAAGGCCTGCTATATCCCGGTGCTGCATTCCGACGGCCCGGCCCAGGGCGATCTGTTGGGCGGCAACGGCCCCAGCGGCCCGGAAATTCTGCCCAAAGCCACCACCGTCGCCCTGCTGAAGCCGCTGCTGGAAGATACCGGCGTGCTGAAGGTCGGCCATAACATCAAGTTCGACATTCAGGTGCTGTCCCAGGTCGGCATCCTAGTGGATCCCATCGACGACACCATGCTGCTGTCCTACGTCCTGACCTGCGGCCAACATGGCCAGGGCATGGATGAGCTGGCATCGCGCTATCTGAACCATCAGACCATTCCCTTTTCCCAGGTCTGCGGCACCGGCAAGGCTCAGATCACTTTCGATCGGGTGCCCCTGGACAAAGCCTTGGCCTATGCCGCCGAGGATGCCGACATCACCTTGCGGCTGCACCAATTGTTCCGCAAGCGCCTGCTGGCCGAGCATATGGTCACGGTCTATGAGACCCTGGAACGCCCGCTGGTGCAGGTTCTGGCCCGCATGGAGCGTCAGGGCATCAAGGTGGATAAGACCGAACTGCAAGCCATGAGCACCGAATTCGGCCAGCGCATGACCGCCCTGGAGCGGGAAATCTGCGAGATGGCCGGGTTCGAGTTCAATGTGGGCTCCCCCAAGCAGTTGGGCGAAGTGTTGTTCGACAAGCTGCAACTGCCCGGCGGCAAAAAGGGCAAGACCGGCGCCTACACCACCGGAGCCGAGGTTCTGGAGCAACTGGCGCCACTGCATCCCCTGCCCCAAAAGGTTCTGGACTGGCGGCAGATCGCCAAGCTGAAAAGCACCTATGCCGACGCCCTGGTGGAACAGATCAACCCGGCGACGGGCCGCGTCCATACCAGCTATTCCATGGCCGGCACCAGCACCGGCCGCCTGGCCTCGTCGGACCCCAATTTGCAGAATATCCCCATCCGCACCGAGGAAGGCCGCCGCATCCGCCGCGCCTTCATCGCCGAGCCGGGACACAAGCTGCTGTCTGCCGATTATTCCCAAATCGAACTGCGCCTGGTGGCCCATGTGGCCGGCATCGAGGGGCTGAAGCAGGCCTTCCGCGATGGTGACGACATCCACGCCATCACCGCCTCGCAGGTCTTCGGCGTGCCGCTGGAAGGCATGGACCCCATGGTCCGGCGCAAGGCCAAAGCCATCAATTTCGGCATCATCTACGGCATCAGCGCCTTCGGCCTGGCCCAGCAGCTGAACATTCCCAACGGCGAGGCCAAGACCTATATCGACGCCTATTTCGCCCGTTACCCGGAAATCCGCGCTTATATGGAGCGCACCAAGGAAGACGCCCGCACCCACGGCTTCGTCACCACCCTGTTCGGCCGCAAATGCTTCGTGCAGGGCATTGGCGAGAAGAACCCGGCCATGCGCGCCTTTGCCGACCGCGCCGCCATCAACGCCCCCATCCAGGGCGGAGCCGCCGACATCATCAAGCGCGCCATGATCCGCCTGCAAGACGCCCTGGACGCCGAGAAGCTCTCGGCCCGGATGCTGCTACAGGTTCATGACGAACTGATCTTCGAAGTCCCCGACGCCGAGATCGAAGCCACCCAGGCAGTGGTTAAACGCGTCATGGAAAGCGCCGCAGACCTGGATGTGCCGCTGGTGGTCGATACCGGCGTGGCCCTCAGTTGGGCCGAGGCGCATTAGCCAAAAGGCAGAATCTTATCCCACATCATATTAGCTTTTTCTAAAGCGCGGTATCCTGGGCTTTGACTTCCCCTGTAAGGGAGCTTCGTCATGAAAAACAATCTGAAGATTCTCGCGGTGCTGCTGGCTGCCGCGTTGCCCTTGGCCGTTTCAGCTCAAGGCTACGGCCCCGGTTCCGGCCCCATGGACGGGGGCGGCATGATGCAGGGTGGGGGCATGGGCGGGGGCATGGGCGGCCAGGCCCAACGCGGCCCTGGCCGTTACATGCCCGACCCCGCCACCTTGCCGGCCTTGAAGGATAAACTGGCCATCAGCGAGCAGCAGGAACCACAGTGGAAGGCCTATAGCGCCTCCGTCACCAGCCTGTGGGATTTGCGGCAATCCATGCGCGCGGCGGCGCCGGGACCGAATGCCACCCCGGAAGAACGCCAGAAAGTTCGGCAATCCCACCGCGAAGCAGCACTGACGGCCCATAACGAAATCCGCAAGGCGCGGGATGATCTGTCGGCGGCTCTGACTCTGGACCAGCGGAAGGTCTTTGATAAGGAAGCTCCGCCCATGCCGATGAGAATGCCCCGCTGACAAACACAAAAGGGGGCCGGCCGCAAAGCCGTCCCCCTTTTCTTTGCTCTGTGAAGGGAATGCTTACAGCACTTCGGTGAAGGGCAGGCCGTTCTGGCGGCAGCAGGCTTCCAGGGCGTTGCGCAGCAGCACGGCGATGGTCATGGGGCCGACGCCGCCGGGAACCGGGGTGATGGCTCCGGCCACTTCGGCGCATTCCTTATAGGCCACGTCGCCCACCAGCTTGGTCTTGCCGGGCTCGGAGCCGGGAACCCGGTTGATGCCCACATCAATGATGGTGGCGCCGGGCTTGATCCAGTCGGCCTTGACCATTTCCGGCTGACCGACAGCGGCGATGACGATATCGGCCTGACGGCATTCGGCGGGCAGATCCTTGGTCTTGGAATGAGCCACCACCACCGTGCAGGATTCCCGCAGCAGCAGCTGAGCCATGGGCTTGCCGACGATGTTGGAGCGGCCCAGCACGATGGCCTTTTTGCCCGACAAGCTGCCCAGTTCGCGCTTCAGCAACAGAATGCAGCCAAGGGGCGTGCAGGGAATCAGCGATTCGCCGCCGGTGACCAGACGCCCCACATTGACCGGATGGAAACCATCCACATCCTTGGCCGGGTCGATGGCGTCGATAACCTTTTGCGCGTCGATATGCTTGGGCAGCGGCAACTGCACCAGAATGCCGTTCACCGTCGGATCGGCGTTCAACTCGGCCACCAGGGCCAGCAGCTTGGCCTCTGAAGTGGTGTCGGGCAGCTTGTGCTCGAACGAATTCATGCCGGCCTGCTTGGTCTGCTCGTTCTTGTTGCGCACATAGACCTGGCTGGCCGGGTCTTCGCCCACCAACACCACCGCCAGACCGGGAGTGACGCCATGCTTGGCCTTCAACTCGGCAACACGTTCGCCAACGGCGGCGCGCAGGGCGGCGGCGGTAGCCTTGCCGTCGATGATTTTCGCTTGCTGGGTCATGGCTTCCTCACGCTTTCGGCTATGCGGCGCGCCAGCTCGCTGGGCTCGCCTTCGATGAACAGGGTTTTGCGCCGGTCGGTGGCTCCGGCAATGATTTCGATTCGGCTTTTCGCCACCTTCCACCGCTTGGACAGCAGGGCGATCAGAGCGGCGTTGGCCTTGCCGTCCTCGGGGACGGTGGTCACCGATACCTTCAGCACGGCGCCGCCATCGGCTTCCGGGGCGATCTCGCCGATCTGATCCCGCGAAGCCTTGGGCGTCAGGCGCAAGGCCAGACGGACGCCGCCTTCGACCAGAGTGATCGGCGAGGCTTCGGCCAATTTAGAAGCTGTGGGCAATCATGGGCAGATACATCTGGATCAGCCACAGAATGAAGAACAGCAGAATCGGCGACAGATCCAGCGCCCCGGTGTTGGGCATGATCTTGCGCAGCGGCCGCAACGCCGGCTCGGTCGCCCGGTACAGCACGTCCATGATGGTATAGACCGCGCGGTTGCGCGTGTTCAGCACATTGAACGAGATCAGCCAGCTCATGATGATCGAGGCCAGCACCATCAGCTTGAACAACTCGATGGCGTAATTGATCACGACGATGATAGGCATCATCCAGTCGGACATGATGGGGTTCCCGGACAGATGAAATCAGGCGCTAACCTAGCCGTATGCCCCCAGCGGCGCAAGTGGCGGCCAAGCGTGGAAACCGCATTAAATCCAAACATACAGCCCGTGCTTGACAGAGCCCCGCCCTTTCTCTCATTATCCGGCCCTCGTGTGGGGCCGTAGCTCAGCTGGGAGAGCGACGCGTTCGCAATGCGTAGGTCGTGAGTTCGATCCTCATCGGCTCCACCAATTTATTCAATAAAATCAAACAGTTAGCAGTGTCCGATAGGGCGCTGCTAACTGTTTTTTGCATTTCACAGGCATTTCACAGTATGCTTTGGCGCGAGCATGGCTCGTTATTACAACTATTGCGCGTGAATGGCTATGGCCCGTAAGGCACTGTATGAGCGTCATATTTTTGATGATGGCGCGATCACGCTGTATAAAAGACCCGGAACGGAAGCATGGCAGGCTGCCTGCAAGCTGGGCGATGGCTCGGCGATGAACCCGCGCAGCACCGGCAAATCCGATCTTAACGAGGCGCTGAACGTCGCTCGGACCTCTATCATCAAAGCCGAAGCTTTGCAGGAAGTCGGCATCAGCCCCGCCGGTCGGACCTTCAAGTTTGTCGCTGAGAAGTGGCTTGAAGAGATTAAGGAGCAGGTGAGTAAGAAGCTCTCCCGTCAGCGCATGTACGACGACTACAAGGCCATCACCGAACGTTTCTACATCCCGTTCTTCGGCAAGATGCAGGTGGGCACGATCACCAACAAGACCATTGGCGAATATGAGGCATGGCGCAGCGCGTTTTGGGTGACAGGGCCGGGCGCACAGCGCGAGGAAGAAACCATCATCTGATCTTGCCTCGGTCTGGCGGACACCTGATTAAGCCTATGCGGCGTCGGCCTCAGCTTGGGCTGGGGTTCGGTAGCC
>Ga0209415_10011916_pt1 | contig 14568 bp, 13 predicted proteins | sample PeaSoiSIISIP2007_FD_187696 | JGI IMG/M metagenome (GOLD analysis project Ga0209415, IMG submission 187696) | Peat soil microbial communities from Weissenstadt, Germany - SII-SIP-2007 (SPAdes) (version 2) | ecosystem: Environmental > Terrestrial > Soil > Wetlands > Peat | place: Germany...
GAGAGCGGGCGAAGGGAATCGAACCCTCGTTCTCAGCTTGGGAAGCTGATGTTCTGCCGCTGAACTACGCCCGCGAGGAGGCATCACACTATCGTGCTGCCCCGTGGTCCTCTCAGATCGGACGATTCGCGAAGAGCTCGATGCCAAGAGAATTGTCATCGACCCGCTCGGGGCCGAGTGCATCCAACCGTCCTCGGTGGACCTCCATGTCGATCGCTACTTTCGGCTGTTTCGCAACCACTCCATGCGCGTGATCGATGTCCGGGAGGACCTCGAGGACCTCACCGAGCTGGTCGAGATCCCTGACGGCGAGCCCCTCATTCTCCACCCCGGCGAGTTCATCCTGGGGTCGACCCTGGAGCGGGTGGGCATCCCCGATGACCTGGTCGCCCGCCTCGAGGGCAAGTCCTCGCTGGGGCGTCTGGGACTCCTCATCCACTCCACGGCCGGATTCGTCGACGCCGGCTGGGACGGCCACCTCACGCTGGAGCTCTCGAACGTGGCCAACCTCCCGATCACGGTCTATCCCGGCATGAAGATCGGGCAGATCAGCTTCCTGCGCATGACCACGCCCGCCGACAAGCCCTACGGGACAGCGGGCCTGGGTTCGAAGTACCAGGGTCAGCGGGGACCCACCCCGAGTCGGTACTTCGAGAACTTCCGTCCCTGACCCTCCAGGAGGAGACGTTGCCCATCAGGATCATCCTCGGCTTGGGCGCGACCGCGATCGCCTTCGCCATCGCCGGTAGGCGATTCGCCTATCTCTTCCGCCTGGTCGGGAAGGGCCAGCCCGACCCCAAGCGCTTCACCCATTTCCGGGAGCGGGCCTGGGCGGAGCTCTCCGAGGTCGGCGGCCAGCGCAAGCTGCTGCGCTGGACGGTCCCCGGCCTGGCCCACGCCTTCACCTTCTGGGGCTTCACCATCCTGATGTTCACCATCCTCGAGGCCTACGGGGCCCTGTTCGACCGGGACTTCTTCGTTCCCCTGATCGGCCGGGGCCGGGCCCTCGGGTTCATCGAAGACTTCTTCGCCGTGGCCGTGCTGGTCTCGCTGTGCGTGTTCACCGGCATCCGGTACGCCAACTCACCCAAGCGCAAGGGTCGGCTGTCGCGCTTCTTCGGCTCCCACACCGGGGCGGCATGGCTCGTCCTCGTGATGATCGCCTCGGTGATGCTCACCCTGATCGGCTACCGCGCCGCTCAGGTCAACACCGGCAATTTCCCCTATGGCAAATCGTGGTGGCCCTTCGCCTCGCACGCGGTGTCACTTCTCTTCAATCATTTCGGAAAGGGCGTGAACTCCGACCTCGAGACGGTATTCCTCGTCCTCAACATCGCCGTGATCGTGGGCTTCGCCGTCTTCCTCTCCTATTCGAAGCACCTTCACATCGCCCTGGCGCCAATCAACGTGGCGACCTCCCGCCGACCTCGGGCGCTGGGACCGCTCTACAACACACCCGACATGGACATGGAGAACGTCTCCGAGGACACCGTCTTCGGCGCCGGCCACATCGAGGACCTGTCCTGGAAACAGCTTCTCGACACCTTGACCTGTACCGAGTGCGGGCGTTGTCAGTCGGTGTGCCCGGCATGGAACACCGACAAGCCCCTGTCGCCGAAGCTGCTCATCATGGGGCTGCGCGACAGTCTTTTCGAGTCCGCGCCTCGACTTTTCGGGTCCCCGCCACCGTCGGAGGACGGGACTCCCGTGGACGCGACGGCGTGGGCCGCGGCCCAGAAGGCCGAAGCCCCCACCCTCGTCCCCGGCACCATCGACCCCGACGTGTTGTGGTCGTGTCTCACGTGCGGGGCGTGTGTGGAGGAGTGTCCTGTCGACATCGAGCACGTCGACACCATCGTGGAGATGCGCCGTTACGAGGTCCTCATGGAGTCGCGCTTCCCCACCGAGGCCGGCCTCATGCTGCGCAACATCGAGAACCAGGGCGACCCCTGGGGACTGGGCGGCGCCAAGCGCACCGAATGGACCCAAGCGCTCGACTTCGAGATCCCGGTCATCACCGGCACCATCCCCGACGACATCGAATACCTGTACTGGGTGGGGTGCGCGGGCGCCCTCGACGAGCGGGCCCGCAAGGCCACCCAAGCCACGGCGCGTCTGCTGCACCGGGCCGGGGTGAGCTTCGGCATCCTCGGCCCGCGTGAGTCGTGCACCGGCGACCCGGCTCGCCGTCTCGGCAACGAATACCTCTATCAGGAGATGGGGAAAGCCAACATCGCCACCCTGGACGAGGTGGGGGCGAAGAAGGTCATCGCCTCGTGCCCGCACTGTTTCAATTCACTGTCCCGGGAGTACCCCGACCTGGGGGGGAACTTCCAGGTCATCCACCACTCCCAGCTGCTCAGCCACTTGGTGGAGACGGGCAAGCTCACGCCGGGGAACATGGACGCCAAGGTCACCTATCACGACCCCTGTTACCTGGGGCGCCACAATCGCGTCTTCGACGAGCCCCGCTCGGTCCTCGACTCCATCAAGGGTGTCGAGCAGATCGAGATGAAGCGATGCCGCGAGAAGAGCTTCTGCTGCGGCGCCGGCGGCGCCCGCATGTGGATGGAGGAGAGCCTCGGCAAGCGGGTCAACCTCGAGCGCACCGACGAGGCGCTCGGCACCGGCGCCGACGTCGTGTCGACGGCCTGTCCCTATTGCTTGATCATGCTCGACGACGCCGTGCGGGCCCGATCCCGCGAGGACGACGTCCGGGTGTTGGATCTCTCCCAAATCGTCGAGGCGTCGCTCGACTAGTCGGGGGCTCGACCAGTTGAGGGCTCGGCTAGTTGAGGGCCTTGGCGTCGGCCTCGCGTAGGCGCTGGGACATTGCCACCAGGAGCTTGCGCGACAGCGTCGGCATTTCGTCGAGCAGCCCGTTGAAGCGTCGCTGCTCGAGCACGAGCAGCGTCATGGGCGTCTCCGACACGATGCTTGCCGAACGGGGCATGCGGTCGAGGAGCGACAACTCGCCGAACCACTTGCCGGGCCCGAGGGTCGTGATCCTGCGCCCGTTGCGCCGCACCGACGCGGTGCCGTCCACGACGAAGAAGAACTCGCGGCCCACCGTCCCCTCTTCACACAGGACCCGCCCGGCGGGCACGACCACCTCTTCGACGGCCCTGCGGACGGTGCGGAGTTGCGCCCCGGAGCAGGCCGAGAACATCCAGATCTTGCTCAGGTCGAGTTCAGGATTTCGCGGCATGGCGGGAAGGCTATCTGCGGGTGCGGCCCGGCGCAGAGACCGACGGATGGACCTCGCCGCTACGATTTCCCGGTCGCCGCACAGAAGCTACCGGGTGAGCGTGCAACCCGGCGACCGAGGGTGGACTGACCGATGACTTCGACGCAGCGACCGACCTCGGAAGGACCGGCGTCTGACGTCTCCGAGGCACAATCCGGCATCCCGGCGACGAGAGCAACGGAAGCCGACGCTTCGGGTGCGGCGCTCACGACGTTGCGTGGGGCCGGCGTGCAGGTGGACGTCCGCCGGGCCGGTCGTGTCGTGGTCGCCGTCTGTCTCGTGGCTCTGGCCATGGTCGCCGTCGTGCTCCTGGTGGCCGGGATCCACAAGAACGCGCAGATCAACGACCTGCGCCAACACGGGGTCGACGTCAACGTGACGGTCACGGGCTGTCTGGGTCTGTTAGGGGGCAGCGGCAGCAATCCGGCCGGCTACGCCTGCACGGGCACGTTCACGCTGGGGGGTCATCGCTACAGCGAGGACATCCCCGGCAACGCCCTTCGCACCCCGGGGACGAAGGTGTCGGCGGTGGCCGTCGCGGGCGATCCTCCCCTCCTCGACACGCCCCACACCGTCGCCACCGAGCACGCGTCAGCGAGCGTGTTCATCGTGCCCGTCATCCTGCTCGTCGTCCTTGTGCTGCTCGTCGGAGGCCTCATGGTCAGGCGCCGGCACCTGAGTGGGACCGCCCCGCACCAGCACGCCACCTCCACCTCATAACCACCTCTACCGGCCGAAATCGAGTCTTCGCCGGACCCAACCGCACGGCACCGCTTCGCCCGTGGCAAGAGGGCGGGCTACCCTTTTCCGATGTCCGGCGGTCACGACACCGACGATCCGGGCGGAGCTCCGTCCCGGATGAGCCTCGGTCACCGCATCCTTCTGTCGCTCCCGCGCCTGCAGCGCGGCTCGGACAAGGCACCTCTGGGTGAGCGCATGCGCGGGGCGCTGGTCAAGCCGCCGCCGCCCAGCACCGCCTCGGCCAAGAAGCCGAACAGGCCCCGTTCGGTGGAGGAGCTCGAGGACGCCGTCAGGTACGCCGACGACAAGGAGCGGCTCACCGGCTTGCTCCTGGCACCGGTGGCGGCTGCCATCGGGGTCCTGGTCGTCAACGACCGGGTCTCGAAGCACGCACCCGAGTTCTTGAAGAACGGAAAATCCAACCCTCAGTACGTGAGCCTCTCCGTGCTTCACGAGCTCGAGCTCGTCTTTTTGGGCCTCGCCCTGGTGATGCTGGCCTCGGCGTACTTCCGGAAGCGTCTCTTCCTGGGCATCGCCATGGCCCTGTACGGGCTGGCGATCTTCAACCTCCGCTACTGGGGCTTCGGGGCCCCGTTCATCTTGATCGGCGCCTGGCTGCTCGTTCGTGCTTATCGCGCCCAGCGCGACCTGCGGGAGGCAACCGGTGACGTGCGAGGACGAGGCCGGGCCGGACCCGCCCGGGGACCGACGCGTACCCCGCCCAACAAGCGCTATACGCCCCGTGCCGCACCGCCCAAGCGGTCCCCGCGTAAGCCCGAGAACGAGCAAAAAGCGGGCTGATCACGTCCCGTCCCTGTGGGGACGGTGGCCGCGTCCGGGGCTCGTCCAGTTCACGCACTGGTAACACGGGCGTGACAGAGGCGAAACCCTCGACCTGCATCCTGTCGGCGGCAGGGCGAACCGCCTGTCATGGCCTTGGCGCACCCGGTGCTGTGTGTCGCCACGTTCATGGCTCGAGGCGCGCCGGGGTTCATGACCGCACGAGAGGAGCACTCGAGCCGTGCTAGCAGCAGCATCGCAACTCGTTCCGTATCCCAGTTGGCTCAATACGGGCGACAACACCTGGCAGCTGGTGGCCGCCACGTTCGTGGGCCTGATGAGCCTGCCCGGACTGGCGGTCCTCTACGCGTCGATCGTCCAGAAGAAGTGGGCGGTGAACGTGCTGGCCATGATGTTCGCCGGGTTCTCGCTGGTGCTGATCGCCTGGGTGCTGTGGTCCTACAAGATGGGCTTCGGCGCCACCTCGCTGGGCGGGGGGGTGAGGAACGGCGTCCAGACCCAGCTCACCGGCGTGGGGTGGTTCAAGCACTTCTTCGAGAACTTCGTCGGGAAACCGGGCGGTATCACCGGGGCCGCCGATGAACAGAGCCAGGCGGTCTCCGCGGCCAACACCGCGGTGCCCTTCCACTTCCCCACCACCACGCTGGCGTACTTCCAGTTCGTGTTCGCGGCGATCACGCCGCTGCTGTTCCTGGGAAGCGTCCTGGGCCGGATCAAGTTCAGCGCCTGGTGCCTCCTGGTGCCGCTGTGGTCGACGTTCGTCTACGGCGTCGACGCCTTCCTGCTCTGGGGCGGCGGCTACTTCGCCCAGGAAGGCGCCCTCGACTTCTCCGGTGGATACGTCATCCACATGTCGGCGGGTGTTTCGGGCTTCGTCGCCGCCTGGGTGTTGGGGCCCCGGCTAGCTCGAGATCGACAACACGCCGTCCCCAACAACCTCGTCATGGCTGCCGTGGGAGCCGGCATTCTCTGGCTTGGCTGGAACGGCTTCAACGGTGGTGACCCCTACTACGCCGGGGCCGACGCCGCCGCTGCGGTGGTCAACACCAACGTAGCCACCGCCTGTGGCGTGGTGGTGTGGATGGCGATGGACGCCATGTTCACCAAGTCCAAGAAGCCCACCTTCCTGGGCGGGGTGAACGGCATGATCTGCGGCCTGGTCGGCATCACGCCGTGCGCCGGCTTCGTCAACGGCCGGGGTGCGATCTATGTCGGGGTCATCTGCACCGCAGTGGTCTGGTTCGCCTGGAACTTCCTGTCCAAGGTACGGCCTTTCTCGAAGGTGGACGATGCTCTGGGGGTCATCTACACCCACGGCATCGCCGGTTTCTTCGGCGGCATGCTGCTGGGCATCTTCGGTGACCCGAACACCTTGGAACTGGGCTGCGGCAAAATCAATCCCGCCACCGGGCAGGTCGTCAACACGGCGAACTCCCTGGCGCAGTCCCAGTCGCAGTACGTCACCCCCCACGGAGGCTGTACGCCCTTCGGCGTGGGCGGCTTGATGTATACGGGCTCCGCGCACCAGCTGTGGGAGCAGTTCCGAGCCGCCCTGTGGGTCATCTTCTGGTCGGCTTTCGTGACCTTCATCCTGATGAAGGTCATCGGGCTGGTGCTCCGAGGGGCGCGCTACAGCGACGACATCCTCGAGATCGGTGACCTCGCCATCCACGACGAGGAAGCCTTCCCCGATGAGACGTTCGCCCAGCGGACCAGCTCGGCCAGCGCTTTCGAGTTGGCCGGCCTCACCGGGTCCAAGTCTCCGCCGTTAGGGTCAGAATCCCCTCCGGCAGGCGAACGTTGACCCGGCCGAGCCCGACGAAAGGGAGCGCACAATGAAGCTGGTCGTGGCAGTCCTCAAGCCCTTCAAACTCGACGAGGTCAAAGAGGCCCTGAAGACGCTGGGCGTCCAGGGCATGACCCTCACCGAGGCGCAGGGTTTCGGCCGCCAAAGGGGCCACACAGAGGTGTACCGAGGCGCGGAATACGAGGTCGACTTCGTCCCCAAGATCCGGGTCGAGGTGCTCGTCGACGACACGCAAGCCGACGAGGTCGTCGACGCCATCGTGACCACAGCCGCCACCGGCAAGATCGGCGACGGCAAGGTGTGGGTCATCCCGGTGGAGTCGGTGGTGCGGGTGCGCACCGGGGAGAGAGGTCGCGACGCCCTCTGACCCCTGAAAGGTCTGCCCCTCTGACCGGCTCGGCTCGCCTCCCCCCGGGCGCGCCGGCCGGTCGGGGGATCAGCCGGCCTGGCGGGCCACCGCTTCGGCGGCGGCCCGGATGGCCTCGGGGTCCCCGAGCTGTTGGTCGTCGACGAGCTCGAGGTCAGCGTCGAAACGGAACCACCACGGCACGCCCGTGGGTACCTCGAGGCCGACGATCTTGTCGTCGGTGATGGCCTTCAGGTACTTGACGAGCGCCCGGATCGAGTTGCCATGGGCGACGACGAGCACGCCCGGGAAGGCGCGCAGGTCCGAGGCGATGGCGTCCTCCCAGTACGGCACCATGCGGACCACCACGTCGGCCAGGCACTCGGTGTCGGGCAGAACCCCGCGCGGGAGGTCCCGGTAGCGGTCGTCGTGGGCGGGGTGGCGTTCGTCGTCGGAGAGCAAGGGCGGTGGTGGGACGTCGTAGCTCCGGCGCCAGAGCTTCACCTGGGCCTCGCCGAACTCCGCCGCGGTCTCCTTTTTGTCGAGCCCCTGGAGCGCCCCGTAGTGGCGCTCGTTCAGCCGCCAGTGGCGCCGCACCGGGAGCCAGCTACGGCCCAGCTCGTCGAGGGCCAGGTTGGCGGTGCGCACGGCCCGGGTCAGGACCGAGGTGTGCACCACCCGGAGGTCGAGCCCGTTGCGCTGTTCGGCGGCCAGGAGCTCTCCTGCCTGGCGGGCCTCGGCCTCGCCCTTAGGGGTGAGATCGACGTCGGTCCACCCCGTGAACAGGTTCTGGGCGTTCCAGGTGGACTCGCCGTGGCGGATGAGGACCAGGTCAGGCACACCTTGAAGCGTACTCAGGCCACCGCGTGACGACGATGGGCGGGTCGGGCGTGTCGGGCGTGTCGGGCGTGTCGGGCGTGTCGGGCGTGGCCGGCGTAGGCGGCGTGTCGGGCGTGGCCGGCGTAGGCGGCGTGTCCGTGGGAACGGGGCCCTTAACCCACAGGATCGTGCCGGACGAGGTGGGGACGAGCTCAAGCCCGAAGCCCTCGGCCATCTGCGCGGCCATCTTCCGGGTTCCCATCAGGGTGTCGGGGTGGCCTTCGACGAAGACGATGTCGATCGAGTGGGTGTGCAGGTGCCACACCACCGCCACGACCTCGCGCTCGGCCACCTCGGCATCCTCCGGTTGGACGGCGGGGCGTTGGACCGGAGAAGTGCCAACGCCCCGCCGCACCCCCCGGTGAGCGGCCGTGTCAGGGTGGGAAGTGGGATTTCCCGCAGCCGCTTTCCAGCCACGGTATGGCCGTCAACGACGGGGGCCTAGCGGGGTTCCACCTGGTGTGCCGTGGTTTCCACCTACGTGGCAACTCGACCGGGTGCGTGACCCCGTCGACAGGCGGGGGACGGGCGCTCTCCCGTAAGAGGCGGGTCCCGAAAAGAAAGAATGCGGCTGCGGCTGAAGAAGTTGACAGGTAGCGACTCAAGATCGCTATAATACAGAGAGTCAAGTAGGGACAGCAGACAAGAATTCCCTGGTGAGAGCCACCGGGACAGCAGAGTATACGGAGGCAACGCAATGCCCAAGGCCGTCGGAATCGACCTCGGCACCACCAACTCGGTCGTGAGCGTCTTGGAGGCCGGCGAGCCGGTCGTCATCCCCAACGCCGAGGGGGGCCGTACTACGCCGTCGGTCGTCGGGTTCTCGAAGTCGGGTGAAGTCCTCGTCGGGGAAGTCGCCAAGCGCCAGGCCATCACCAACCCCGACCGCACGATCCGTTCGGTCAAGCGCCACATGGGGACGTCGTGGTCGATCGACATCGACGGCAAGAAGTACAACGCCCAGGAGATCTCGGCCCGCATCCTCCAGAAGCTGAAGAGAGACGCCGAGTCCTATCTCGGCGATTCCGTCAACCAGGCCGTCATCACCGTGCCCGCCTACTTCGATGACGCCCAGCGCACCGCCACCAAGGAGGCGGGCCAGATCGCCGGCCTCGAGGTATTGCGCATCATCAACGAGCCCACGGCGGCCGCCTTGGCCTACGGGTTGGACAAGGAGAACAAGGAGCACACCGTTCTCGTGTTCGACCTCGGCGGGGGGACCTTCGACGTCTCGATCCTCGAGATCGGCGAAGGCGTCTTCGAGGTGAAGTCCACCTCCGGCAATACCCACCTCGGTGGTGACGACTGGGACCAGCGCGTCATCGACTGGCTGGTCACCGAGTTCAAGAACACCGAGGGTGTGGACCTGTCCGCCGACAAGATGGCCGTCCAGCGCCTGAAGGAAGCGGCCGAAAAGGCCAAGATCGAGCTGTCGTCGGTGCAGGAGACCCAGATCAACCTGCCCTTCATCACGGCCACCGCCGATGGCCCCAAGCACCTCGACCTCAAGCTCACGCGGTCCAAGTTCAACGAGATCACCGCCGACCTGGTCGACGCGTGCAAGGGCCCCTTTGAGCAGGCCATCACCGATGCCGGGATCTCGAAGTCCGACATCCACCACGTCGTGCTCGTCGGTGGTTCGACGCGCATGCCCTCCATCCAGGACCTCGTCCAGAGCCTGACCGGCAAGGAGCCCCACAAGGGCGTGAACCCCGACGAGGTCGTGGCCATCGGCGCGGCGGTCCAGGCCGGCGTGTTGAAGGGCGAGGTGAAGGACGTCCTGCTCCTCGACGTCACCCCGCTATCGCTCGGCATCGAGACCAAGGGCAGCGTCATGCACCGCCTCATCGAGCGCAACACGACCATCCCCACCAAGCGCTCCGAGGTGTTCACCACGGCCGAGGACAACCAGCCGTCCGTGGAGATCCACGTGCTCCAGGGCGAGCGCGAGATGGCCATGTACAACAAGACGCTGGGCAAGTTCCAGCTCGTGGACCTGCCCCCCGCCCCCCGCGGCGTGCCCCAGATCGAGGTCACCTTCGACATCGACGCCAACGGGATCGTGCACGTGTCCGCCCGCGACACCGCCACGGGCAAGGAGCAGTCGATGACCATCACCGGTGAGTCCTCGCTCGCGAAGGAGGAGATCGATCGCATGGTGCGCGACGCCGAGGCGCATGCCGAGGACGACAAGCGCCGACGCGAGGAGGCGGAGATCCGCAACAACGCCGACACGCTCATCTACCAGACCGAGAAGGTGCTGCGCGAGCAGGGTGAGAAGTTCGAGGGTGACGAGAAGGACAAGGTCGAGAGCGCGCTCAAGGCAGTGAAGGACGCCCTCGGCGGAACCGACGTGGAGAAGATCAAGGACACCACCGAGGCGCTCGTCAATGCCAGCCACGCCTTCACCCAGCGCCTGTACGAGCACGCCTCGCAGGCGAGCGGCGCCGCATCGGCACCGGGTGGCGCTCCCGGCTCCGACGACGGTTCCTCCTCGGACGACGAGGTGGTGGACGCCGAGATCGTCGACGAGCCCGGGGCATGACCCCGGCGTCCGGTCAGCCCGGCGGTGACCGGGGCGCGGGAGGACCGCGCCCCAGTAACCCCCCCGGCGCTCCCCGTCCCGAGCCGACCGTCGACCCCCGGGTCGAGTCCTTCGTCGACAACCTTGACGAGGCCGAGCTCATGGACCCCGTGGTCGAAGCCCCCAACGACACCGTCGTCGATGACCTCGACGATCTGCTCTTCACGGCCCGGCGCGAGCGCGACGAGTACCTGGAATTGTCGCGCCGGGTCCAGGCCGACTTCGAGAATTACAAGAAGCGCATGCTGCGCCAGCAGACCGACAACCTCGAGCGCGCCGCTGAAGACCTCGTCACCAAGGTGCTGCCCGTGCTCGATGCCTTCGACTTGGCCCGCGCCCATCTCGGCGAGGGTGACGACGTCTCGCCCGAAGGAAAGGCCCTCGGGGCCGGCTCGACCCTGCTGGCCGACATCTTGAACCGCGAGGGGCTCGAGCGCGTTGGCGTGGCCGGCGAGCCCTTCGACCCCACCGTGCACGAGGCGGTGGACCGCGTCAGCGCCGACGACAGTGCAACCGCCGCCGCGACCGCGCCCAGCGGCCCGGTCATCGACGAGGTGCTGCGCGCCGGCTACCGGTGGAAGGGACGGGTGATCCGCCCCGCCATGGTCAGGGTGCGGGGGTAATGGTCGCCCAGCGGGAGTGGCTCGACAAGGACTACTACCAGGTCCTGGGGGTGTCCCCCACGGCCACGGACAAAGAGATCACGCGCGCCTATCGCAAGCTCGCCAAGCAGTTCCATCCCGATGCCAACCCCGGGTCCGAGGACCGCTTCAAGGAGATCTCCGCCGCCCACGACGTCATCGGTGACGCCGCGAAGCGCAAGGAGTACGACGAGGTCCGTCGCCTGGGCCCGGCCAGCTTCGGCGGCTTCGGCGGCTTCGGCGGGCCGGGCGGGCCCGGGGGACCGGGGAGCACGACCTTCCGGGTCGAGGACCTCGGTGACCTCGGTGACCTGTTCGGGGGCCTCGGCGGTGCCTTCGGCGGTGGGCGACGCGCCCGCAACGCCGGTCCGCGCCGCGGTGCCGATGTCGATGCCGAGCTCTACCTGTCCTTCGAGGACGCCGTGCACGGCGTCACCACGTCGGTGAACGTCGCCGGTGAGGCGCGTTGTGAGACATGTCACGGCACAGGCGCGGCGCCGGGCACGTCCCCGGTGACGTGTCCCACCTGTCACGGCCGGGGCGCTCTCGACGACAACCAGGGCCTGTTCTCGCTCAGCCGGGTGTGCCCGCAGTGCTCGGGGCGCGGCACGATCATCGAAACGCCGTGCAAGACCTGTCGCGGCTCGGGCGTGGTGCGACGCACCCGCCAGGTGAAGGTGCGCATCCCGGCCGGGGTCGAGGACGGCCAGCGCATCCGCGTCAAGGGACGCGGCGCGCCGGGGCGCGCCAACGGGCCCGCCGGCGACCTGTACGTGACGGTACGGGTGGGGAACCACCCCCTCTTCGGGCGGCGGGGCCGCAACCTCACCCTCAACGTGCCCGTGACCTTCCCCGAGGCGACGCTGGGATCGACGGTGAAGGTGCCGACGCTCGACGATCCCGTGACCCTGCGCGTCCCGGCCGGGACCTCGTCGGGCAAGACCTTCCGCGTGAAGGGCCGGGGTGTGCCCGGCCACGGGCGGACCTCGGCCGGTGACCTCCTCGTCACCGTGGACGTGGCCATCCCCAAGAAACTGAACGCCGAGCAACGTGCCGCCGTCGAGGAGTTCGCCCGCGTCTCCCACGACGAGCCGCGCGCGTATCTGGAGGTGAACAGCGATGACGCCACCCAGGACTGACGACCGAGGAGCCGAGCCCCGTGGCCGCCGCGGCACGCCACCGCGCCCGTCGATGTTCGGCGGGGACAGCGCGGCCCGCGCCGTGTACGTGATCTCGGTGGCGGCCGAGCTGGCCGGTGTGCACCCCCAGACGCTGCGCTTCTACGAGCGCAAGGGCCTCGTGGACCCGTCGCGCACCGGGGGCGGCAACCGCCGCTACAGCCAGCTCGACATCGAACGCCTGCGCCGCATCGGGGCGCTCACCGCGTCGGGGCTGAACCTCGAAGGGGTCCGCCACGTCCTCGAGCTCGAGGCCGAGGTGGAGCGCCTCACCGAAGAGCTCGAGCAGGTGCGCGACGAGGCGCGCGACAAGGTCGAACAGACGCATCGCCAATACCGGCGCGACCTGGTGCCGCTGCGCCAGGCCATGGTGTTCCGCCGCGCCGGGCACGGGGACGCGCCGCGCCGGAGCGGGAGGTAATCAGATGGCCATCGACCAGGAACGCTGGACCCTCAAGGTCCAAGAAGCCATGCGCAGCGCCGTGGAGCGCGCTCATGCCCAGAACAACCCCGAGGTCACCCCGGACCACATTCTGGCGGCCCTGCTGGGCCAGCCCGACGGCCTGGCCTTGCCGCTGCTCGCCAAGGCGGGGTTGGAGCCCACCTCGCTCACCAACCGTGTGGAGGAGCGCCTCGCCTCCCTCCCCAAGGCCTATGGCGGCAGCGATGTCACCCTGTCGCGCCAGGCGCGGGACCTGCTCGAGGCGGCCGACAGCCTGCGGGGGGACATGGGCGACGAGTACGTGTCGGTCGAGCACCTCCTCCTGGCGCTGTCGCATGTCATCGGGGTCAAGCGCGACGAGCTCCTCGGCGCGCTGCGGGCCGTGCGCGGCAGCCACCGCGTAACGTCGCAGAACCCCGAGGAGCAGTACCAGGCGCTCGAGAAGTACGGACGCGACCTCACCGAGGCGGCCCGGCGCGGCAAGCTCGACCCCGTCATCGGGCGCGACGAGGAGATCCGCCGCGTCATCCAGGTCCTGAGCCGGCGCACCAAGAACAACCCCGTCCTCATCGGCGAGCCCGGCGTGGGCAAGACCGCCATCGTGGAGGGCCTCGCCAACCGCATCGTCGAGGGGGACGTCCCCGAGGGTCTGCGCGACAAGCGCATCGTGGCCCTCGATCTGTCGGCCATGGTGGCCGGGGCCAAGTACCGGGGCGAGTTCGAGGAGCGTCTGAAGGCGGTGCTCAAGGAGATCACCGACTCCGAGGGCGAGATCATCACCTTCATCGACGAGCTCCACACCATCGTGGGCGCGGGCGGGGCCGAAGGAGCCATGGACGCCGGCAACATGATCAAGCCCATGCTGGCGCGCGGCGAGCTGCGCCTGGTGGGGGCGACGACGCTCGACGAGTACCGCAAGCACATCGAAAAGGACGCCGCCCTCGAACGGCGTTTCCAGCCCGTGTTCGTAGGCCAGCCCTCGGTGGAGGACACCATCGCCATCCTGCGCGGCCTCAAGGAGCGTTACGAGGTGCACCACGGCGTGCGCATCCAGGACGCCGCCCTGGTGGCGGCGGCGGTCCTGTCGGACCGCTACGTGACGGGGCGCTTCCTCCCCGACAAGGCCATCGACCTCGTCGACGAATCCGCCAGCCGGCTGCGCATCGAGATCGACTCCATGCCCACCGAGATCGACGTCGTTACCCGACGCATGCGCCAGCTCGAGATCGAGCGCATGGCGCTCGCCAAGGAGACCGACGACGCCTCGAAGGAACGCCTGGCCCGGCTCGAGGAGGAGCTCGCCAACCTGACCGAGACGGCCGATGCCATGACGGTGCGCTGGCAGGGCGAGAAGGACGCCATCACCGCCATCCGCAGCCTCAAGGAGGAGCTCGAGACGCGCAAGGGCGAGGCCGAGCGTTATGCCCGCGACGGGGACCTGACCCGCGCCTCGGAGATCCGCTACGGCGTCATCCCCGACATCGAGCGCCGCATCGAGGACGCCACCAAGGCCTTGGCCGAGCTGCAGGCCTCGGGGGCGATGCTGAAGGAAGAGGTCGACGCCGAGGACGTGGCCGAGGTGGTGAGCCGCTGGACCGGTGTGCCCGTCACCCGGCTCATGGAGGCCGAGCTGGCCAAGCTCGTGCGCATGGAGGAGGCCCTGCACGCGCGCGTGGTGGGCCAGGACGAGGCCGTCGTGGCGGTGGCCAACGCCATCCGGCGCAGCCGCGCCGGTCTGTCGGACCCCAACCGGCCCATCGGCTCGTTCCTGTTCCTCGGCCCCACCGGGGTGGGCAAGACCGAGCTGGCCCGGGCGCTGGCGGACTTCCTCTTCGACGACGACCGCGCCATGGTCCGCATCGACATGGGCGAGTACCAGGAGAAGCACACCGTCAGCCGCCT
>Ga0209415_10011919_pt1 | contig 14563 bp, 9 predicted proteins | sample PeaSoiSIISIP2007_FD_187696 | JGI IMG/M metagenome (GOLD analysis project Ga0209415, IMG submission 187696) | Peat soil microbial communities from Weissenstadt, Germany - SII-SIP-2007 (SPAdes) (version 2) | ecosystem: Environmental > Terrestrial > Soil > Wetlands > Peat | place: Germany...
GCGCGGAGTTCGCGGAAGTCACGGAGCCTCTGCCATCCTCTGCCGTTTCCGCCGCGGCGCGTCGCCGAATCAGCCAAAGGCCGACGAAATACCCAAGCGTGCCGGTAATCAACCCGCCGAACACATCCGCCACATAGTGATTCCGCACATACACCGTCGAAGCACACATGCAAATCACAAACGGGAGAAACACCCAGAATAGCCACCGGCGGTGGCGCCAGGCGCCCCACAAAGCCGCCATCGCACCCGCCACATGCTGCGAAGGAAACGCTGCGCCGTGAACCCGCCCGTGCTTCTCAATCAAGTTGATCGCCGCGGTGAACGGCCCGCCGGTCAAATCGCCATGCCACATCCCCGCAAACGTGAACCACGGGCTCCGCACTGGAAAAACCATCGCGATGATATAGCCCAGCGCATACCCCAAGGCCGAATAGGTCATCACCGCCCAATAGTTCTCCCACTCCTTCCGGTAATAGAGAACTCCGCCAAGGACCAGCAAAAATAAAAAGTAGCTGAAGTAGGCAAACTGCATGAACTCATTCAGCGCCGGATGCGCGAACCGCTCGAGCCAAAGCGACGGATTCACTCCCGTTAGCCAGTGATCGAACGCAATCAGCTTGGCATCCTGCCACCCCGGCTGCACCAAATGCACCAACCGCCCCATCTCTTCAAAACAAAACAGAAAAAACAAATGCGGATACCAGAATCGCCAGAAATGCCAGAATCTCTGGGCCAAAGTGGGACAGGCATTCCTGTCTGTCTCTCTTACGGCTCCATCCCTCCGCTCCGCAACGCGAGCTTCCATCCCGCACAAAACCAGAATCACGGTGGCGACGAATGCCTGCGTTCCGATCAAACGAAAGGGATGTGCCAAATTCTCCGCAAACAAAGCGATCAACGCCGCGGAAAATCCCAAGTAACTTAGTGCGACAAACTCGAACATCCCGCAAGCCGCCCACGCCGCAGAAATCTCGCGCCACAAAAATTCGCCAAGGGCAATCTCCGCAAATTCTCCTCCGCTCCGAAGATCGCTGCGCTCCAGTACATTCTCGCGCGCAGCAATCGCGTAACTTATTTTCCTATGCTTGTCTCTCTGAAAATGACTCATGCCCGGAACCCCGCCTTGGCTCGCATGACTTGCAACGTCTCGTCGCTCTCGTTCTTCCTCTGTGGGCTCTGAGAACTCTGTGTTCTCTGTGTAAATGCTTTTTCTTTCCTCCACTGCAAAACTGCCCACTCGTTTCGCCGCGCGATGCGCGCCAAATCACTCGTCGGGTTCACCGCGGCAGGTTTTCCCACAATCTCAAGCATCCACTTGTCGTTCGCGCTGTCTCCATAGGCGAAGCACCGCTGTAAATCCAAGTCCTCCGTCGCGGCGAATCGCCGGATTGCCCTCGCTTTCGCTTCCCCGAACATCGCCTCTCCCAAAATCCGCCCTGTCCATGCTTCGTTCTTCCCTTCGAGCCGCGCCGCGCAAACACGAATCCCGCTTTTCAACCCGCGCGCTTCGAGTTCGGCTTCCATCGCGCGCGCCGCTCGAATCGCCAGCGTCTCCAGCGTCCCGCTAACAATCACGAGTAAGTGGCCGCGTTCCGCGTGCCACGCCACTCGCTCGATCGCTTCAGGAAAAAACGATGGTGCTCTCCAGGAATTTGCTTCATCCGCGGAAATTCCCCGCAAATACATTTTGTTTGCGTACAAGATCTGATTGATCCCGCGGGGAAGCAGCCGCAGCGCCTCCACAATCCACGCAAAATAATTCCGAGTCCTAACCACTCGTCGGTAACGCAATAAAGAAAGGAACCGCATCTCCAGAGAAGGCAACGAGATCAGCGTTCCATCCAAATCAAAAAATGCCGCAACGCCCGCATTCTCTTCCTCTGCCTCATTTACTTCCTGTACCTCCTTTACCTCCTCTCTCTCCTTCACATTGCCTCCTGCGTGATCCTCTTTGCCACGCGCGCCGGCCGAACGGTGCCGGACAAATACGACCATCCTTCCGCCAGCACGGGCAATCCTCGCAGCAAGCAGAACGCCGCCGTTATCCAGGTCAGCCCATGGGCACCGGCGCGGATCATCGCATGCTCGTCCGCGGTCATTCCGCCGAGCAGCGCGACAGGGCCGCGCGTCAGCGCCAGCTCCAAGCCGAGATAGCAGAAGCAGAGGCACTTCATCGCTGCGTACAAGCCGCGGCTCCAACGCGAGGCCACCAGCGAGCGTCCCCACCACGTTTGCAGCATGGCGTTCGCTCCCCAACCGGAGTGCCCGGCGCGCATCGCCAAACCGCGCAGAAAATCCGTCGCCGCTCCCCTGGCGAAAAAGAAAACTGGCAGCCACAGTGACACCATGCCGACGACCGCGAAATACGTGAAGTAGACATTTTCGATCATGCGGTCGCCGAGAATATCGATCTGCGCTCCGACGGGCGTCGCCAGTTTCTTCTTCCGCGCGATGTGCCCATCCAAAGCGTCGAGCGCGATCGCCGCGACGGTGAGCGCGACAGCCGCGAGATTCGGCCACGGTCCGCGCCCAAACAAACTCACGGCGGCGAAGCCTACCGCCACGCGAAGCGCTGTCACCTTGTTGGGTGTCCACTGCATAGCCACCTGCCCGAGCCTGCCAGGCGCCGTGAAGGCGCCTACCCGACACAAGGCAACTGCCCTGCCAACGACGCACTGCGCAAATCATTCCATTTGCAGCAGTTACGGGCGTCTTTATGCGCTTGTTTGATACGCCGCGTCAGCCAAATCTTGCATCTGTCGCTTGTTTCCTGCCGTAGGTATCCAATGTGGCTCGACCGCGTCTAATGGATAGTTGCTGCGTCGCGTCGGCCTACTGCGGTTCCCGCGCTTGTCACGCCTGGGGAGCAAGAATTCCAGTCGCCAAAAACACTGCAGCCTTTTGTGGGAGAATAAGAAAGCGGGTTTCGAGGTCTACTAAGTGCGGTAGACTCCGCGCGCAGGTAGGAGCAGGATTTCGAGGGCCAGTTTGAGGATCGAACAAGAATGAATAATGAAGTGACACTTGCAGGGTGCTTTCTCGCCGGGCTGGTCTCGTTTCTTTCCCCGTGCGTGCTTCCGCTTGTACCGGGATATATCTCCATGCTTTCCGGCGTGGGGATGGAGCAGCTACGCCAGGGCGAAGTTCCACGTTCCGGTTTGTTTACATCCGCGCTGGCGTTCGTCACTGGGTTTTCCGTGGTGTTTATTTCGTTTGGGGCGGCCGCTAGCGCTGTTGGCGCATTTCTTAACGCGCATCGCCATACGCTGGTTCCGATTGCGGGCGCGCTGATTCTTCTCTTCGGCTTGCACCTGCTGGGGTTGCTCATAAAACTAAACCTTCGCGTCGGAATCATCCTCGGCGTCCTGCTCGTTGCGCTCGGCGTGATTTCGCTTTTGCGCCACGGTCCGCTCTTCGCGAGTCTGGGCGCGCTACATTTCTTCTCGCTCTCGATCATCGGATTCCTCGGGCCGTCGCTGGCGCGCTGGCTCAATCGCGATGTACATCTGCGCAGCAGCGTGGCCCAGCCCGGCATTGGAAGCGGATTCCTGCTTGGCTTCGCCTTCGCGTTTGGCTGGACGCCGTGCATCGGCCCGATTCTAACGACGGTGCTGGGTTTTGCCGGCGCGAGCGGCACGGTGAGCCGAGGCGTGTTCCTGCTAGCGGTGTATTCCGCTGGACTGGCGATTCCGTTTCTGCTTACGGCGCTGGGCATCGGCCAGTTCATGACGTTTTACAAGAGTTTCCGAAAATACCTGCACGCCGTGGAAATGTTCAGCGGCGCTCTGTTGCTGTTTGTGGGCGGCCTGATTTTCTTCGACAACCTGACGTGGCTCACGGGCAAACTGACATTTCTGCAATCTACCGTTTTGTGGCTGGAGCACGCGCTTACGCAGGGAACCGGCTCCACGGTTTTCTGGGGAGTCTTCGGGTTGCTCGTGCTGGCGATCGTCGTGTTCGCGCTTTGGAAGAACTGGAAAACGGTGAGCTCCATGCAAGGACGAAAAACGGTGTTGATTGTGGTGACGGTGGCGCTGCTCATCACGGCCACGGCGCTGGCTGATCGTGCCACGCGTCCAGCGAAGCAGAGTCCGAGTCCGGAAAATGCCGGGGGCCCCCCCCCCGTGCCTACGGAGAAGGTCGCGGGACTTCCTGCGCCGCAACTGACGCTTAAAGATCTCGATGGCAAAGATGTTTCGCTCAGCGAATATAAAGGCAAAGTGGTGCTGGTAAATTTTTGGGCGACTTGGTGCGAACCCTGCAGAGTCGAGATTCCCTGGTTGATCGAGATGCAGAAGCAATACGGGCCTAAGGGATTCGTGATCCTGGGAATTGCTTTAGACGAAGAAGGCAAGAGCGTCGTCGCACCCTTCGTCGCCAAGGAGCGATTCGAAGTGAATGGCGAGAGGCTTCCGATGAGCTACAAAATCCTCATTGGCAACGACGATGCTGCGGACAAGTTCGGCGGCCTGTTCGGCTACCCAACAAGTGTCCTAATTTCGCGTGACGGGAAGCAGATCAAACGAGTCACAGGTATGATTAGCCCGGATGAAATGAGCAAGATTGTTGAGTCCCAGCTTTGATACCCTGAAAACATGCTTGAAGAAAAAGAATTTCAGAGAAAAGCGGATGCCACGTTCGAGGAGCTGAAGAAACGGCTGCTCGTAGTGGCGGACGAGCACGGATTTGATGTGGAAGGCGAGAGCGGGAAGCTGGAGGTGATTTTCGAGGAGCCGGAAGAAGTGAAATTCGTGATTTCGCCGAATACGCCGATACGCGAAATCTGGATTTCGGCGCTTTCTACTTCGTTCAAGCTGGGCTGGTCGGTGGAGAGAAACGCTTTCGTGCTGGAGAAAACGGGCGAGGATCTTTTTGCGGTGATGAAGCGCGTTGTATCGCAGCAGCTGGGCACGCAGGTCGCCATATGAAACTCGCAGGCGCACTTTTTATATGCGTCATTCTTCTTATCGGCGTCGCTGCGCTGCCTTCCGCGCCTCAGCAGGTTCCTTCGCCGAAGGACGTTGTCGCGCCAACGATTTACGTTTCGCTGGACCCGGTGGGCCGCGGGAGCCAATTTCAAATTGCGGCAGTGCTGAAAATACGGCCCGGCTTCCATATCAACGCGCGTGAAAAATCGGAAGACTATCTGATTGCTACTGATCTTCGCATCGAAGCCCCAAGTGGATTTCAGTTAGGCGAAGTCTCTTATCCAAAAGGCTCCCTGCACACTTTCACCTTTTCCAAAAAGCCGCTGAACGTCTACGAAGACACCATCACTTTGCGCCTTCCAGTCACGGCGCTTGCGAATGCTCCTCTTGGCGCCCAGCACATTCCACTGAAGCTGCGCTACCAGGCTTGCAGCACGGAAATTTGCCTGCCTCCGGTTACTCTCACACTGGACGCGTCTCTAAACGTAGCCGCCTCCGCGTCCGACTCGAAACCCGCGCATACCGAAATTTTCCCCCGGAAATAAACTTGACGGTTGTCCACGGCTCAGGGATCAGGCTGATTCGGAACGTGGCTGGGACCCAGAAATCCAAGATGGGCACGGCGTGCCGTGCCCCTACGGGATGTTGAAATTGCAGGAACCTTTTCACCGTATTGACGTCTTCTACGGCATGAACCTCTACGCCTACCTTCGTTCCGCGTTTCGCCAAATGCGGCGCAATCCTGGTTTCTTTGCGGTGGCCTTTGCCGCCCTGGCTCTCGGAATCGGCGCCAACACGGCTATTTTTAGCGCGGTAGAGGGGGTGCTGCTCCGGCCCCTGCCCTATGCCGATCCGAGCCAACTTGTGATGCTTTGGGAAGACGCCTCCTATGTGGGCTTTCCGCAAAACAATCTGTCGGCAGCCGACTATGTGGACTGGCAGGCGCAGAACCAGGTGTTCATCGATATAGTTGCGATTCGCTACGCAAACGCCGCCTTTAGCGGCGACCAGGCTCCGGAGCAGGCTCTCGGGCGGCGCGTCACTCCAAATTTCTTTGATGTCATCGGCGTACAGCCCGCCATCGGGCGGCCCTTTACCGCCGAGGAGGACGCATCTCATAGCAAAGTGGTGGTGCTGAATTACGCGTTCTGGCAACGGCGCTATGGCGGGAATCCGTCCATCATCGGGCGTTCCGTCTTGATGGATGGCGAGGCGACCACGGTTGTGGGCGTCATGCCGGGCGGCTTCTTTTTTCCGGACACAGCAACCGACTACTGGGTGCCTGCTTCTTTCACGCCAGAAGATCTGGCGAGGCGCACACGCCACAACCTGGAAGTCGTGGCGCGAATGAAACCGGGAGTGACGGCGGAACGGGCGCAACACGACCTGGAAGTGATCGCCAAGCGGCTGCAACTGCAGTATCCGGATTCCAACACGAATATTGGCGCCGTGGTGGTTCCCATTCGCAAGCAATTTGCGGGCGACACGGCGACGGGACTTTGGGTCTTACAAATCGCAGCAGTACTGGTGTTGCTGATTGCGTGCTCGAATCTGGCGAATCTCTTATTGGCCCGTGCCGCCGGGCGGCGACGCGAGATTGCGGTCCGCATCGCTTTGGGAGCGAGCCGAGGACAAATCGCGACGCAACTTGTTACGGAGAGCTTGTTGCTCTCGCTCGGTGGAGGCTTGGCGGGGCTGCTGATTGGACGACTTTGCTGGGGCGTGTTCAAAAACCTAGTGCCTGCACAAATAGCGAGTGATGGCTTTGCGTTGAACGGGCCGATATTGCTGTTTACGGGGGCCGTTTCTATTCTCGCCGGATTGTTCTTTGGACTGGCGCCGGCGATGAGAGCGACGGATGTTTCGTTGCAGGAGTCGCTGAAAGAGGGAGCGAGAGCGGGTGAGTCGCGAGGAGGCGTGCGGCTGCGGGATAGTTTGGTGGTGGCGCAATTTGCGATGGCGTTTGCATTGCTTGTGGGCGCGGCTTTGATGATCGAGACTTTGTGGAACTTGCGCCGCGTTGATTTAGGTTTTCGCGCGGATCACCTTCTGACGATGGCCGTGCCGTTGCCAAATACGAAATACAACACCAACGAAAAACTGCGGGCGTTTTATCGAGACGTATTGGATCGCACGCGGACTCTTCCAGGTGTGAAACAGGTGGGATTTGGATCGGACGTTCCGTTTACCTCGATCGGAGATACAAACGGCTACATCATCGAAGGAGCACCAGCATTGCTCCCTGGGCAGGACAACGATACTCTCTACCGCGAAGTGACCGCGGGGTATCTCGAGACGATTGGTGGAACGCTGGAGTCCGGACGTCTCCTTGAGGATCGCGACATCGAATCGAGCCAGCAGGTTGTCGTGGTGAACGAATTTCTCGCGAAGCGTCACTGGCCCGGACAGGATGCTGTCGGAAAACGCTTGAAGCTGAGCGGATCGAAGGAGACGTGGCGGACCGTTGTGGGCGTAGTGAAAGACATTCGCGAACGCGGGCTGCTGCTGGACATGAAGCCGGCGGTGTATGTGCCGGTGAATCAGGTAGAGCGGCCGGGAGCGGATTTTCTGATTGCGAGAACGGCACAAAACCCCGCGAGTGTGGTGAATGCTTTGCGCGGGGCGGTTTGGGCGGTGGATAGCGAGCGGCCAGTGGCATTCATTCGGACGATGGATCAGTTGATGGAGGAAAATGTCGCGGACCGGGAGCGACCGATGACGCTACTCGGGATTTTCGCCGGGCTGGCGCTGGTGCTGGCGTGTATTGGGGTTTATGGCGTGTTGGCTTACTCAGTGGCGCAGAGAACGAGGGAGATTGGCGTGCGGATGGCGTTGGGAGCGCGGCCGCTGGATGTTACGCGGATGATTTTGGGGCGGGGATTGAGGCTGAGCATTGCGGGGCTAATCGTAGGGGCAGCGATGGCGGGAGTGCTGGGAGTCTTGCTGCGGTCTTTGCTGTTTGGAGTGACACCGGCGGCTCCGCTGGTGTATGCGGGGACGGGGGCGTCGTTGATTATCGTGGCGCTGGCGGCTTGCGTGATCCCGGCGCAGCGGGCAGCGCGAGTGGACCCCGTGGTGGCTTTGCGCAACGAATAATCTGAAGATAGAAAGCGCCGAGGCAAACCTGGCGCTATCTCCAAACAATTTGTTGGATTACGCGAAGGCCTTGCGGAGCCGGGTGACAACGCGGTTTTGCCCCAGTGCGACCATGGTATCGAAGAGGGGCGGCGCGACGGCCTGGCCGACAATGGCGACGCGGCAGGCGTTGATGAGCAGGCCGGCCTTTACCCCAGCGGCCTCGGCGACGGCGCGGGAGGCGTGGTCGCAAGGGTCGTGAGTCCACTCGGGGAGAGCGGCGAGGGCGTCCGCGAGTTTGGCGAGCAGCTCAGGAACTTTGTGGTCTTTCCAGAATTTTTCCTTTGCCGCGGGATCGATGGGAAACTCGTCGCTGAAAAACGCGAGGGACCAGGAAGAAAAATCGGGCAGAAGGCGAATGCGCGGGCGCAGCAAATCGACCGTTTTCGAAAACCAGGCGTGATCGCGTCCATCGGGGCCAGGAGCAGCGCCAGCGGCCCATTCCGGCTTCCAGAGATTGCTGTGCTTCAGCTCTTCCTCGACTTGCGGAAGCAAATCTTCGATAGGAAGCTTTTGCAGATATTGCGTGTTGAACCACTCGAGCTTGGCTTTATCAAAGACGCCGTTGGTGCGGCTGACGCCTTCGAGCGAAAATCTTTGAATCAATTCGCTGGTGCGCAGATATTCGTCGTCGTTGCCGGGGGACCATCCAAGCAGGACGAGGAAATTGCGGAAAGCCTCGGGGAGAAAACCTTCGGTGCGGTACATGTTGACGTCCGTGGCGCCATGGCGTTTCGAGAGGCGCTTTTTGTCGGGACCGAGGATGAGAGGAACGTGGGCAAAGAGCGGCGGATCAGTGCCGAGAGCGCGGTAGATCAAGACTTGCTTCGGAGTGTTGGAAATGTGGTCGGCGCCGCGAATGACGTGAGTGATGCGCATGTCGATGTCGTCGACAACGACGCCAAGCTGGTACATGGACTGACCAAACTCCTCGTCGCCTTTGCCGGAGCGCAACAAAACGAAATCTTCGATTTCGTCATTGGAGAATTCGGTTTCGCCAAAGACCACATCGGTGAATTTTGTCGTGCCGCCGAGAGGGACTTTGAAGCGGACGGCTGGCTTCGCACCGGGAGTGGAGGGCTTGCCGTCGCGGCAACTGCAGCGCGCAACGCGCCGGCCGCCACCGCCCTTTGGTTCTTCGTCCTGGCCGGGCTCGGCGTGATCGCCGCCGGCATATTTTTCCGGAGGGCAGTAGCACAAAAAGGCGGCACCGTTGGCGAGGCACTTTTTTGCCGCTTCCAGGTACAGCTCGGTGCGCTGCGATTGGTAGAACGGCCCTTCGTCCCATTCGACGCCGAGCCACTTCAATCCATCTAGAATGCCAGTGACCAACTCAGGCTTGTTGCGCTCGGCGTCGGTATCTTCGATGCGCAGGATCATCTTGCCGCCCTGGCGGCGCGCAAAGAGCCAATTAAAGAGCGCCGTGCGAGCGCCACCAACGTGCAAGTAGCCCGTCGGGGAAGGCGCAAACCTTACGCGTACTCCCTGTTGCTGTGTGTCAGTCATTTCGCTTGTTCTTCTAGCGCGTTTTGCGCTCTTGGTTCAAACACTCAGTTTAGCGAAACGCCGAAATGGCGTCCAATCCGCACTTGCGGCGGCGCAAAAAAGCGGCCACCCGACTGCCAGGAAGGTACGGCCCCGTCGTCTTGTATGGAAACCGTTACCCCCCACCCTGCTGCCTCTTTCGCAACCGGTACCGCGGTACGCTTGCTTCCTGAAATTTGCATCATCCATAATCAAAAGTACTTTGTTTTGTGCATCGAGGTGGACGCCTCGCGCTGCGGCATTGCTGTCCCCAGGCGCAGCCGACGGGGTTTCGTCCTATCTTGACGCATAAGCGGCAGAGCCGTTTTCGAACGGTGCAACGGAGCCGTCCTCACTTGGGACGGAGAATTGACCGAGGCCTTGACCAACCAGAGCTTCATCGCACTGGCATTGCTGGCGGCTACCTCTCTGGTGGCCGGATTCTTCGCCTATATTTACCAGCTAAAACGCCGGCCTTACCTTCTCTACTGGACAGTGGGATGGGCGATCGTGGCCTTAAGTTATCTAGGGCCTGCGCTCTCCCACGTTCGGAACACCTGGCCGCTCCAAACCGCCATAGACCAGTTCCTTTATGCGGCGGCGGGAATCTTTTTCTTTCTTGGTGCGCAGCTTTACGCACAGCGCAAGCTTTGGACTATCCCGGCTGCGGTAGCCGGCGGCGTTCTCGTATTTTGGGGAGGCGCGAATTCACTGGGTTGGTTTCACCTTCCGCTGATTCTTCCCGCTGCAGCCATTTTTCTGGGTGTGACTTATATTTTCTGGCAAGAAAGCCGGCGCCAGGAAACGCTTGCCGATTGGTTGCTGTCCGTTTCGTTTGCGATTTGGGCGGCTGTCGAGGTCACGTTCTCGTTTTTCCGCAACGCTCCGTTCTTCGGCGATATCAGTTTTCAGACGGCCGCAGCCGTGCCTTCCGCGTTTGTGGCCATGCTCATGGTCATGGCGTTGTACGAAGAAGAAAAGAGGCGGGTCGAGCGCAACATGCTGGCGCTTTCCAACCTCAATCTCGCGACGTCGAGTTTTGTGGGCGGAGAGATTCAGAGGATGCTGGCGCAAGCGCTGGACCGCGTGCTTGGCGTCGTGCGTCTCCCCGCTGGGGCGCTGTTTCTGCATCATGGAGACCCACAAGGCCCTACTTCGGTCGTGGCGGTGGGGCTCAGCGATAATTTCTGCCGAACGGCACAGGAACAGGGGCTGGATGATTACCTCGTGGGCCTGGTGTCGCGGCTTGGTGGACTGCTTGGGTTCCGCGATCTTCGCAATGACGATACGGTCGCTGCGCTCGAGCGGGAAGAACCGATACGCCGCTTCCGGCAACTCGCCTTGGCGCAAGGACTCCGCAGCATCGTGGCGATCAGCCTGCAAGCGAAGGAACAGGCGTTTGGTGTGCTGCTGCTTGGCACACCGGATTCGCGGCGGTTCACTCCGGCGGAATACCGGCTGTTGCTCGCCCTTGGGCACCAAATCGGGATGGCCGTTGAGAATAGCTATTTGATTCAACAGACATCTCGCCGGTCCGAAGAGCTGCACGTCCTAAATGAAATTGGCCGCGCTCTTAGCTCGACGCTCAACAAGGAAGATTTGCTGCGCAAAGTTTGGGAAGAGTTGCGCCGGCTATTTGACGTCGAGAATTTTTACATCGGCTCGCTCAATCCTCTTCGCGATGAAATGCAGTTCGACATCGAAGTGACTGGCAGCACACTGAGGCCTCCGCGCAACCGGCCAGCCGGCAACTTTCTCACCGAATACATCATCCGGACGCGGCAGCCCGTTCTTATCCGCGAGAACTATGCGGCTGAAGTCAAGAAACTCGGCGTCGAACCCATTCTCCAGAGCGGCTGTTTCTGCGGTGTTCCGCTGGTAGCTTACGATCACGCCATCGGGGCCATGGCGGTTTTTTCCGAAAACGAGCGAGTATTTGATGAAGGGCACCTTGAGCTGATGCGCGTGCTTGCCAGCGAAGCGAGCATCGCTATCGAGAACGCGCGCCTCTTCCACGAAGAGCGCACCAAAGCGCGGCATCTCTCGCTGCTGAACACGATTTCTCGCAACGCCATCGCGACGCTGAATCCCGACGAGATGCTTGCCAAGATTGCCGAGCAGCTTGAGGCGGGCCTGAGCTACGATCACATCGGGATCAGCGTGCTGGAATACTCGACGCGCGAACTCATCGTGCAAGCGGAAGCTGGGGCTCGCCGCGGCGCGCTTGGCCGCCGCATTCCTCTCGGCAACGGACTCATCGGCCATGTCGCACGCAGCGGCCAACTGGCCGACTTTCAGTCTTCCCCCACGGGTGACTCGCCACACAGGCCGCTTTTGGAAGATTCCGTCGGGGCGATGGCGCTTCCCGTGTTCTACGCAGAGCAACTGCATGGTGTGCTTTACGTGGAGTCCTCCGTCTCTATCGAGTTTTCCGAGGAAGAAATTCTCTTGCTGCGAACGCTCGCCGACTTGATCGCCGGTGCGCTCCACAACGCGCTTTCCTTCCAGAAGGCCCAGGAACAAGCCATCACCGATGGACTTACCGGTGTGAAGACGCATCGCTTCTTCATGGAAGCGCTTTCCGCGGAGTGGAAACGTTCGACACGAGCGGGCCGCGCCTTCGCTCTGGTCCTCATGGATCTCGACCGCTTCAAATTTGTGAACGACTTTTATGGCCACTTGGAAGGTGACCTCGTCCTCCAGCGGGTCGGACACATTCTGGAAACAAATTGCCGCCGCTCGGACGTCGTGGCCCGCTATGGCGGAGACGAATTCGTCATTCTGATGCCGGAAACGAATATGGAGCACGCGCGCCAGCTTGCCACCAAGCTGCGCGGCTGGGTCTCCGCCGATCCACTTCTGCGTGAGAAAAATATCAGCGCCAGTTTTGGTATCGCCTGCTATCCGCTGCACGGCTCCTCGCCGCAAGAGCTGATCCAGGTGGCGGACGCCTCGATGTATTTGTCGAAGCACCAGGGTGGCAATGCCGTTTCGACAGCCGACCATTTCGATCCCAACGAAGCGAAAAAGTGGAAGCGCGATGTTCTCGAAGCCTATCTAGGCGTGACTTTGAAGCGCCTTTTCGCCACTGGTCCGGAAGCATTCGAAGAGATTTACTCGCGCCTGAAGCAATTCACGGAGTCGCTTGCCAGTTCAGAGATGCCTAGCGGGAAAACTCCTGTGAATTCGTCGTCGCGTGGCCCGGCGGGCCTCCCGCAAGCCGTCCTCGACACAGTTACCTCGCTGGCCTTTGCCATCGACGCGAAGGACCATTACACGCAGGGGCATTCGCAAAAGGTTTCCGCCTACGCCGCGCTAATCGCCGAGTCTCTCAACATGAGCGACACGGAGATCGAGGAGATTCGGCTCGGCGGCGTCCTCCACGACATCGGAAAGGTCGCCATCCCAGAAAGTATATTGAACAAGAGCGGCCCACTGAATCCCGAAGAATGGGAAACCATGAAGTCGCACGTAAAATTCGGCGCCAAGATTCTCGATCCGCTCAGCCCGCTGGCACGCATTCGCGAGATGGTGCTGCACCACCACGAATTCTTCGACGGCTCAGGTTATCCCGATGCTTTGTCTGGAGAAAGCATTCCTCTTGGTGCGCGCATCATCGCTGTGGCCGACGCCTACGACACCATCACTAGTGACCGCACCTACAAAAAAGGCAGGACTTCCAACGAGGCTCTTTCCGAACTGGAACGCTGCGCCAATGCGCAGTTTGACGGCGCGATCATCCAGGTTTTTGTACGTGCCATGCGCCAACTGCCGAATCCCATCATAGAAGTCGCCACTACCGCACCGCGCAACTCGTAACGCGAGCGGGTGAGACGAACGGTAGTCATTCTCCATTCTCGCTGTTGAAGTCACTGCTCCATTTTGGAACACTTGGCTAGCTAAGGTATGGCCCCAGAAGTGCCGATAAAGCTCGTGTGAAACTGTGGCCATGAACTCCAACGATCCGCAAGTTCCCAGCAAAATGTCGCAGTTAAGGCGGAGCCAGCGAGTTTGCCTGAGGCTTCGGATTTTGGTGCTCAGGGAGGGTCCAGGAAGCAACGTAGCTTCTGAAGAAACGCAAACTCTGATTGTGAACGCTCACGGGGCGCTGATCCAGCTCGCGTTGACGGTGGAAGTAGGGCAGCTTCTGGGAATTAAGAACCTGCAAACGATGGAACAGCTGGTCTGCCGTGTGGTTCATTTGGGGCCGGATCAACTCGGCAAACGGGAAGTGGGCATCGAATATGAAGTTCCTTCGCCGCGATTCTGGCGCGTTACCTTTCCGCCGGCGGATTGGACGCCCCGAAGCCCGGAAGCAAAAGCTCCGACGAAATACGTGCCAAGTGGCAGACCACCGATGAAAAAGAGCCAAGTTGCCACCGCAGGAGTCGAGAAAAAGGAACCCTCTAAACTACCCGGGCCTTTGCAGCGCTGACGGAGTGGGACCACCCGAATGCCTGAAGGCGTTCCACATCGGGAATCTTCCGGTATCTTTTTGAGCTAGGGACTTCAAGCCAATCTAGAAGACCGACGGCTCGTCATCGGGCATCCAGGTCAACTTCCTTGATTGGCAAATCCCAATGTGCGTCCAAAATCTCGAATCGCCGCTGTTCCTCTTTTTTGTATGTCTCCTGATCGGGATAGAGTTGCTTGATCAGCGGTCCGCTGTCAAAGTTGTCGTTGGCGATGGCCGCGTTCTTGAACTCGATTGTCACGCGGTAATCCCAGCGGCCGTCTTCTGTGGTGTGGTAACGCGGCCCCATCATGCTTACCTTTAAGATCCGTCCCAATTCCATTTCCTTCTTTAGGACGGGGTAATGATTCTTTTTGAATAGCGCGAGGAATTCGTCGGCATGGCCCCATTTTGCCTTGTAGTAGTACTCGATCACGAAGGGTTGGCCGTTCGCTTCAGTCCCCGCCGCGCTTTGAGCTGCTCTTGCGCGGGAATGCCCTGCCGCGAGTATTGCCAGAATCCC
>Ga0209415_10011920_pt1 | contig 14563 bp, 8 predicted proteins | sample PeaSoiSIISIP2007_FD_187696 | JGI IMG/M metagenome (GOLD analysis project Ga0209415, IMG submission 187696) | Peat soil microbial communities from Weissenstadt, Germany - SII-SIP-2007 (SPAdes) (version 2) | ecosystem: Environmental > Terrestrial > Soil > Wetlands > Peat | place: Germany...
CCGTTGGATGTTCAAATAGCGAGGGCGTTAACATCTGCGACACGATCGAAGTGAACACGAGCGATGCCGAGACAACCTACACCGACGAGCACGTCGCCGCGCTGACCGCCGAAACCGCCCGGCTGCGCGCCGAGGCCGCCAGCCCGCTAGCCCCCGAGCCGATCCGCCAGCGGCTCACCCAGCGCGCTGACGCGCTGGAGCACATCGCCAAGCGGCACGCCCGGACCGGTATCACCGCGAAAGCAGACGACCATGGATGAACGCGCCGAGATCGAAGCCGCCATGGACCGGCTCCTGGATGGCATCCCGCTGCGGTCGGACGGCAAGCTCACCATCGTGTCCCTGGCCGCCGAGGCGGGCGTCAAGCGGCACGTCCTCACCCACAAGCACACCGACCTGAAAGACCGGTTCAACGCCCTGGTCAAAGCCCAGCACGCCATCCCGGCCAGCGAGACCGCGCTCCGCCAGCAGAATGACCAGCTGCGCCGCAAGCTCGACGACATGCGCGCCGAACGCGACGAGTACAAGCATGCAGCCGACGCCCTTGCCCGCGCGCTCAACGTGCTCACGGCCGAGAACGACAAGCTTCGCAGCCAGATCAGCCGCATCTCGTCGCCAGCGATGCCCGCCCGGCTGACTCCAGCTAACTGAGCGTCGTCAACAGGAATCTCGCCGCCTGCGGCTACGGCCAGGGTGGCTGCGCGAGCACCTCACCCGGACTCCAATACACCGGTGAAGGCGGACAGGTGAGGAGGGCCGGGCTATCCGCAGCAGGTAACGCTGGCTGCCGCACCGAGTTCTTCGCGGGACTGGTGCAGCTTCAGGGATAGCTCTGCCAGCATCTGGCGCAGATTGTCGGTGGCCAACGGGATCTGCCCACTGGGGGGCCAGGTAGCACGCGGTGCTTGAGGTCACGCTCTGTGGCAGCGCATGTCGCTGTGAACCGGCACGTCGGCGACCGGGTGCGCCGACACGCGCAGGATGGAGAGTGGGACGCCCAGACGTTCCGAGAGCCACGTCTTCTCCGTCGGCCCGGCTACGACGGGCGATGATCGCAGCGCCGTCAGCAGTCGAAGACCGACCAGCAGATCTCGTTGCGCAACCGCTGGTCGTCCAGGACGAGTTCGCGAATCGCATCCGGGAGCTGTCCGCGCTGCCAGCGGCACTCGAGCCGTCCGGCGCTGTCAGCCTCGCCTGCGGGCGCCGCCGCACGCGCGGCCTTGATCGCGTAGGCCGCAGCACCCAGCTCGTGTGCGGCGACATGCGCCACCGCCGCCGCCTGGCCGGCCGCGAATGCGGCGTGACGAGCCGCTCCGCTCAGCACCCTTGCCGCCGCCATGGCATGGCCGCCCGCCGCACGGGACACCGACATCCTGATCTCGCCTCGCGCCCATGCCCGGATCTGCTCGATCGCCTGACGAGGCCGGGGGTCTGAGGGCTGCACCGACTCGAACAGATGCAGGACATGCTCCGCGCACGCGGCCGCCCACAAAGCCAGGAGCCGGTGGTCGGAGTCCGTGAGCGTCCCCCCGCGGCGGATAGTGATGAACCGGGGGTCGCGGTCCTTGGGCAGGATCACAGTTCGACCGTAAGGCGATGCTGCACCAGCCTTCAACGCCGGGTTGGGGCACTCATGGCGTCATGCCCCGCAGCCGGTCAACCCGCTCAGGACTCGGCGATGCAGGTCCGCGCTCAGCCCACGTCGGATTCCAGTCGTGGACCACGCAACGTGACCACGTGGCCCTGAGCGGTACCCGTCGTCGGCCACCACCTGGCAGGTTCTGACGACTGCCAACAGCAGGTGCCGGTCTACCCCCGAATCGAACCCGGATGCGCCTGGCTTGACACCTGTGACGGAGTCGAGCATCCATCGGTGGTCACATACCGTCCCCAGCCAGACCGGGGGTGCAGGTCATGACAAGAAACCCCGCAAGAGTGCAAGAGCCGATCGCGACGCGACAGGTCCGCAACACGGCTGAACCTTCTGGGGAACTGTCGGTCGGCGACGTCGTGGTCATCGGTGAGGTCGCGCTGGCGGTCGGCAGGTCTGCCGGCTGGGAGCCGGTCAGCGGCTCTGTGAATGAGGTCCGTACCTGCGAGCACGGCACCCGCCCGCTGCCGGTGCCGGCCGAGCCAGGCGAACCCGTGCCCGGATCCCCCGCGAAGGAGTACCGCGATGACTGTCCTTGAGGGCCCGGAGTACCAGGCCGCCCGCGACCGGATCAAAGGCAACCCGGTCATCAGCATGATGGCAGCTGGTATCGCCGCCGTGCCGTTGGCGCAGATCGCGCACGAAGACGGGACGCCCCGCTTCGAGTTCATGCAGCAGGCCAACCGAGCCTTCGACGACGCCCAGGCGCGCAATGCGGGCAATCCCGGTTACGAGCCGTACCCGGCGGGCGCGCCGAGGCACCTGGGGCTGGTCGCCGAGGCGGTCCTCGCCGAGCGCGCGGCGATCCGCGAGGCGGTCGGCTCCGCGATGGCCGCGCCCGGCACCAGCCCGGAGTCCACTTCCCTGTCAAGTCAACGTGTTGAAGTTCAACCGCTATCCGATCTGACCCGCCAGAACTGTGGCTGCGTTCTGGCCTGATGGCTCCGGCGTCTTAACGCCCGCGCCTGCCCGTGCCCGGCCCGTCTGGATATACTCGGGCGGCCCGGCCGGGGCATGCTCTGGATCGCCGTTCGGCTCGGTCGCCTCCGGCCAGATCGGGCCGTCGCAGAGGGATCGGTTGTTTAGTGGCGTCCCAGCTGTATCTGGGATGGCTATCGCAGCGCAGTGACGGCTTGATCCGCCGTACGATCGGTCCCGCCCTTGCCCCGCGGTTGCGCTAGGGTCTTAAGTGCTACGGGCCCAGGGCGGTTCAGAAGACGGCTTCCCGCTTGGTCCCGGTGCGTTTGGTGGTCAAGGTCACCGGGGGTGTTCTGCGCCCTCAAAGGCGAGGTCATGTACATCGAGTCTCTCGTGCTCCAGAATTTCCGTTGGCCGCGCTCGACATCGAGACCCAGGTGGCCGGCGGCAGTCTGGCGGGTGAGTTCGACATGACCTCGGCGCACCTGCCCACGCTGACGGTCCTGATTATCGAGGAGCCGGAGAACAGCACTATCTTGCCTATTGGCCGCCAAGCGGCCGAAGCCAATCGATTGCACCCGGGCGGGACGCACCGATCCGGCCGTTTGGCATTCCCCGCGAAGCAAAGAAGCCGTATAGTCAGGGCCAGGATAAGGGGGGCGGATGGCTGAGCGTGCGCTGACCCACAAAGGTCATTCCATTGTCATTAATGACGATCCGGACGAAATGACCGTATCGATCGACGGTGAGCCGCTCCGGGTCTTCGGAGCCGCGGGGCGTTACTGGACGCCCCACCAGGGGTACCAGCAGTTCGACTCACTCGACGACCTCGCCAGGGCCGTGGCCGCGATCACCCGCAAGCCGGACCGTTAACCGCCATGGCCGCACTGCGCAAGCGCATCAACCAGGCTGACATGTCCTCCGACCAGCGCGACCGCTACGTCAAGGCGGTTCTGCAGATGAAGCAGACCGGGGTCTACGACTGGTACGTGCAGACGCACATCGACAGCATGTGGATGCAGACCGATGGCACCATGAACATGTGGGCGCACCACCGGCCGGCGTTCCTGCCCTGGCATCGCCAGTTCATGCTCGATTTCGAGAATGACCTGCGTACCGCGGACACCGCGCTGACCGGCAAGCCAAGCGATCTCACGCTGCCCTACTGGGACTGGATCAACTACCGGTCGAAGAAGAAGTTCCTGTGGTGGGGCCGGATCTGGGGCGACAATTTCATGGGCCCGAACGGCTCGGGGTCGAATAACGAGGTGACCAGCGGACCGTTCCAGGGCGGCGGCACGGGCTGGGTTCTCAGCTACAACTCGGGTCCCGGTTTCACGCCTTTCACTCCAGTCGGGCCGGCTTACCTGACGCGCCAATTCGGGCAGGACCCGAACGTCGACAGCCTGCCTACCCAGGAGCAGTGGGACGCGGCGCGCGCCCTCACCGTCTACGACACGGCTCCCTGGGACTCGAACGTGGGCGTCAACCCGGCCCCGTCACTCAACCCGGTGCGCTTCGCCGGCATCAACAGCTTCCGCAACGTGTTCGAGGGCTGGGTGCCTTACTACGACAGCGCGACGGCGCTGCCGCTCAACGTCAACCTGCACAACCGGGTGCACGTCTGGGTGGGCGGCGCGATGGGGCCGATGAGCTCGCCCAACGACCCCGTGTTCTTCCTGCACCACTGCAACGTCGACCGGCTGTGGGCGCAATGGTGGTCCGACGACCCGTCGCGGCCCTACCTGCCGAAGGACGGTGAGCCCAACCCGACCGACCCGGTCGGTGACCCCAACCCGCTGATCGACCTGCAGGGTCACCACCTGCACGACCCGATGCCGCCCTGGGACGGCCGCAACGACCCGCTCAAGGGGACGATGCCCACGATCACGCCCGCCGACGTGCTCAACCACCTCGCGCTCGGCTACGGCTACGACCCCGACGACCGGGTGGCGCTGACCGCCTCCGGCACGCCGTAGGCGGCGGCCATGGACTTCCTCGCCCAGCTCGCCTCCGGGCTGCTGCACATACTCGGCCAGCTCGCAATCTCCTTCGAGAGCCCCGGGGAGTTCAACCGGCTGATGCGCCGCCTCGGCTGGGCCACCAGCGTCGACACCGCCGGCTACGCCACCCTGGTGTCCACGTTCGCCGCCACCGACCCGTTCGAGGACCTGGAGTCCATCTTCGACCAGCTCGAGGCGGGCACCGGCGACCCGCTGGAACTGGCCGAGCAGCTGCTGACCGGCCTCACCCAGATCCTGACGCAGATCCGCGGCCTGATCGACACGCCGCCCACGGGCCTGCCCGCACCGCTCGACGACCCCAGCTTCTGGAGCGACAGCGCCGTCGAGCTGGTCGACACCATGATCAGCGATTTCCTCGCCGCCCGCAGCCCGCTGATGCAGGCGCTGCTGATCGCGATCGGCTTCATCGACATCACCCCGGCCACCCCGGCGGGCCCCAACCGGCTGCCCTACCTGCAGACCACCGTGCACTGGGACCGGCTGACCCAGCTGGCCAGCGACCCGGAGGGCCTGGTCGGCTCGGTCTACGGCTGGGGCGGCCCGTCCTTCGACGTCACCCGTTTCCTCGACGTGACCTGGCGCATCATGCGCGGCATACCGCTCGCCGCCAGGATCGAGCCGCTCGACCCGACGCTGTCTGCTCGCTACTACGACCCGGGCAACCCCGCGCTGCCCTCGCTCGGCCAGCTCGCCATCCCGCTGGTCAGGTCAGCCAACGCCGACTGGAGCGACTACGCCGAGTTCGGCGTGCTGCTGTTCCCCATCCCGCCCAGAGGCCAGCCAGCTGCCGCGCCCGTCGGCTTCGCGATCACGCCGCTGGCCAGCGGGTCCGTGGCGGCCATGCCACCCGCCGATTCGCCGTTCACGCTGGCGATCTCCGGCTCGTTCCAGGCCAGCGATGTGTTCGCCGCCGAGATCCGCCCCGGCGACGTCGACCTCACCGTCAACAGCGGCCCGGCGCAGATCGACGCGTCGCTCGCCATCGCCGGCCAGCCCGCGACGCCGTGGATCTTGTTCGGCGACCCGGGCGGCACCCGGCTGGAAGTATCGGGCCTCGCCGCCGGGATCGAGGTGAAGGGAACGGCCGGCGGGGTCGAGGTGATCCTCTCCGGCGGCGCGGTCGGCCAGGCGGCCGACGGCACCGACGGCGCCACCCTGTACCTGGACTTCGGCTCTGGCGACGGCTTCCTGCAGCAGATGCTCGGCAGCGGCACCCAGCAGGTCAGCCTGTCCGGCGCGTTCAAGTGGTCGAGTCAGGCCGGGCTGAGCCTGAGCGGCCAGGCCAAGGTGCAGGCGACCATCCCGCTGCACGTGACCATCGCGGACGTGCTCGACCTCGACGAGCTCGACATCGGGCTTACCGTCTCCGGCTCGGGCGCCGCCCTCGTCATCGCGATCAGCGGCGGGCTCACCCTCGGTCCGGTCCAGGCCACCGTGCAGCGAGTCGGCCTCGAACTCGACCTGGACCCGGTGCCGGCCAACGCCCCGCCTGGCAACCTGGACAAGCTCAACCTCGGGTTCGCCTTCAAGCCACCGGACGGCCTCGGCCTGCAGCTCGACATGGGCCTGGTCAGCGGCGGCGGGTTCATTTCCTTCGACCCCGACAAGGGCCAGTACGCCGGCGTCCTCGACGTCATGATCGCCGACGTGGTGGCGGTCAAGGTCATCGGCGTGCTCGACACGCAGCTGCCCGACGGCTCCGAGGGATTCTCGCTGCTGCTGATCATCACCTTCGACCTGCCGCCCATCCAGCTCGGCTTCGGCTTCACGCTGAACGGCGTCGGCGGGCTCGGCGGCGTCAACCGCACCATGGCGCAGGACGCGCTGCGGGCCGGGCTGCGGGCGCACACGCTGAACAGCATCCTGTTCCCGTCGGACCCGGTGGCCAACGCCCCGCAGATCATCAGCGACATCGAGTCGTTCTTCCCGCCGCAGCAGGGCCGCTACCTGTTCGGCCCGATGCTGTCGATCGGCTGGGGCACGCCCACCCTGCTCGACTTCGAGGTCGGCGTCATCCTCGAGGTGCCCGACCCGGTGCGCATCGCCATCCTCGGCGAGATCAACGTGGCCATCCCCGACCCGGACGTGGCGCTGATCCAGATCCACATCGACGTGCTCGGGCTGATCGACTTCGGTCTGGAGAAGCTGTCCATCGACGGCACCATGTTCGACTCCTACCTGCTGGCATACCAGCTCGCCGGAGACATGGCGCTGCGCTTCAACTGGGGCGGCGACCCCAACTTCCTGTTCTCGCTCGGCGGGTTCAACCCGAAGTTCAGCCCGCCGCCCGGCATGCCGGCGCTGCAGCGGATGAGCGTCAGCATCGGCGACGGCGACAACCCGCGGCTCAGCTCCAACTCCTACCTGGCAGTCACCTCGAACTCGCTGCAGTTCGGCGCGAACGTCGACGCGTACGCCTCGGCCGGCGGCTTCTCCGTGCACGGCTTCATCGGGTATGACGCGCTGTTCATCTTCTCCCCGTTCTCCTTCGAGATCGACTTCTCCGCCGGCTTCGACATCTCCTACGACGGCACGTCGCTCGCCGGGATCAACCTCAACGCGTCCCTGTCCGGACCGCGGCCCTGGCACCTGCACGGCGACGCGAGCTTCAACATCCTGTTCTTCAGCGTGTCCGCGTCCATCGACCTCACCTGGGGCGACAGCACCCCGGCCACGCTACCGTCCGCGCCGGTGCTGCCGCCGCTCGCAGCCGCGCTCGGCAACCCGGGCAACTGGAGCGTGGCGCTGCCGTCGCAGGCCACCCAGCCGGTCACCTTGCGCACCAGCCAGCCGCCGGCGCAGACCCTGCTCGCCCACCCGATGGGCGCGCTCACCGCGCGGGAAACCGTGGTACCGCTCGACATCCCGGTCACCCAGTTCAACGGGGCCACCCCCGCCGACGGGAACGAATTCCAGATCACCGCGGTCACGCTGAACGGCCACCCCGTCGACTACATCCCGCATACCGAGCAGTTCGCGATCGCCCAGTACACCACGATGAGCGACGCGGACAAGCTCAGCGCGCCGTCCTACGAGCCGTTCGACGCCGGGGTGGCGATCGGCGCCCAGCCCATCGCCGGCGGGCACGACTCGCCCCGCACCGTCACCTACCAGGAGCGCTACATCGACGACTACGCGCAGCAGTCCCGGTTCGGCAGCATCTACACAATGCCGGCCAGCGTGCACGACGCCCTGGCGGGCAACGGCGCAGGCGCGCGGTCCCCGGTCGCCGCCGGCGGGCTGCAGCGGTTCACCACCCCGGGCATGAGCAGCCCCATCGCGGTCAGCCCCGCCAGCTACGCCATCGCGAGCACCGTCGACCTGACCGCCCGTGCGGACATCCTGGCGTCAGCCACCACCCGGTACGAGGCGGTGTCCGTCATGCAGGCCTACCTCGCCGCGCATCCGGACGAGCAGGGCGCGCTCCAGGTCGTCCCCGCGCACGAGGTGGCGCCGTGACCGATCCCGGGCGCTACCACTTCGTGGCCTGGTCGCGGCGCGGCATCGGGAGCGAACTCGCCAACCCCGACTACGGCGGCGCGCTGCCGGTGCGCGGCACGCTCAGCGCGGCGCTGACCGTCGCCGCGCAGGGCCCGTCGCCCGCCAGCCAGGCGGCACCGCCGGTGACCGTGCTCACCTACGGGCCAGGCGACGTGCTCGGTCTCGACGCGCGGCACGTGATCAGGACCGACCCCAAGGACGGCACCGCCAACTACGAGCCGAACTACCTGGCCTGCATCGAATTCGACCTGCCCGACCTGCCGTGGCTGTTCACCCCGGCCGCCCCGGCCGGCGACAGGCTCCGCCCGTGGCTCGCCCTGGTGGTGCTGAAAGACGGCGAGTACACCCCGGTCACACCGCCGCCGCAGCCGCTGCCCGCGATCGACGTGAGCGCGCCCGGCGCGCTGCAGCCGCTCGACGACGCGTGGAACTGGGCGCATACCCAGGTGTCAGGTGACGCCGGCCTCGCCGCCACGCTAAGCGGCACGCCTGGCGCGGTCATCTCCCGGCTGATCTGCCCGCGGCGGCTCGACCCGGAGACCGGTTACACGGCGTTCCTGGTGCCGGCCTTCGAGGCGGGCCGCCTGGCCGGGCTCGGCCAGGACGTCTCCGGCCTCACCAGCACGCCGACCGCGTGGACCGCCGCCACCCAGGGACCGCTGCGGCTGCCGTACCTCTACACCTTCGGCTTCCACACCAGCGACCAGGGCGACTTCGAGTCGCTCGTGCGCCGCCTGGTGCCGCGCAAGCTCGGCGCCGGCATCGGCCAGCGGCCGATGAGCGTGGACAACCCGATGGCAGACTTCCCCTCCGCCGGGCCCCCGCTCGGGCTCGACGGCGCGCTGATGAGCCTGGTGACCACCGAGACGCCGTGGAACGACCCGGCCAAGACCACCTTCCAGGACGCGCTCGCCACCTTCATCAACGTCCCCGCCCCGCTCACCGACGACCCCGCCCACCCCAACCCGGACGACCCGGTGGTCGTGCCGCCCATCTACGGCCGCTGGCACGCCGGCGTGCCGACCGTGTCGCCCGGCGCGACTGGCTGGCTCGACGGGCTCAACCTCGACCCGCGGCCGCGCACAGAAGCGGGCACGGGAACCCAGGTCATCCAGGCGCACCTGACCGCGCTGATGGCCTCGGCCTGGCAGCAGGTCGCCGGGATCGAACTGGCCAACAGCATGCTGCGCGGCGCGCAGCTCGCCCGCGGCACGCTCACCCTGCTGCACGCGCGCCGGCTCGCCGTCGCGTCCAACGCCACCCTGCTCAGCGTCACCGCGCCGCTGCACGCCCGCCTGCTCGCCAGCCCGCAGACGGTCCGCGTGGTCATCGCCGGCAGCCGGGTGCCCGGCCAGATGTTCGCGCCCGCGTTCCGCCGCATCACCAGCCCGGCGGGGGCGATCCGCCAGCGGCAGGCGGCGGCGGGAGCGGTCATCGGGAGCCTCGGCGCCCTGGTGGACCGGGTCAACGCCGCCGAGATCGCCATCGTGCCGCCGCCCGCCCCGCCCGGCGGCCTCGTCGCCATCGAGGACATCAGCGACGCGGTCCGCCCGCCGTGGGCGAAGTACCTGCCGATCAGGCTAGTCGCGCACACCCCGGAGGGCACGCTCCGCGCGGTCATCGAGGCCGACAGCTCCTCCGGCGGTATCCGCATCGCCGGGCTGACACCGCGGGCACTCGCCGCGGTGCCGCCGCGCCCCGGCTTCGCGATCACCGAGCCGCCCGCGGCTGGAACCGGCACGGGCGGCACGGCCACGGGCGGCACGGGCACAGGAGGCACAGGCGCCGACTCCGTGGAGGCGAGCCGCTTCCGGCAGGCGATGATCGCGCTCGGCGGCGCGCTCCAGGCGCCCGCCGCCGACCCGCCGCTCGCCGCGGCGCTCGACACGCAGGCGCTGCGCGACACCGTGGTGGCCAGGCTCGACCCGGCGGTGACCGTGCCCGCCCGCGTCCTGTCGCTTGTCGACATCGGCGCCAGGCTCGGCTGGCAGCCGCTCGACCCGATCCAGCCGATCATGGCCGCGCCGTCGTTTCCGCAGCCGATGTACGCGCCGCTGCGCGACCTGTCACCGGATTACATCCTGCCCGGCGTCGAGCAGATCCCGCCGGACACCGTCGGCCTGCTGCAGTCCAACCACGCGTTCATCGAGTCGTACATGGTCGGGCTCAACCACGAGATGGCCCGTCAGCTGCTGTGGGCCGGCTACCCGACCGACCTGCGTGGCAGCTACTTCAGGCAGTTCTGGGATGTCAGCGGCTACGTGCCGCAGGCCACTGACCCGACCGACCCAACGCAGCTCGCCGAGCTGCTCAAGGACATCCCGCCGATCAACACCTGGCCGCTGGCCGGACCGCTCGGCACGCACGAGAACCGGACCGGGATCGTCCCGGACAACGTGGTGCTGCTCATCAGGGGCGAACTGCTGCGCCGCTACCCGAACACGGTCATCTACGCGGCCAAGGCCAAGCTCGACGGCAGGCAGCGGGTCATCGACCCCACCGACGAGCGGTACCCGCTGTTCGCCGGGACGCTGCCGACCGACATCACGTTCATCGGCTTCAATCTCAGTGAGGCGGACGCCAAGGGCGGCACCGCCGCCTCCCCCGAGGGTTTCTTCTTCGTCTTCCAGCAGCATCCCACCGAGCCGCGGTTCGGCCTTGAGCCGTCGGCGACCGGGACGGTGCAGCACTGGGCCGACCTGGCCTGGACCAACTTCGGCGTGCCGAGGCAGCAGGCCGCCGCGCCGGCCACCAGACCAGCCGCCGCCACGCCGGCGATCGTCACCTACAGCAACGGCTGGGCGCCCTGGCGGCTGGCCTCCCAGGTCTTCGGCACGGTGCTGGCGCAGACCAGCCTGCCCGCCTTCCTCTCCGCGGCCGCCGCGCCGCAGGACATCGCGATCTCCGACGACGCGGACGACCCCGGCGACACCGCGAACACCTGGGGCGCCGACGCCGCCCAAACCGCCTACATCACCTTGCGGATGCCCTTCCGCATCGCCATCCACGCCGACCTCATGGTGCCCACGTGACCGATCAACCGCCCCCCGCCGAACCCGGCTCACCCGCCCCCGCAGCCGATGGCGCGGCACCCGCTGACGAGATCATCATCAACCGCTCACCGCTCGCCGCCGGCGTGCCGGTGCTGCTGCTGCCGGTGCGCATCGAGACCCGGTTCGTCAGCCAGCCCGCCGTCACCGTCAAGGGACAGGCGAGCGGCCCCAGCCTGCTGGTCCGGGTCTACCCGGATACGATCAGCGTCTCCTCCTTCGAGCCAGAGCTGTCCGCGGACGAGGTGACCGCGGGCACTGCATACTGGGACCTGATATGGCGGGCCGGCCTGCCGCCCGCGGCCGACGCCGCGCAGGCACCCTGGCGGGTGCTCGCCGGCGCTTACACCCCGCAGCGGGCGGCCTGGATCGCCACGACGATGACCCCGGTCAACATCGCCGACCAGCCGGCCGCGCCGACACCGGACGGCGAGCAGCCGTCACCGCCGCCGGCCTATCCCACCCCGCCCGGCCGGGCAAGCTCGTATGAAAAGGCGCCCGCGGCGAGCGCGCTGCCCGACGCCTGGACCGTCTTCCTGTACCGGGGAGACCAGGTCACCGCCTACACCGGCGCGCCGATCCCGGCCAGCCTGCCGGTCGGGCTCACCCCGCACGACGGGACGCTGCCCGACGGGCTGCCGGTGGACGCCGGGATGCGCTGGCTGGTGGACTTCGCCGAGGCGGTCAGCGTCGGCATGGGCCTGACCATCCCGCTCACCCCCGATGACCTGCGGGTCGGCTTCGACCGGATCGTCGTGCTCGGCGTCCGCGGCGGCAAGCAGGACGGGCCGGGCAACGCCCAGTTCGCCGCCCTGCTCGACGCGCATCATTACACCGACGGCGTGGCCTTCGTGCCGCAGGGCACGCCGACCAACAACACAGCGGACGCGCCCGCCGGGTACAGCCGCAAGGATCCCGACTACGCCATCAGCTTCGCGGTCGAGCGGAGCGCGCCGCTGACCGGCGACGCCACAGCGGACGGCCCGGTCGCGGCCGGGCTGCTCGGCCTGCCGGTGCAGGTCTTCGACCACGTGCAGTACGCCGACGGCCACGGCGCCGTCAACGGCCGTGCCATGCTCACCGCGCTGTGGCCGGCCACCCTCGGCTACGCCATGGACCAGATGTTCGCGCCCGTCTTCTCGGCACAGGCGATCGACCAGGCCCGCAGCTACGCGCTGGCCAGCGCCATCCCGCGCGGCGCGCTGCCCGCGCTGCGCGCCGGCACCACCCCCTACGGGCTGCTGCCCGTCACCTCGCTCGCCGCCTATGCCGCCGCGCCGACCCCTCCGTCGCTGTTCGTGCCGCCAGACCCGGAGGCGGCGCTGGTGGGCTTCCTCATGCCGCTGATCGCCATCTGGGCCGCGAGCACCGCAGGCGCGCCGCACATCGGCGCGAGCGCCGACCCCGACCAGGACCTGCTGCAGGTACTCGGCATGGACGCCAGCTCGATGGACTTCCGCGCCCGGCAGGTGCTCGGCGACGAGGCGATGTGGAACCTCCTGCTGTTCCTCGGCCTGCCCGTCGAGGAATGGTGGCCCGAGCACCTGGCGCGCGGCCGCGCGCTGCTCGACTCCATTGGCCTGACCGGCTGGGACCCGCGGGTGATCCATACCTCGATGGGCCGCGACAGTTACCCGGTCCCCTACTCCACCGTGCAGGACGGCCCGCTGTCCGAGCAGGCGCCGCTGACCGCGGACGCCAGCGTCGGCGGCACGCTCGTCAACTACATCAGCTGGATCGGGAGCGCCTCGATCGACGACCTGCAAAACGAGAACTACCCCGGCCCGGCGACGCCGACCTCGGTGCTGTACCGGGTGCTGCGGCAGTCGATGCTGCGCGAGTACGTGAGCCTGGCCGGACTGGCCCAGGTCAGCAACGGGACGCTGCAGTCCTCGGCGCTGCGCGAGGCCGAGCTGGTGAACATCAGGCAGGCCACGGTGAGCATCACCCCGTGGGACATCCTCGCCCGGCCGGTTACCACCGGGTCCGCGCTCACCTGGGGTCAGTACCTGCACGACCTCGACCCGCCGCCAGGGTCGCCGTTCGCCAGGCTCGCCGAGCTGCGCGCCAGCCTCGGCACGCTGGCCGCGCTGCCCACCGCCGAGCTTGACCGGCTGCTGACCGAGACGCTCGACGCGTGCAGCCATCGCCTCGACGTGTGGGTGTCGGCGATCGCCAACTCGATCCTGGCCAGGCAGCGGGCCACGCAGCCCGCCGAGGGCGCACCCACCATGCACCTGGGCGGGTACGGATGGGTGGAGAACGTCCGCCCGGCGCCGGCCACGGTGCAGGTGTCCGGCGCCGACGCCGACGCCGTCACCCGGCTCGACGAGAGCCGCCGCCCGGTGATGCCGGAACAGGACTGGGTGGCGCTGCGCCCGGTGCAGCAGCCGGCCAGCGACAACGGCGGCTTCGTGCACGCGCCGTCGATGACCCAGGCGGCCGCGGGCGCGGTGCTGCGCAGCGGGTACCTCACCCACCGGGCCACCCCGGACGAGCAGGTGCTCGCCGTCGACGTGTCCTCTGACCGGACCCGCGGCGCGCTGTGGCTGCTCGACGGGGTGCGGGAGGGGCAGTCGCTCGGCGCGCTGACCGGCTACCAGTTCGAGGAGGCGCTGCACGAGGCCGGGCTCGACGTCTACATCCAGCCGTTCCGCGACAAGTACCCGCTGATCGGCGACGAGCTGACGCCGGCCAGCCCGGCCAGCACCGACGTCACCCCGTCGCAGGTGGTAGACGGCGTGAAGTTGCGCGTCGGCTGGCAGGCGGGCGAGCTGACCGCGGGCACCGTCTGGGGCGCGGGGCTGCCCGCGCCCGCGCCGCCGGGCAACGACACGCAGAACGCGGTGCTTGGCTACGTCGCCGCGCTCGACGACCTGCTCGACGGGCTCGGCGACCTGTCTCTCGCGGAGAGCGTGTACCAGATCATGCGCGGCAACTTCGGCCGCTCTGGCGGCATGCTCGACGCGGTGTCCCGCGGCGACCACCCGCCGGCGCCTGACCTGGCCGACACGCCGCAGGCCGGGCTCGACGTCGCGCACCGGCTGATGCTGCTGTTCGCCGGGGCGCCGCTGGCGGCGCCGGGGTGGGGCGGCGTCACCACCCGGCCGCGGGCCGCCGCCGAGCCGTGGCTCGACGCGTGGCTCGGCGGCCTGCTGCCCGCACCGGACACCGTGCGGTGCACCGTCTCCTGGACCGCGGGCGGCGCCATCCAGCAAGTCACCGTCTCGCTGCGCGACCTGGACATCGGGCCGCTCGACGTGCTCGCGCTCGCCGACGCCGCCGACCGCCCGCAGCGCTCTGAGCTTGAGAACCGGATCGCGTACGCGGCGGGGCCGCCGGCCGGCGCGCAGACCGTGACGATCAGCTACGACACCGCCGGCCTGCCGGCCGACACCGTCGGCTTCCCCGACCTGCTC
>Ga0209415_10011921_pt1 | contig 14562 bp, 8 predicted proteins | sample PeaSoiSIISIP2007_FD_187696 | JGI IMG/M metagenome (GOLD analysis project Ga0209415, IMG submission 187696) | Peat soil microbial communities from Weissenstadt, Germany - SII-SIP-2007 (SPAdes) (version 2) | ecosystem: Environmental > Terrestrial > Soil > Wetlands > Peat | place: Germany...
CCCCGTATTCGTAGAAGGCCTGGGCCTCGTAGATGTCCGTGTAGACGAGCTTCGAATCGTACTGATCGAAGCCAGCCTCGAAGACGGCGCTGACCCGGAACTGCTTGGCGATGGGAGAGCGCGCGCCGCTCCCGAACGAGATGCCGATCTGCGGGGACGTCACCTGGACGCAGTCGCCCAGGCCGACCGCGAGCTGCTTCGCGAGCGTCTTGCCGACGACGATCCCCGGCATGCGCGCGACCTCGGCGGAGCTCTTGCACGGATCGGGGTCGATCGAGTCCGGGACGTAGTCGTCATCGGGGAGCCGACTCTTGTAGCCGCCGTTCGGGGTCACTTCGCCGACCGGCGCGGGGGCGGTGCGCGCCCCCACGCGAGAGCTCTTGCGGTGCGGTGCCTCGGGGGCAATCCCCGCAGCCGTCGGGGCTCCTGCCCCCGCATCGGGGACCTGCGCCTCGCCTTCGACCTCGCGACGCATCCATTGCAAGAGCGTGTCGGTCCCGCCGTCCGTATCGCGCGCTCCGTGGGGGAAGTCGTCGCGCAGGGGCTCGTCGCGGACCGGGTCGAATTGCCGTTCGGGCGGCTTGGCCCCGGGGCGGCGCAACCCGGCCAGGCTCCCCGCGACGACGTGCTCGGGGAGATCGAGGACCCGCAGCATGAGCTCCGGGTCGACCCCCTTGAGGAGCACGCCGGTCGCCGTGCGATCGCCGTGGGTGACCATCATCGGATTGATGACGAACGGCTCCGCCGCGACGATGCCCGGGACGTGCTCGACCTTGCTCATGACGTCCCGGTACTCGCGGAAGTCGATCGAGTACTTGAGGACGAGCACGTGGGCGTTCACGCCCAGGATCTTCTCCCGAAACTGGTCGAGGAATCCGCCGGTCACGCTGAGGACGATCGTCAGCGCCGCCACGCCCAGCGTCACGCCGCCGATGGCCAGCGCCGTGCTGATCGAGATCATGTTGCGCTTCTTCGAGCCGATGTACCTGAGCGCGATTGTGAGCGGGTAACCCATTGGCGTCGTCGAGTGCGAGTCCCGGGGCCCGGGCGGCCCCCTCGTACCACGGATCTTTTGCGCCTGCCCTACGCGGAAGTCCTACCTCCACCGAGGCGCGCCAGGGGGTGAGCCGGGGAAAACTTTGCGAGGTCGTCACCTCGATCGGGTCGAGGTTCCGCGAACATAGGCGGGACGAAGAGCCGAGCCTCGGCCGGATCGGTTCTTGCTCAGCCGACGCTCGGCTTTCAACGCACCAGATACGAGATACCTTTGGCATTCGTCGAGGACCCATGACCAACGCCCCGAAGCCGCCGCAGGGCCCTCCGTCGCGTACGTCCGACCATCCCACGATGGGGATGAGGCCGGAGCTCGGTGCCCCGGACACCGGCACGCCGCCCCCGTCGAAGATCGATGCGTTCGTCGGCAAGACGATCGACGGCAGGTACCTGATCGAGCGCATCCTCGGCGAAGGCGGGATGGGCATCGTCTACGCCGCGCGTCACAAGGTGATCGGCAAGAAGGTCGCCATCAAGGTGCTCCGCGGGGAGATGGCGACCGACAAGGATGTGAACGAGCGCTTCCTGCAGGAGGCGCGTGCCGCGAGCGCGATCGGGAACCCGCACATCATCGACATCAGCGACTTCGGTCAGCTGCCCGACGGGGCGACGTACTTCGTGATGGAGTTCCTGGATGGCAAGAGCCTGAGCCAGATCCTGTCGGAGGGTAATGGCCCGATCCCCGTGTCGCGGCTGTGCCACATGGCCAAGCAGATGGCACAGGGGCTCGCGGCAGCCCACGCGGCGAACATCGTCCACAGGGACCTGAAGCCGGACAACGTGATGCTGATCAACCGCGGGGCCGAGAAGGACTTCGTGAAGATCCTCGATTTCGGCATCGCGAAGGTGGGCGGCGGGACCAAGAAGATGACCCAGGCCGGCAGCGTCTTCGGCACGCCGCACTACATGAGCCCCGAGCAGGCGGCGGGAGCCGCGGTCGACCACCGCACGGACGTGTACGCGCTCGGCGTCATCCTCTACGAGATGGCGTGCGGCAAGGTGCCGTTCGACGCCGACAACTTCATGGGGATCCTGACGCAGCACATGTACAAGTCCCCGGTCCCGATCCGCGCGCTCGTCCCGGAGATCGACGTCCCGCCGGGGCTCGACGCCGTCATCCTCAAATGCCTGACGAAGAAGCCCGAGGGGCGCTACTCGACGATGGACGAGCTCGTGGCCGACCTGGAGAAGCTCGATCGGGGCGTCCTCCCTGACGCGGTCCAGGAGATGATGGCGCGATCGGGAGGGTTCAACGTCCCCGCCGACTACTTCCGGTCGTCGGCGATGCCCGCCCCGGTGCCGGCTTCGCCGCTCGTCCCTGTCAAGCGGTGGCCGCTTTACGCCGTCATGGCAGCGGTCGCGACGGTGATCGGCGTCGTCGTGGCGGTCGTCGTCGGCAAGAGCGCGAACAGCACGGCCGGGACGCGGCCCGTCGCCCCCGCCATCTCGGCGCCGGCCGTCCCGAGTACCGCCGCCCCGACAGTCGTCTCGAGCGCGACTCCTGCCGTGACGCTCACTCCCGTGGCGACCATGCGCGAGGTGCTCGTGAGCGCCTCTCCGCCCGATGCGACGATCGCGCGCGACGGCAAGGTCCTCGGCCCGCAGCCGGTCGTGTTGCACCTCGCGGAAGGCGAGCGGGCGTCGCTCCTCATCGCACGAAAGGGCTACAGGTCGAAGACCGTGGCCGTGGACGGAACGGACCCGAGGCAGTCGTTCTCGCTCGAGGCGATCGCAGCGGGTGGCGCGGCGCCTGGCGCTGCCCGGCCGGCGCCCGCGGCAGGATCGAAGCTCGGCAACATGGACGACGTCGGCGACCCGTTCGCCAAGCACTAATCCCGCTTGGCGAACTGCGTCCCGTTCCACGCGTAGCGGACGTTGCTGATGCCGCTCCAGGGGAGAAGGAGCGGCTCCACGGTCCCGCTACCGGGCGGATCCTGCGCCCACGGGTAGGTCTTCTCCGTCCAGCCGGTCGCGCGGCCCGGAGCGGCGAGCACGTCGAATGACTTTCCGCCGGGCGCAGGGATGAACTGTACGAGCCCCTGCACCCGCTTGCCGCCCGCCTCGCGGCCGGTCTCGATGGCAAAGACGCGGGTGATGACGTCGGCGCGCACCTCGTAGACGAAGAGCAGCTCCGAGTCGACGCTCTCTCCGCCGGACCCGGACATGTGGCGCACCCCGCGGACGATGATGTCCGCCGCCCCGCCGCCCGTGAGGTCGCGCGCGGACAGATCCTTCACGTCGCCCGGGTCGGCGAACTGAGAGAGCGTGCTGTACGCGTAGCCGAGGCCCCCCTTGAAGCCCGGGCCGAAGACGACCACGTCGCGCCCAATGAGGACGACGCGCTCCGGGCGCCCGTCGCCCGCGACGTGGACGCGCAGGTCGACCTTCGGCGCGACGTCCGCGCCGACGCCGCGGTCCTTGCGGTACTGATCGAGAACGCGCGCCGAAAGGTCTCCCCCCTTCGACACCTTCGGCGTCGGCGGCTCGACGGGATGGACGGGCGGCGGGTGCTCGGGGGTGCCGGCGCTGCCGGGCAGCTGCTCCTTCTGCGCGATCTCCTTGCCCTTCGTGAACCGCGCTCCATCCCACCGCCACGTCTGCGACCGGACCGCGCCCCACGGGAACAGGATCGGCTCGACGTCGCTGACGATCGGTTCCTGGTAGGAGAGGGCGTCCCAGTTCACGGCCGGCTCGACCGCGACCTCGATGTCTCCGCGCCCCATGTGCACCGAGTTGTCGATGTGCCGGTCCGAGTGGCGCACGGCGATCTCGTGCGCGAACGTCACACGAGGTTCGTCGCTCGCGCTCATGACGCTGAGGACCTCGACGAACTCGCGCGTGGCATCGCCGACGCTCGCGCGCCGCCTCAGGATCACGTCGGCCTTGCTTCTGCCGGTGACGTCGCGCACGTCCAGCTTCACGAGCTCGCCGCCCAGGTCGCGGAAGAAGAAGCCCGTCCCGCCCATGTACGACGTTCCGCAGATGGTCACGTAGTGCTCGAAGACGGCGACCCGCTCGCGCATTCCGTTGCCGAGCAGGTCGGCGACGACCTCGGCCACGGGCGCGATCCTCGTCAGCCCCTTCGGAGTGAGCAGCTGCTCGATCATCGAGAGCTCCGGTTCGCTCGGAACCCAGGGCATCGCCGAGGGGTGCTGCGCGTCGCCCGGTCCGGTAGCGATGATCGCCTCGTCGCCGTCGAAGTAGCGCGCGACGCCGTGGATGCCGACGCGCGTCGTGCGGGCCTCGGGGAGCGCGCTCCACGGGATGATCGCCTCGAAGCTGTAGCCGCCCCCCATCGGAGCCTCGACGATCTTCGCGCCAGGGACGGTCGCGTGCCGTCCGTAGCGGACGCTCCCCTCGCTCTCGCCGGGTTTGCCCGCGTAGAGGGCGATTCCATACGTCGTGTACCCGCCGCCAGGCTGGGGCACCGCCAGCAGGAGCGACACGTGATCCTGCCCCGCGACGAACGAGGCGTCCGTGATGTCGGCGCCGACGTAGAGCTTGGCGTCATCGTACTGGAGCGAGATCTTCATCGATGACTTCGACGTCCCCTTGACGTTGAGGGTCGCCTTCGCCGGCGCCGGCCACTCGTTCAGGACGCCGTCCAGCTTCACGGGCTTGTCTTTCTCGAGGAGCTCGAGCCGCAGCCCGTCCGCCGTCACCTCGGGCGTCTCGCCGCCGCCTCCATTGAGCGTCTCGATGCCGTGCGCGGCCGCGTACGCCGCGAAGTCCGGGTCCGACGGGTCGTTCGCGGGCACCTGCGCGGGCTTGTCGGTTGCCGCCGCGCCGCCGCACGCCGCGAGGGCGAGCGACGCAACGACGGAGAGGGCGCGCATCGAGATCACCATAGCAAGAGCAGGACGCCTCACGCGCGACCGATCAGCCTCTGGACCGCCTTGGAGACCTCGACGCCCGGGATGATCGAGGCGGAGAGCGCGAGGAGCATCCCCCATTCGGCGCCGGTCATCGGGAACGTCTGGAACACCGGGCGGAGGGACGGGACGAGGACCGCGACGAGGTGAATCCCGGCGCTCGCGATGACCGCGGCGACGAGCGCGAGCGGCAGGAGCGGGCGCATCGCGAAGATCGACGTCGTCGCCGATCGGCAGTTGAATGCGTGCAGGAGCGGGCTGAACGCGAGCAGCGAGAACGCGATCGCGCGCGCGTGCTTGACCGCGAGCGGCCCCCCGGACGACAGAGGCAGGAAGTAGCAGACCATCGCGGTCGCTCCCATCCAAGCGCCCACGTAGCCGATGCTCATCCAGTCGCGTGGTCCGAGCAGCCCGTCGGTGCGCTTGCGGGGCGCCTCGCGCATCTGCGTCGGGTCCGGCGGATCGACGCCGAGCGCGAGCGCCGGCAGCCCGTTGGTCACGAGGTTGATCCAGAGGATCATCAGCGGAGTGAGCGGCTTCAGATCCGTGAAGAAGCTGACCCAGAAGACGGCGACGAGGAGCCCCGCGTTCGACGACAGCAGGAAGAAGATGAACTTCTGGATGTTCCGCCAGATTGCGCGCCCCTCCCGCACGGCCTCGACGATCGTCGCGAAGTTGTCGTCGGCGATGACCATGTCGGCGGCCTCGCGCGCGACGTCGGTGCCGTCCTTGCCCATCGCGACGCCGATGTGCGCCTCGCCGAGCGCCGGGGCGTCGTTGACGCCGTCCCCCGTCATCGCGACGACATGGCCGCGGCGCTTGAAGGCGCCCACGATGCGGAGCTTCTGCTCGGCCGTCACGCGCGCGAACACGCGCGCGGAGTCGATCCGCTGCTCGAGCTCGGAGTCCGAGATGCTGTCGAGCTCGGCCCCCGTCAGCGCGATCGCGCCCTCCTCCCAGAGGCCCAGCTCCCTGGCGATCGCGACGGCGGTCAGCTTGTGGTCGCCCGTGATCATCACGGCGCGCAGCTGCGCCTCGGCGCAGAGGCGCACGGCCTCCCTCACCCCCTCGCGCGGTGGATCGATCATGCCGACGAGGCCCAGGAACGTCATGCGCTCCTCGATCTCGCCGGTCGGGCGCGCGTCGGCGTCGGCTGCGGCGTCGGCGGCGGTCATTGGGGACGAGCGACGCCCGAGCTCGCGCCGCGCTACCGCGAGAACGCGCAGGGCATGGCCGCTCATCCGCTCGGCCTCCTCGAGGATCGTGCGGCGAGATGCGTCGTCGAGGGGCTGCGGCCCCTGCTCCGTGTCGCGATCCGTGCACAGCGGGACGAGGACGTCGGCGCTGCCCTTCGAGTGGACGATCTCCCGCCCCGATTCGTCGAGGGCGACGATGGTCATCCGCTTGCGGTCGCTGTCGAATGGCAGCTCCTTGACGACTTGATTCGAGCTGACGACGAGCTCGCGCGACACGCCGCCCTTCGCGGCGAGGGTGAGCAGCGCGCCCTCCGTCGGATCCCCCTGCACGCGCCAGACGCCGTCCCTGACCTGGAGAAGCGCGTTGTTGCAAAGAGCGGCCGACGCGAGGAGATCCCGCAGCGGGCCCGGGAGCGACTCCACGCGATGGCCGTCCGCGCCACGCAGCTCGCCCTTCGGGTCGTAGCCGGTGCCCGTCACTTCGAAGCGCACGCCGCCGGAGTACACCTCGCGGACGGTCATCTCGTTCTGCGTGAGCGTCCCGGTCTTGTCGGTGCAGATGACCGTCGCCGATCCGAGGGTCTCGACCGCCGCGAGCTTGCGAATGATCGCCCCCCGCTTCGCCATGCGCTGCATGCCGAGGGCGAGCGTGATCGTCGTGATGGCCGGGAGTCCCTCGGGGATCGCCGCCACCGCGAGGCTCACCGCCTCGAGGAGCAGCTCGTGCCACGTCCTGCCGCCGTGGATTGCCCCGCGCGTGAAGAGCAGCGCCGATAGCCCGAGGCACCCCCAGAGGATCCGTGTGCCGAACGACTCGAGCTTCTCCTCGAGCGGCGTCTTCCGGTCGCGGGGCCGGTGGATGAGCGCCGAAAGGTGCCCGAGCTCCGTGCGCGGCCCGGTCGCCACGACCACCGCGCGGCCCTTGCCCCGCACGATGCTCGTCCCGACGAAGATCATCGTCGCGCGGTCGCCGAGCGGGGCGTCGTGCGCGACCGCGGCGCGCGCGTCCTTCGTTACCGGGACGCTCTCGCCCGTGAGGGAGCTCTCCTCGACGAGCAGGTTGACGGTCTGCAGCAGGCGCGCGTCCGCCGGGACTGCGTCGCCCGCCTCGAGCTCGAGGACGTCCCCTGCGACGAGGCACGTCGCCGCGACGATTTTCACCGCGTCGCCGCGCCGGACGCGCGCGTTCGGCGTCTGCATCTTCTCGAGGGCCTCGAGCGCCGCCTCGGCGCGCCGCTCCTGGACGAAGCCGAGCACCGCGTTGATGACGACGATGAGAAGGATCGCCGTCGCGTCCCCGAAGCGGACCATCGCCGGCTCGTCGGTGCGGCTCGCCCCGTTCACGATCGCGATGACCGCGGCGACGAGCAGCGTGAGGACGATCGGGTTGGCGAACTGCTGGAGGACCTGGAGGATGGCGCTCTTCGGCTGGGCTCGGGGCAGCTCGTTCGGTCCATCCCGAGCGAGGCGTTTCTCCGCCTCCGCGTCGCTCAGCCCGCGCGCCGCGTCGCACTCGAGGCGAGAGAGGAGAGCATCCGCGGCCTCGGTGTGGGGCGGATGGGCAGGCGTGCGGTGGTCGGCGAGCGGGGAAGCGACGGCCACGTATCCGTTGGTATCACGACGCCGGGGTCACATGTTGGTGGCGCCGGTCATGACTCTCCAAAATGATAGACGAGAAAGAGCTCGTCCCCGACGCGGTCGACGCTCGCGAGGCGCGCGTCCGGGATGGCGTCGGGCTCGAAGCCTTCGCCCTCGACGATCGTCGGCGCGCGGGATCCGCCGAGGATGCGCGGGACGATCGTCACGTAGAGCTCGTCGATGGCGTGTGCCGCGAAGAGGCGTGCGTTGAGGATGCCGCCGCCTTCGCAGACGATGACGCCGCAGCCGCGCTCGCGGGCCAGCCACTCGAGGAGGCGAACGACGTCGACCTCCGAGTCCCCAAGCTCCGCGAGCGTGGCGCGGGCCCCGAGCGCCGCGCGGCTGGCCGGGGTCATCGTCGACGCATGCGCCACCACGGCCTCGCCGCCGAGGGCCGGGTCGAACATCCTCGCGGTGGGCTCGATGCCGTCCCCGGCCCGGGTCACGACCACGCGCAGCGTGCTCGGCATCAGATCCGGATCGTCCGCGCGCAGGTTGCTCGCGCCGATGAGCACGGCGTCGGTGCGCGCTCGGAGCGCGAGCATCCGGCGGTGGTCCTCCTCGTGGCGCGACATCACGAACGGCGCGCGCTTTCGCGCCGGGGCGATCTTTCCGTCGAGGCTCGGAGCCATGTTGCAGAGGACGCGCGGCCGCACCGGGGGAGACTAGGCCGGACGCCCTGTCCGTGCGAAGCGCCCGCGAAGCGAGCGAGGGCGTAACCAAACCGCGACCCTCGGCATCGTAGCTCGGGTAGGATGGTCGCCAGTTCCTCCCCGATGGCCGACGCCGTTTCGACGCCTGGCGCCGCGACCTCCACGGCCGCGACCTCCCGGCCCCGCCGCCCGATCGTCATCGGCGCCGTGGTCCTCACGCTGGCACTGGCGGGAGCCGCCTATTTCATCCACTCGATGCGTTACGAGGAGACCGACGACGCGCAGATCGACGGGAACATGAGCAACGTGAGCCCCCGTATCTCGGGCAACGTGATCGCCGTGCACGTCGTCGAGAACCAGCCGGTTAAGGAGGGAGACCTGCTCGCGGAGATCGATCCGGCCGACCTCGCCATCGCCGTGGCCCAGGCGAGGGCACAGGTCGCGCAGGCCCAGGCGCGCCTCGAGGTCGAGGACCCGTCGGTGCCGATCACCGTCTCGTCGAACGAGAGCGCCTTGTCGTCCGCCCGGTCGGATACAGCCGGGGCCGAGGCGGCTCTCGCTGCAGCACGCAAGGACGTCGACCAGACCATGGCGCAGCTCGCCGAGGCCGTCGCGAACGACCGGACGGCGCAGCTCGAGAGAGAGCGATCGGAGAAGCTCGTCGCGCAGGGCGCCGTGTCGCAGTCGGACTACGACCTGCGATCGAACACGGCCGCAGCGTCCGCGGCGAACGTCCGCGCCCTGCAGCAGTCGCTCGCCGGCGCAAAGGACCGTGTGGCGGAGAAGCAGGCGCAGCTCGTGGCGTCCCACGCCCGCCTGGGCGAGATCCAGTCGAACTCTCCGCGGCAGGTGGCCACACGGCGCGCATCGGTGGTCGCGCGGCAGGCCGAGCTCGACCTGGCCCGGGCGCAGCTTGACCAGGCCGAGCGCAACCTCGCCTACACGAAGATCGTCGCCCCGGTGACGGGCATCGTCGCGAAGAAGGCGCTCGCGCTCGGTGACCACGTGGCGCCGGGCCAGCAAGTGATCGCCATCGCCCAGACCGACGGGCTCTGGGTCACCGCAAACTACCGCGAGACGCAGCTCGAGCGGATCCAGCCGGGCGAGAGCGCCGAGGTGCACGTCGACGCGCTCCGTGCTGATTTCCGCGGCGCCGTCGACTCGATCGGCGGCGCGACCGGGTCGAAGCTGAGCGTTCTGCCGCCCGAGAATGCGTCGGGCAACTACGTGAAGGTGGTGCAGCGGATCCCCGTGCGGATCCGCCTCGATCCCGCGCAGGCGGGCCTCGACAAGCTGCGCATCGGAATGAGCGTCGAGCCTCGGATCACGGTGCGATGAGCGCCGCCCCGGGAGCACCCGGGGGCGCCGCGACGCAGCCCCCGTCCTATCTGACGACGGGGTGGACCGGGGGGCGGAACCCCTGGACCATCGCGCTCGTCGTGACGATGGCGACCTTCATGGAGGTCCTCGACACGAGCATCGCCAACGTCTCGTTGCCACACATCGCCGGCAACCTGAGCGTGAGCCAGGACGAGAGCACCTGGGTGCTCACCAGCTACCTCGTCTCGAACGCGATCGTCCTCCCGGTGAGCGGGTGGATCGCGACGAAGATGGGGCGCAAGCGCTTCTACATGACGTGCGTCGGCGTCTTCACGATCTCGTCCTTCCTCTGCGGGATGGCGCCGACGCTCGGGTGGCTCGTCTTCTTCCGGGTCCTTCAGGGCATCGGGGGTGGTGGGCTGGCGCCCAGCGAGCAGGCGATCCTCGCCGACACCTTCCCGCCGGCGAGGCGCGGGATGGCGATGGCGGTGTACGGCATGGCCGTGGTCCTGGCGCCCGCGATCGGCCCGACGCTCGGCGGGTTCATCACGGACAACTTCTCGTGGCGGTGGGTCTTCTTCATCAACATCCCGGTGGGCCTGGCCTCGCTTCTCCTGTCCAACCGGGTGGTCTCGGACCCGCCGCACCTAAAGGAGGCCCGTACCCGCGCGGGCGGCGTCGACTGGATCGGCCTCGGCCTGGTGGCCACGGGCCTCGGCTGCGCCGAGGTGGTCCTCGACAAGGGGCAGGAGTCCGACTGGTTTCACTCGTCGTTCATCACCGGCTTCACCCTCGTCGCGGCCGTGGCGCTGGTGTCGTTCGTCCTGTGGGAGCTCGCGATCGACAATCCGATCGTCGACATCCGCATGTTCCGGCGGCGAAGCTTCGCGGTCGCGAACATGCTCATGCTGATGCTCGGCGTCTCGCTGTTCGGCACGACGGTGCTCCTGCCGCAGTACCTGCAGGTGCTGATGGGCTACAGCGCCCAGCAAGCCGGGATGGCGCTCTCGCCGGGGGGGGTTCTCATCATCTTGCTCCTCCCGTTCGTCGGGCGGATGGTCTCGAAGGTGGACACTCGGTGGATGGTCGCGTTCGGGTTCGCGGTGCTGAGCGCCTCGCTCTTCTTCATGGCGCACACGATCGACATGCAGATGGACTTCCCCACGGCGGTGGAGCTCCGTGCCTTCCAGTCCGTCGGCATGGCATTCCTCTTCGTCCCCATCCAGACGATCTCGTACTCGGGAGTCCCCGTTCAGAAGAACAACCAGGTGAGCGGCATCATGAACCTGTCGCGCAACATGGGCGGCGACATCGGGATCGCGTTCGTGACGACGCTCATCGCGCGCCGGTCGCAGACGCATCAGGCGCGGCTCGCGGCTCACACGACGGCGTACGACGCGGGGTATCAGGAGAAGGTGCAGGCGATCGCGCGCTCGCTCGAGCACGCGGGGTCGGCGTCGGCGGACGCCGCGCGGCAGGCCGGGGGCGCGATGTACCGGCAGCTCGTCCAGCAGGCGACGCAGCTGGCCTACCTCGACGCGCTGTGGGTGCTCGGCATCGGGGCGGCGCTGATGGTGCCGGTGCTGTGGATCACGAAGAGACCGGGACCGATGGGCGGCGCCGTCGCACACTAGTAGCTGGCCAGTGTCAGTACGATCAGGACGCGATCCATCGTCATCGTCCACAAGGCTACCATCGGGGCAAGCCAGGTCCGCTGGATCGGCTTGGCGCGGCGCTCCCCGGTCCGCTCCGATGCTTCATGACGTGGAAGGACGCACTGCGAGGGCTCACAGGTCGGGCTTGCAGACGTTGTAGCCCACCCTTCCATGCCTCGATGACGGACCTTCCAGGCCTCGATGACCGACCTTCCATCCCTGGAAGGGAACACTTGATCGTCTCGCAAGGCACATGGCTCGACGTGCGCGGCGGGATGGATGGCCTGGCAGGTCGGTCATCGAGCCTTCACAGGTGACCCTCGTACGCATGGAAGGGCGACCTGCGAGACGTGCAAGGGCAGACTGCGAGGCCTCGTGGTCGACGCATGAAAGCGTGGTGATCGATCCTGTGAAGGCTACAAGGCTCTACTCGATCGTCATGCAGCATGGACCGTCAGGTCTCGCAGGTCGGTCTTCCATCCTTCACAGTCCAGCCTTGCAAGGCATGAAGGTCGCTTGCGACGGCTACAAGCCTCGCCTTCATCGTCATGAAGGTCGTCCCGGCGGTCGAGAAGGCCGGCCAGCCATCGAGGCGCGACACGCATCCGAGGGCGATCGGCAGGTAGTAGCGATCGACCCGGCGGGCGTCGGGGACGCGTGCGTGCAGGGCGCGAGCGAGAGGCTCCAACGGCAGCTCGCCCCGATCCTAGCCTCGACGCCCCCCCCGACCCCCACTTGCACGCTTGCATAGAGATTGGGCCTTTGGCCGGCGAGACCCGAGCCAATGGCGCCGCAGATGCCGGCGATGGCCAGAGGAGCGCCCGCCTACCGCCCCGCCCGCGCCGCGACGATCGTGGCCGTCGCCACGAACCTGTGCCCGATGTTGTCGACCATCACCCCGAACCCCTCCAGCGTGCGCACCCCCAGCAGGACCATGTCGTTCGGCTCCGCGAACACGACCTCGTCGTTGGTCTCGTACCCCTCGGCGCGGAGGATCGCGTACCCGATCTGGCGCTTCAGGATCTGCTTGGTGGCGGTCGCGAACTGGCGCTCGCGCCGAGGCGTGATGCCGATGGCCTTCAGTACGTCGGCTGGCAGCCACGTCAGCTCCGACCCCGTGTCCACGAGCGCCTCCTGAGGGGGCGAGGTGACGTCCTCTTGCTTCGGGTTGGCCGCGATCACGTTCACCCGGAACATGCTCATGGCCGCATCCTAACCGCCCTGCGCGCGAGCGCCATCCCACGCCGGCCTCTCGACCTCGACCGCGAGCAGGGATCATGGGTGCGGATACAACTCGACCCCCGTGACCGTTCCGGCCGCGACGTTGACCGACGACACGCTGACCGGCTTGCCAAAGACGGGCTTCATCCAACAGCAGCCGCTTCTGCTCCGCCGTGTACTGCCGACGGGTTCCTGGCCTGCGAGGCTCGAACGACAGGACCACCTCTGGGCTTGATCCGTTTCCGCGGACGGGTTGTTCACGAATCTGATCTGAAATCTTGATCTCCGCCGCGGAACGGCGCGAAGGAGGGCCTCTAACGGGCGATATGCGGACTCGCCTCCCTCGATCGATCCCGCTTGGTCGGCCTACCCTCAGGCCGGCGGCGACGATTGCGGCGGCGAGGAGCCGACGCAGAGTAGACTCACGCTTCCTTCGGATGCGTTACGTCGAGCAAACCTCGATCCGCTCCGCGCGTCTCGGCGGCCCTGCGAGCCCGGCGGGCGAGGCCTCGGCAGGCCCAGCGTCAGTAATCGACAGGCGGACCCGGCCGGATGCCGCGTGGTACACCCCCGCATGCGCCTCTCGCTTCTCGCCGCCGTGTCGGTCGTTTCGGCCGGCTGCTCGCATGCCGAAGCCGCCCATCCTGCCTCCGCGGCCGACGCCCCCACCGCTCGCGCACGATTGGCCCCTTCATCCTCTGCCTTCGAGCTCGTCGTCCTCGGCTCCGGTGGCCCCGTCAGCTCCGGTCGCGCGGCCTCGGGCTACGTCGTCTTCGTGGACCGCGTCGCACGCGTCCTTGTCGACGTCGGCCCTGGTGCTTTCGTGCGACTCGGCGAGACGGGCATCGATCTCCACCACCTCGACACGATCCTCCTGACCCACCTCCACATCGATCACAGCGGCGGTCTCCCCGGCTTCGTGAAGTCGCGTGATCTCGCCTACGACGAACCGCTCGTGTTCCGGATCTTCGGACCCAGCGGCGCCGGCGACTATCCGAAGACGACGGTGTTCGTCGATCGCTTGTTCGGAATGCGGGGCGCATTCGCGTACCTGCCGAAGTTCCGGAACACCCTCAAGCTCGACACCGTCGATCTCCCGATCGCGCAGGACGCGCCGATCCGAGAGGTCCTGGGCGAACCAGACTTTCGCGTGAGGTCGGTGGCGGTCGATCACGACGACGCCCCGGCCCTCGCCTTCCGAATCGATCATGCCGGCCGCGCCGTCGTCATCTCCGGCGACCTGGCGTCGAAGAACGACAACCTCGCGAGCCTCGCGGACGGAGCCAACCTTCTCGTCTACGACACGTCGGTCCTCGATCCGCCGGCGTCACCACCCAAGCTCTACGACCTGCATACGGCACCGAAGCGGATCGGCGAGGTCGCCGCCAAGGCGCGCGTGAAATCGCTTCTCTTCAGTCACATCACCGTCGACGTCGAGAAGTCCGAGGATGCCGTCCTCCATTCGGTGCGAGCGAGCTACTCGGGGCCGATGCGGTTCGCGAGCGACTGCCTCCGCATCGACCTTACGAATTGACCTACGGAGCGACCTTCCAGAGCTGCGACATGGTCTGGAAAAAGACCGTGCCGTCCGAGGCCGTGGCGAGCGAACAGAACATGAACGCAAAGGTCTCGTTCTGGGAGGCCTCGGCCTCGATGAGCGAGGGGCTGGTGGTGACCTCGGTGAACGCCTGGGTCCCCGTCGCCGTCTCGTCCACGTGGTAGAGGTGCGGCTGGTCGCTCTGGTCGGTGATGACCGTGTAGAAGCCGCCCGCAGGGTCACGTGCGGAGCAGATGAAGTTGAAGGCGTTCAGCGCCTCCGTCGTCGACAGGATCCAGACCCCCGAGCCATCCACGTTCCCGCGGAGCAAAGGCGAGCCGTTGCACCCGACGTTGTAGAGGAACACCCCTGAGGGGTCCGTCGTCAGGTCCTCCACGGCACAGTCGGACGGAGAGT
>Ga0209415_10011922_pt1 | contig 14561 bp, 10 predicted proteins | sample PeaSoiSIISIP2007_FD_187696 | JGI IMG/M metagenome (GOLD analysis project Ga0209415, IMG submission 187696) | Peat soil microbial communities from Weissenstadt, Germany - SII-SIP-2007 (SPAdes) (version 2) | ecosystem: Environmental > Terrestrial > Soil > Wetlands > Peat | place: Germany...
AGGCCGGCCAGCACCAGGTCGGCCAGCACCAGGTCGGCCAGCACCAGGGGACCGGACAGCACGAGACCGGACAGCAGGGCACTGGCGGGCGCGGCCGGCGCAGCGCTGGCCTGGTCGCGTTCGTTGGCGCCGGGCCGGGAGATGATGGCCTGCTGACCGTCCGGTCAGCGGCCCTGCTGGCCGAGGCCGACCTCGTGGTCGCCGCGCCATGGGTGAGCCAGCGAGTCGCGCACCTGCTGTCCGAGGGCGCGACGGTGACCGACTCGGACGCGCTCCAGCAGGACCCGCGTCTGCTGGTCAAGGCGGCCAGGTCAGGACAGCTGGTCGTCAGGCTGTTCAGCGGTGACCCTTTCATGTTCTGCAACGCTGCCGCCGACGCCGCCGTCTGCGCGAAAGCCAGGGTGCCGTTCGAGATCGTGCCCGGAGTGTCCGCGGCCACGGCGGTGCCTGCCTATGCCGGGATCCCGCTGACCTCCGACGCCACCGGCGACGTGCGCATCATTCACGCGGCCGAGGTCAGCCGGATGTCGGCCGGCCCTGGCACGCTGGTGATCCTGGGCGCCGAGACCGGCGTCGCCGACATCGCCAAGATGCTGATCGCCGGCGGCTGGCCGGATGCCACGCCGTTCGCCGTAACCTGGAACGGCACCACGACGGATCAGCACACCGTCGTCGGCGCGCTCGGCACCGTGACGGCCGATCTCAAGGCCGCCGGGGTCAGCCTGCTCACCGCCTACGGCCCGGCCGTCGCTGTGGCCGGGGAAGGTGTCAGGGCGCAGAAGGCGCTCTCCTGGTTCGAGACAAAGCCGCTGTTCGGCTGGCGGGTGCTGGTACCGAGAACGAAGGAGCAGGCGGCCGGCGTCTGTGACCAGCTGCGAGCCTGCGGGGCGGTGCCCGAGCAGGTGCCGACGATCGCGGTCGAGCCGCCGCGCACGCCGCAGCAGATGGAGCGCGCGGTCCGCGGTCTGGTCACCGGCCGGTATCAGTGGGTGGCCTTCACCTCGGTGAACGCGGTTCGCGCCGTCCGGGAGAAGTTCGAGGAGTACGGGCTCGACGCCAGGGCGTTCGCCGGCGTCAAGGTGGCCGCGGTCGGCGAGCAGACGGCGGCCGCGCTGAAGGCGTTCGGGATCACCCCTGACCTGATGCCCGATGACGAGCAGTCCGCCGAGGGACTGGCGAATTCCTGGCCCGCGTACGATCACCTGCTCGACCCGATCAACCGGGTGCTTCTGCCACGTGCGGACATCGCCACGGAAGGACTGGTGACCCGGCTCACCGACCTGGGCTGGGAGGCCGAGGACGTCACCGCGTACCGCACCGTACGGGCCGCCCCGCCGCCAGCGCCGACCCGCGAGGCGATCAAGGGCGGCGGCTTCGATGCCGTGCTCTTCACCTCGTCGTCGACCGTCAGGAACCTGATCGGCATCGCGGGGAAGCCGCATTCCGTGACGGTGATCGCGGTGATCGGGCCGGAGACCGCGAAGACGGCGGCCGAGTTCGGCCTGCGGGTCGATGTGATCGCGCCCAGGCCGTCGGCGTCGGCGCTGGTCGAAGCGCTCGCCGAGCACGGCGCCGCGATCAGGGACAAGGCGGTCGAGGCCGGGGAGCCGGTGCGGCGGCCGAGCGAGCGCCGCCGGGGGGCACGCCGCCGGGTCAGGTAGCGCGGAACCTGGCAACAGGGGACATGAGCGCCCGGCCTGGCGGCCATGATCGATGAGTCTGGGTCAAGCCTTTCTCCGACCGAAGGAGCCGTATGGCCGCCGACTACCCGGCCGCGCAGTACCCGGCAGCCCGCTACCCGGCAGCGCAGTACCCGGCTGCGCAGTACCCGGTCGCCCGTCCTCGCAGGCTGCGCCGGACCGCGGCGATGCGACGGCTGGTCGCGCAGACCGCCGTCCGCCCGGCTGACCTGGTCCAGCCGCTGTTCGTCAAGGAGGGGATCAGCGAGCCGCAGCCGGTGTCCTCGATGCCTGGAGTGTTCCAGCACACTCGGGATAGCCTGCGCAAGGCCGCGGCCGATGCGGTCGACGCCGGGGTGGGCGGGCTGATCCTGTTCGGAATCCCGGCCAGCAAGGACGGGCGCGGGTCCGCCGCCGACGATCCGTCGGGGATCGTCCAGCTAGCCCTGGCCGACCTCGCAGCCGACCTCGGCGCCGAAACGGTCCTGATGGCGGACCTGTGCCTGGATGAGTACACCGACCATGGTCACTGCGGCATCCTGGCCGCGGCCGGCGAGGTGGACAACGACGCCACGCTCGAGCGCTACGCGTCGATCGCGATCGCCCAGGCGCGGGCGGGCGCGCACGTTGTCGCGCCGAGCGGGATGATGGACGGCCAGGTCGCCGCGATCCGCTCCGCACTCGATGCTGGCGGATTCGGCGAGGTCGCGATCTGCGCGTACGCGGCGAAGTACGCCTCGGCGTTCTACGGCCCGTTCAGGGACGCGGCCGAGTGCGCGCCGCAGTTCGGTGACCGGGCGTCATACCAGCAGGACCACGGCAGCCAGCCCGAGGCGCTGCGCGAGGTCATGCTCGACGTGGCCGAGGGCGCCGACCTGGTGATGATCAAGCCGGCCCTCGCGTACCTGGACATCATCAGCCTGGTCGCGCGGTCGGTTCAGCTGCCGGTCGCGGCCTACCAGGTCAGCGGCGAGTACTCGATGGTCGAGGCGGCAGCGGCCAGCGGCTGGCTCGACCGGCGCCGCGTGATCCACGAGACACTGACCGCGATCCGCCGAGCCGGCGCCAGCATCATCCTGACCTACTGGGCCACCGAGGCCGCCCGCCAGCTCCGCTAGCCGCGACATAGCACGGGTTTCGTAGCCACATACCATCATAAAACGGGTGTTCACATGACTGAAACCCGTGCTAAGTCGCCTCATCCTGGTGACACCGGACGCTGATCTGGGTCCGGGGGTCTAGCGCGGTTCTAGGTAGGCGACCAGGTTGAGGATCCGGGTTCCGGGGAGGGCGTGGTGTGGCCAGGTGCGGGCGTAGCCCGGCGGGCGGGCGCCGTGGCGGACCAGGACCACGACGGGCTCCTGGCCGGCGCCGCCGGGCAGAAGCGCCGGCCGGCCGGTGGATCCGCAGCCGGCGTAGTACGCGACGGGGATGTGCTGGCTGCCCTTGATCAGGCACGGCGGGCGGATTCCGAGGTGGCGCAGGTCGGCCACGACGCGGGAGTAGTCGTTGTGGAATGCCACGGTCCCGCCCACCTCATGATCGAGCACGAGGTGCTGGAGCACGAGCTGGGCACCGAGGCAGACCACGACGATGCCGGTCGAGATCGGCCGCAGGTCCGGCCGGACGCCGACGACCAGCCCAGCTATCGCGTCGGCCACCGGAATCGCGAGCAGCGCGTACGCGGGGAGCAGGAACCGGGGTGCCGCGTAGCTGATCAGCACGAGGTACGGAGTGGCGACGGCCAGCCCGCACAGCGCGGGCAGCAGCGAGGTGCGCAGCCGTCCCGCCCGCCGCGCCGCCAGGACGCCGAGCCAGGTGAGCACCGGCAGCGCCAGCCACCACAGGCTGATCTCCGGGTGCCGCAGGCCTACCGCGCACGGCCTGCACAGGGTTGGCCCGTTGAGCGCCCTGAACTCCGCCCAGACGCCGAGATGCAGCCCGAACCCGCCCTGCGCTGCGCCGGCCGCATGCAGCCTGGCGAGCGGCCCGCCGAACCTGACGTACGCCTCGATCACCCACTCGGCCGAGCCCGCCAGCAGCCCGGCGATCGTGGCTGCCGGCAGCGGCCAGCGTCGCCACTCGGCTACCGCGAGACTCGCGACCACCAGGGCCAGCGTCAGGAATACGGCGTCGAGCGGGCGAACCAGGGCGGCCAGGCCGACAGACACCGCCAGGCCAGCGAGCGCCCCGCGGTACCCACCGGCCGCGCCGTCCGCTTGCCTGTTCGCGGGTCCGGCGCTGGCGGGTCCGGGGCTGGCGGGGCTGGCCGGTCCGGGTCCCGCCGCCTGGCGACTCGCGGCCTGCGAGCGCTCGGCGGCGCGCAGGAAGCAGCCGGTGGCGGCGAGCGCGGTGAACGCGATCCATTCATCGGGAAAGGCCTGCGGACCCCAGTACTGGGCCGCCCACAGCCCGCCGAACATGAGCCCGGCCAGTGCGAGCATCCAGGCCGGCCGCAGCCGCCGCCAGGCCAGGAACGCCAGGAACATGCCGAGCCCCGAGGCCAGGGACAGGTACACCCGGAGCGCGACGACCGACGATGTCAGCAGCTCGACCGGCATGACAAGCAGCGGAATGCCGCGGGACCTGGCCGCGTCGAAATAGGCAGCGGGCGCGTGGCTGCCTGTCTGGCTGACGTAGACAACCTCGTCCCAGCTCAGCCCCATCCGCGGCGGCACGAACAGCAGCTGGGCAGCGCTGAACGCGGCCGCCACGAGGACGAGCCACCAGAGGCTATCGGCGTGCGGCAGCCGCCTGGCGACGATAGCCTGAGCCGCGCTGTGCCGCCGCTCAGCCTGAGAAGGCAACGTCATGGGCTCTTTACCCTGATACAGAAGCTACCGAAGCTATCGGATATAAAAGATAAAGCAATATTTATCGCATAACATACCGTTCCAGACGACACCTGGCCGACCTGGGCTACTCCGGCGACGATCGGAGGTGACAACAAGTTCCCTGGGCCTGTCGGCGGTGACGGGCGCCTCTGGCGCGCGATCAGCAGGTAATGTCGCAGGAGTTGCTGGCCTTCCCGCGGTTCGCCCGGGAGGTTCCGGCAGGGGGGACCGCCGGACCGTCAGTCCGGGGCGGAAACTGTCAGTCGACGGACGGCACGGGGGCCGGGCGGGAGTGGAGCCGATGGTTGACGCGGTGCTGCGGGCAAGGCGCCGGAAGGTTCATGAGCGCATGCTCGTGGCAGCGACCCAGTACGCCGACCGGGGGTGGCCGGTCTGCGCCGGGGCTTACCCGCCGGATCGCCAGCCACAGCCAGGTGCCTCGGGACGCGCCTGTTCCTGCGACCGGATCGGCTGCCCGGCGCCCGGTGCTCATCCGGTCTCGCCCAACTGGCAGCGGCAGGCGACCGCGGACAAGGCCCTCATCGGACGATGGTGGACCGCCCTGCCCGAGGCCAGCATCATCCTGGTCACCGGGCGGTCCTTCGACGTGCTCGACGTTCCCGTGCCCGCTGGCCGGGCAGCCCTGACCCGGATGGAGCGATCCGGGATCAGGCCAGGACCGGTGGCTGTCAGCGCCCAGGACCGGGCCCTTTTCTTAGTAACGACCAGGGCGGCGCTCGCCGATGAGGACGAGTGGTGGTCCTGTCATCTTGACTGCGAGCCTGAGATGATCCCGGAGATTGCCGGGCTGCGCTGGCATTGCAAGGACAGCTACGTGCTGGCCCCGCCGTCTCGCCTGAGCAGCGGCCTGACCGCCCGGTGGATCCGCGGGCCAGCCGCCGAGCCGCTGCCTGACGCACTGCGGTTGCTCGAGTACCTGGCCGACGCCTGCGAGGAGACCGCTCCGTGACACAGGACATGACCGGCGGGCAGTCCTCCGCCGGTCTCTTCGCCCGTGCCTGCGCCGTGTTTCCTGGCGGGGTGAACTCGCCGGTCCGGGCGTTCGGCGCGGTCGGCGGGACGCCGGTGTTCATGGCCTCAGGCCAGGGTCCCTATCTGACCGACACCGAGGGCAGGCGCTACGTGGACCTGGTCTGCTCCTGGGGGCCGATGATCCTCGGGCACGCGCACCCGGCGGTGACCAGCGCGCTCCGGCAGGCGGTGAGCCGGGGCACGTCGTTCGGCACGGTCACGCCCGGCGAGGTCGAGCTCGCCGAGGAGCTGATTTCACGGACGCCGGTGGAGAAGATCCGGCTGGTCAGCTCGGGCACCGAGGCGACGATGTCGGCCCTGCGGCTGGCTCGCGGCTATACCGGGCGGCGCCTGGTGGTGAAGTTCGCCGGCTGCTACCACGGCCACGTGGACGCGCTGCTGGCCGCGGCGGGGTCGGGCGTGGCGACCTTCGGGCTGCCTGACTCGCCCGGCGTGACCGCCGCGGTCACGGCGGACACGCTGGTGCTGCCCTACAACGATCCAGAGGCGGTGCGGCAGGCGTTCGCCGAGAACGGCGCCGAGATCGCCTGCGTGATCACCGAGGCCTGCCCGGCGAACATGGGGGTCGTCCCGCCGTCGGCGGGGTTCAACGAGCTGCTCGCCGCCCTCGCCGCCGAGTCCGGCGCGCTGCTGATCCTGGATGAGGTGCTGACCGGATTCCGGGTAACCAGGTCAGGCTGGTACGGGCGCGAGGGCGTGGCCGGGGATCTGATGACGTTCGGCAAGGTGATGGGCGGCGGGCTGCCGGCCGCGGCGTTCGGCGGCCGGGCCGAGATCATGGACCAGATGGCACCGGCCGGGCCGATCTACCAGGCGGGCACCCTGTCCGGCAACCCGCTGGCGACTGCCGCCGGGCTGGCGACACTGCGCGAGTGCACGCCGGATGTCTACTCCAGGGTGGACGAGGCCGCCGCGAAGGTGGCCACGCTGACGGCGGACGCGCTGACCGCCGCGGGAGTGCCGTTCCGGCTGCAGGAGGCGGGCAGCCTGTTCTCGTTCTTCCTCGGGACCGCCGGACCGGTGCGGGACTTCGCGCAGGCGCGCAGCCAGTCAAGCGCGGCTTACGCGGCGTTCTTCCACGCCATGCTGGACGGCGGGGTGTACCTGCCGCCGTCTGGATACGAGGCGTGGTTCCTGTCGGCCGCGCACGATGCGGAGGCGATCGACCGGATCGCCGCCGCGGTGCCCGCCGCGGCCCGGGCCGCCGCGGCCGTACTCGGCTGACCGCGGCCCGGATCTGCCCGAGGGGCCGAGCCCGGCGGCCGGCCGGGGCGGTCCCGCGCCTCTGCCGCCGCCCGCTGAACCCGCGCCCCCGCCCTGCTCGGCCCGCACCTGCGCCGCGGCCGACCACGGGCCGAGACTGGCGACCGCTTCGCGCTGACGTGCCGGGGAACGTTCTGGTGACGACCCCGGATATTCGGGCCTGATCTGCCAGTATGTCTGGTGGACCGCCGGGCGGTAGGGCCTGGCCACACATGCTCTGAGGAGGAGACGTGGCTTTTCGCAACGTCATTAGCACCCTGAACAATGACGGTACGGAAGTGATGGGCCCGGGCATCCTGATGTACCACCACCCCGGCAACGACATCATGACCGGCAGCCTGCTGACCGTGGAGAGCAACCACTTCTGCGTGCTGAAGTCACGTGGTGCGATCTTCAACGTCTACGCGGGCGGTCAGTATCCGGTGCAGACCACCGACCGGCCGATCATGGGCAGCATCCAGCAGGCGTTCTACAGCGGCCAGTCACCGTGGCAGTACGAGGCGCTGTTCGTGTCCGCGGCCAAGAGCGTCGCCAAGGCGCAGGGCCTTGCGCTCTCCCGCGAGCTGGCCGAGCTGGTCTACGACGTGGACTACTACGTGCACATTGACACGCCGCAGGACGCGGTCAAGCTGGTTACCCACATGCCCTACCAGGGTCACTTCCTCACCACCGAGGCACTCAACAACTACGCGGGCCCGGTGGTCGAGCAGGCGATCAACCAGATCGTCCAGCTGACCCCGCTTGAGCAGGTCAACGAGCGGATACACGAGATCACCGAGCTGGTCCGCGGCCACCTGCAGGACTTCCTCTCGGTCTACGGGATCACGCTCAACGACGTCAAGGTGCTGATGCGGCCGCGTGACGAGCGGATGCGCGAGCTGATCTCGCTGCGTGCTTTCGGTCTCTCGGAGATGGAGGCGGTGCGTTACTACGTCGCGATGAAGATGGCTGAGCGCGGCCTGGTGTCGGCGCCGAACATGGCCATTGGCGAGTCGTTCAACATCGGGATCACGGCCGTCGGTTCGCCGGTGCCGGGAATGCCGGCCATCGCGGACGTCAGCAGCGGCGTGCACGCGGCTCACGGGGCCTGACGCCGATGCCGGACAGCCTCGCCGACAAGCTGCGCGGCCTGCTGGCCTCCGACGTCTACACGCAGAAGGGGCGGCTGCGGTCGGACGACCAGCTGGTCCGCGAGCGGGTCGGACGCGGCCTCGGCGAGGCCTCGGCCCGGATCAGGGAGCTGATCAGCAGGTGGCGGGCCGACCGGGTACCGCCATCTACCAGGGACCAGCCGTTCCCGCCCGCCGAGGTGATGGAGCCGATCCGCCGCGCCGAGCGCCTGCTCAGGGTGATCGATGACACCGCGGCCTCGGTCAAGGGCCTCCCGGTGCTCAACCAGGACAAGGTCTGGGACCGGGTGCGCCGGGTCGGCCTGGAGGATCTGCTTCAGTTCGACTGGAACCTGGTCGGCGAGTCGGACGTCATGGCCCGCGACCTCGCGCTCGTGGAGGTACTCGACCAGCTCGACGTGGTTGCGTACGAGGGCCGGGTCCGCAAGATCAGGGAAATCATCGGCGAGCGCCAGCGCTTTATCGAGATCTCCTGACAGCTCGCGTGCCAGCGCCGCTGGTCCCGCCGCCGATCGCGGCGGCACCAGCGGCGCTAGGCGTGCCGGGGTTGTCAGTGGTTCCGCGGGTCAGTGCAGGTGCACTGAGATGTGCGAGAAATGCTTGTGCTGGTGTGCCGGATTCGGCAGGATCACGTGGAATCCGCACTCGTAGAAGGCGTGCCTGCCGACCCGGTTGGGGCGTCCGTGGCCGTCGCCGAACTGAACTCGGTGCCGGTTGCGGTAGCAGGTCAGGTCCTGCAGCACGACGTTCGTGGTGACCTCCATCGCGTCCGGGTCGGCCATCCGGTTCCTGCTGATTGTCATGCTGCCGCCCACCCAGTTGCGGATCGCGCCGAACCAGCAGGAGCGCAGGCTCTTGACCCAGACGCTGCCGCCGATCAAGTTGTCCTCGTAGTCGCTGTACACCGGGCTGCCGAACCTGACGAAGATGCCGACCGGCTTGCAGGTTACCCCGCCGCCCCCGGTGAGCTGCACGATATCGTGTCCGATCGCGGAATTGTGCACGACCACCCCGAGCGCGTGAATCGCGATAATGTCGCCTCTGACCAACTCGCGGCTGGAAAGCGTCGGGTGACCTGGGTGCGGATCATCCACGCAAGGGAAGATGGGCCGTCCGTGGATTCTCTTCCACTCGCAGCCCATGATCAGGCTGCCCCCTCGGCCGACGAGGATATTGTTCCCGACCGCCAGGTGCGAGTGCCTGCGCCCGAATACCGCGACCACCGCCGAATTGTGCGTGATGATCAGGTCATGCTGGATGAGTGCCGGTCCGCGGTCAACGGCGCACACGCCGTGAACGATCGCGTTCCAATAGAGACCGTGCAGCGTGCCTGGCCTCTTGACCGTCCCTGAGCAGACACGCGTATGCCATGCTGGGGACGCTGCGGCGGTCGTTGCCGGGACAATCGCAAGCAGGCTGAAAAGTAGCCCGCCGATCCCCAACAAGGACGTTATGCCGCGATGTCGACGTAGCATTAAGTATTCCCCTTTCCTGTTTCCCCCGGGCGGACACAATATCGCGCACGCTAACAGGTGCCGGTGACCGGGGTCGCGTCGGCGGTCATATTGGCGCCGATAATCTGAATGCCCGGCCCCTATTTCAGGACGCATTGATTTAAATGGGGCAGCGGGCTGGGGACGGGAAAGCGGAGAGTGCCCCGTGAATCAATAGTAATAATGCCAATCTCGCGCATAGCGCTCGTCGGAAACGCCCGGCCGCAGGCCGACGGCCGGTCTGTTCCTAGCTCGCGGCGAGTCTGGCACCTGGCTCTGGCGGGACCTCGTTCCTGGCTTAGCGGGGCCTCGTTCCTGGCTCTGGCAGCTTGGTGCCTGGCTCTGGCGGGGCCTCGTTCCTGGCTCGCGGCGAGTCTGGCGCCTGGCTTTATCGGGCCTCGCGCCTGGCTCTGGCGGCCTGGTGCCCGGCTTGGGCGAGCCCGGTGCACGGGTCCAGGGCGCGGGTCCGGTGCCCGGCCTCGGCTTTCAGCGCAGGCCCGCCTCGGCTTTCAGCCGACCGCGATCGCGATGATGCCGGCCACGATCGCCGCCGCCGCCGTGAGCCGCCTGGCCAGATTGCTCTCGCCGAGCAGGCGCCGGCCGAGCAGCACGCCGAACAGGACGCTGACCTCTCGCGCGGGCGCCACCGCGCTGACCGCGGTGAAGCTGAGCGCCGTCAGCACCAGGATGTACGCGAGCGGCGCGAGCAGCGCGGCGCCGAGCACCTGCGGCCGGAACGCTCGCCAGACCTCCGCTAGGTGGCGCCGGTCGCGCAGCACGAACGGCGCGAACACGGCCGTCATGACCGGATAGCAGGCGTAGCCCTGCAGGATCGACGGCGTATGCAGGTTCGCGACGGCGTACTTGTCCCAGATCGTGTAGGACGCGATGAACACGCCGGTCGCCAGCGCGAACAGGACTCCTCCGAGCGCTCTGCCCTCCGTGCCAGCCGTCCCCGGGCCGGCGGTCTTCGTGCCAGCGGTCTTCGTGCCAGCGGTCCTTCGGCCGGATGCGCTCGGGCCCGCGTCAGCTGTACTCGGGCAATGCTTACCTGGCACGCTCGCCGGGCTGCGCCCAGGGTGGCGAGTCCGGCCTCCCGCTGGCTGTCGTCCGGCCTCCCGCCGACCCGGCCTGGCCTGTGGCTGGCTCTCGTCTGGCCTCGGTCCATGATCGGGGCGTTTTCTCGGCAGATACGCCTGAAAGATCGCCCCAATCTTGGATGGAGCGCCGCTGGTGTGGCTGATGATGCTGGTGAGATAGTTGCTGGCGGCGCTCGCGTCGGCCGCGCCGGGGCTGACCGTGCCTGTCTCGGTTTTTCGCGTACTAGAGGTCGCGGCGCCAGCGTCTCGGATGCCAGTGGCGGGCGCCGTGCCGGGCAGGCCGATCACCACGACCCCGGCGACGATGGCGACAATCCCGGCGATGGTGATCGCGCTCGGCCGCTCGCCGAGGATCACGATCCCGCCGACCGCGGCCAGCATGGCACCTGTCCCGCGGCCTACCGGGTACACCACGGAGAGGTCACCGAGTCCGTAACCGATCTGGAGCAGCAGGAAGTAGGCCGCCTGAAGGACTCCGGTCCCGGCCATGAACACCCAGTTCGGCCCGGTCAGGTGCGCGTGCCCGATGATCACCGCGAGCGCGACTACGGGGGCGTAGCCCACGGTGATGCAGGCCGAGATCAGCCAGATGAAGAACGCGGCCCCGGTAGTCGCCGCCTGCTTGCTGAACAGGTTCCAGCTCGCGTGGGCGACCGCGGCTATCAGGATGAGGGCGATGGCTGTCGGGCTCACGTCGGCTACCTGCTGACATCGGGATGAGAAATATTTGCACCATTTTATCCTGATCAGGAGATACCGGCGTTTCGCCTGTGCGCGTCGCCCGCCCGGCGGCGCGTCAGGGGACGGTCAGCTTGCGCGGGACGAGCCAGCGGACGCCGGTAGGATTGGGCCGCTATGAATGCAGCTACAGGCCCAGTCGGTGCCGGCTCCCGTGCTGACGGAGGTGTCGGCTCTGACCCGGATCCCGGTTCTGCGGCAGATGCCGGTCCCGCCGAGGTTAGCCTGGCGGCGGCCAGCACGACGATCGTCCACCTGGTGCGCCACGGCGAGGTGGCCAATCAGCGCGGCGTGCTCTACGGCCGGATCGCAGGTTTCCACCTGTCTGAGGACGGCCAGGTGATGGCGAAGGCCGCCGCGGACTTCATGGCTGGCCGTGACGTGACCGTGCTGCGGTCATCGCCGCTCGAGCGGGCGGTGGAGACCGCCGAGCCGATCGCGGCCCAGCTTGGCCTGGCGATCGAGGTCGACGAGCGCCTGATCGAACCGTGGAATCACTTTGAGGGGCTGAACGTCGGTGTCGGCGACGGGTCGCTTCGCGCTCCGCGGCACTGGATCTACCTGCGCAATCCGTTTCGCCCATCGTGGGGCGAGCCCTACCGGCAGGTGGCCGAGCGGGTGCTGGCCGCCACTGCCGACGCGGCCAGGGCGGCGCGCGGCCACGAGGCCGTCTGCGTCAGCCATCAGCTGCCGATCTGGGTGTCCCGGCGGTCGGCCGAGGGCCGCAGGCTGTGGCACGACCCGCGCCGCAGGCAGTGCGCGCTTGGCAGTGTGACCAGCCTCACCTATACCGGCGAGCGGCTCACCTCGGTCAGCTACGCGGAGCCGTCAGGATCGGCAGGATCGCGGGTCGCCGGCGCGTAGCCTGGTCGGTGCCGCATCGGTTCCTGGCGGGTTGCCGCGGTGGGTCCCGGTCGGTGCCGCATTGGTTTCCCGGACGGCCCGCGGTCAGCTCGGCGAGGCCGATCCGGCACAATGGCCTGGGATACTACTGGCTGTAGGAGATCATCCTGTGACCCGGCTGCTCCGCGCGCGCGACATGGCGGCGCGAACGACCCGCATCCTGCGGGCCGTCCTCGCCGGCTCGGCGCTGCTTGCCGCCTCGTCCTGCTCGGGCGGCGCGCTTGCCCAGAACACGCCGCTGAGCAGCGGGCAGAGCTTCGTCGAAGGCAGCTTCAGCAGCACGTACTTCAGCCCGGGATCCCGGCCGGCCGCGCCCGCCGTGAAGAGCACGCTGCTGACCGGCCAGCGGTTCAGCCTGGCAGCCGATCGCGGCACGGTGGTGGTGCTCAACTTCTGGGGCTCCTGGTGCGCCCCGTGCCGCCAGGAAGCGCCCGCCCTCGCCGCCCTGGCCAGGTACTTCCCGCAGAACCAGGTGCGCTTCGTCGGCGTCGACATCAGGGACTCGGTGTCGAGCGCCGAGGCGTTCCAGCACACTTTCAACGTCGGCTACTCGAGCCTGAACGATCCGAGGGACGAGGTCGCGCTCGCGTTCCAGGGCTCGGTGCCGCCGGCGGGCATCCCGACGACGCTGCTGATCGACCGGACCGGCCATATCGCGGCCAGGGTTGTTGGCGGGGTCTCGTACTCCGGTCTGCGTGCGCTCATCGCCAAGGTCCTGGCTGAGCGCCCATGAAGCAGAACCTGGTGAACGGTGACCCGGCTGCTGGGCTGAGCGGGCCTGAGCAGGCTGAGCCCGGATCGGGCGGTGCCGGGATGACGGGGCCGCGGCTGGCCCGGGCCGGCGGCGTCAGCCTCGGGGCGGCTGGCTGGCTGCGCTGGGGCTGGCGGCAGCTGACCTCGATGCGGACTGCGCTGGTTCTGTTGTTCCTGCTGGCGCTGGCCAGCATTCCCGGATCGGTCCTGCCGCAGCAGGGCATCGATCCGGCGGCTGTGACCCAGTACTACGCCACGCATCCCGCGCTCGCTCCGGTGCTGGCCAGGCTCTCGCTGTTCGACGTATTCGGAGCGCCCTGGTTCGCCGCGATCTACCTGCTGCTCTTCACCTCGCTCGCCGGGTGCGTGCTGCCGCGGGCGTTCCGGATGGCACGGTCCGTGCGGCAGCCGCCGCCGAGCGCGCCGCGCCGTCTCGGTCGGCTGCCGCACGCCGTGAGCTTCGGCACCGCGACCGGGCCTGCCCCGGCGCTTGACGCTGCCGCCGGGCTGCTCGCTGGCCGCAGGTTCCGGCTCCGCACCGGCGACGGCTGGGTCTCGGCCGAGAAGGGGTACCTGCACGAGGTCGGCAACCTGCTGTTCCACCTGGCGCTGCTCGGCCTGCTCGGCTCGGTCGCGCTCGGCGGGCTGTTCGGGTACAAGGCGAACCGGCTCCTCGTGGTCGGCGACACCTACGCCAACACGCCGACGGCGATGGATGTCTTCCGGCCTGGGCGGCTGGTCTCGCCCTCGGATCCGCAGCCGTTCAGCCTGACCCTCGAGCACTTCACGGCGACCTACATCACCTCAGGTCCTCAGCGGGACCAGCCGTCCTCGTTCAGCGCGGCGCTGCGGTACTCCGAGTACTACGGCGGGCCGGTGCGCAGCTACGACCTGAGGGTCAATCACCCGCTGGTCGTGGACGGCGTGCGGGTCTTCCTGATCGGCCACGGGTACGCCCCGGTATTCAAGGTCACCGACGGGACCGGTCACGTGCGCTTCGGCCCGCAGCCGGTGCCGTTCATCCCGGTCGAGCAGGCCGGGCTGACCTCGGCCGGGGTGATCAAGGTTCCGGACGCCAGCCCGGAGCAGCTTGGTTTCGCCGGCGTGTTCCTGCCGACCGCCGTGGATGTCGGCGGTCGCCTCGCCTCGGCGTTTCCGGCGGCGCTGTTCCCGAGGGTCAGCCTGGTCTCGTACGCGGGCGACCTTGGCCTGAACGGGCAGCCGCAGTCTGTCTACACCCTGGACACCAGCCACATGCACAAGCTCGCCGTCGCTCCGGTGCCGCTGGCGCCTGGCCAGTCGATCAAGCTGCCGCATGGCCTCGGAACGTTGACCTTCACCGGGTACCGGCAGTGGATCAGCCTGGCGATCACCTACGATCCAGGCCAGCTCCCCGCCCTGATCTCCGCGATCCTGGCGCTGGCCGGGCTGGTCCTGTCGTTCTGCGTGCGGCGCCGCCGGATGTTCGTCCGCGCGCAGGTGGGCGCCGGCGGCCGGACCGTGGTCGAAGTGGCCGGCCTGACCAGGTCGGACGCCGCTGGCGGATTCGAGACCGAGTTCGCCGAGCTCGCGGGCGAGATCATGCAGGGCCTGAGCGGCAGCGCGGTGGGCAGTC
>Ga0209415_10011923_pt1 | contig 14561 bp, 12 predicted proteins | sample PeaSoiSIISIP2007_FD_187696 | JGI IMG/M metagenome (GOLD analysis project Ga0209415, IMG submission 187696) | Peat soil microbial communities from Weissenstadt, Germany - SII-SIP-2007 (SPAdes) (version 2) | ecosystem: Environmental > Terrestrial > Soil > Wetlands > Peat | place: Germany...
GAAATCGAGGAATACTTCTGGAAGAAGCGCGGCGCGCACCTGCTGGTCTCCCCGCTCGATTGGGCCATCATGGAGACTTGGCAGAAGGCAGGCGTGCCGTTGGAAGCCGCGCTCAAGGGGATTGACCGCGCTTTTGAGGCCTACCAGCGCTCGCGGCGCGGCGCGGGAAAACCGTTGAAAAGCCTGGCCTATTGCACCGACGCCGTTCTGGATGCCGCGGAAGAAGCGCAGGAAGCGGCGGCGGGCGCACACCACCCGAACGGCGCAAAAGCTGCGGAACCCTTCGCGCGCAGCGAATTGCGCCAGTACATGGAGAGCAACGCAGCGCGGCTGGAAAAAGCGGCGGAGCGTTGTGTGCACGCGCAATCCGCCGTCGCGGTTGTTTTGCGGCGGGTTACGGAATCGCTGGCGGAATCACTCACGCTCCTGGAGGCGCCGGGAACCCTGGACCTGGAGGATCTTGAACGGCGCATGACCATCCTGGACGACAAGGTCCACGCAACCTTGCTCAGCAACGCCAGCGAGGAACTGATGCTCAAAATCCGCAGAGAAGTCGATTCGCAATTGTCGGCCTACCGTAGGAAAATGAAAGCCGCGCAGTTGGCTTTGGTAGAAAAGCAGTATCTACAGAAATGTCTGCTGGACGAATATCAACTGCCGAGGCTGAGCTTGTATTATTTTTCGTGAACGGACGGGGGCGGCCGCCAAAAAAGGCTAGAGGAAGAAAAACGCAGGCACATGGGTGAGTTGTCAGTTGTAAGTCTTCAGTTTCGGAGAAGAGGAACCCAAGACCTACCCACACAAAACGAGGGTGGGGCATCCGGCAAAGACACAATACCCCCAGCGGACATTTTTGAGCGCGAGTTGAAAGATAGGACTGGACACTTATGGCTGATGAGTTACTATTATCAATTGAGAAGTTATTGTACGGGGGTGAAGGCCTGGCACACGCCGAAGGCAACACCGTGTTCGTTCCCTACGTGCTCCCCGGCGAGCACGTGCGCGCCGAGGTGCGCACGAAAAAGAAAAAACTGGTGCACGCGAAACTGCTCGAGGTCACCAAGGCCGCGCCGGCACGCATATCACCCGAATGCCCGCATTTCGGCGTCTGCGGCGGCTGCCATTATCAGCACATTGCATTTGCCGAACAGGGCCGCCTGAAGGCCGAAATCCTCCGCGAGACGCTCGCGCGGCTCGGCGGGGTGCCGTGGACCGGAGAGATCCACGCGCACACAGCGGAGCCCTATGGCTACCGCAACCGCGCGCAATGGGCTTTTCGTGACGCACTGCCGCGCGCCTTCGGCTATTTTCTGCCGGAAAGCGCGCACATTGTCCCGATTGACCGTTGCCCCGTGCTCTCACCGGGCCTGGCGAAAACATTCGCGCAATTGCAGGAGCTGGCGCGGGCCAATTCCCTGCCCCCCGGAATCCTGGAGATTGAAGCGTTCGTGGACTCAGAAGATGCCAAGCTGGCCCTGAACGTGGCGTTTGAGCGGTTTCCCAAGCCCGCCAAGGACCTCATCGCGGATTTCAAGACCGCGCTGCCGCAACTCGAAAGCTTGCTATTGTTGGACCAGAGCAAGAACCGCTTTGAGCTTTCCGGTCCTGGCTACTTGACGCACAAAGCCGGCGGCTTTTCGTTCCGCGTGAGCCACCTATCGTTTTTCCAGGTCAACCGCTTTCTGATTGAAGAGCTGTTGAAGAGCGTTTTGGAAGGGGCGAAGGGAGGCTATGCGCTCGATCTCTATGCGGGCGTCGGCTTCTTCACATTGCCGCTCGCGAAATCGTTCACGCGCGTGGTGAGCGTGGATGCCAATCTTTCGGCAACACGCGATCTGCGTGTAAACGCGGAGGCTGCGGGCGTGCAAGTTGTCTCCCACAACGAGCACGCAGAAGAATTTCTCAAAAAGGAACAAGAACAGCCCGATTTCGTGGTGCTGGATCCGCCGCGCTTCGGATTGGGCGCCGAAGTGGCAGCGCGCCTTGCAAATCTCGGCGCGCCTGAGATTGCCTATCTCTCGTGCGACCCTTCGACGCTCGCGCGCGACCTCGCGGTATTGACAGCTTCGGAGCGCCGCCCGGCCACCGAAGTGGTTCCTGCGCACCGCTACGAGATTTCGCAAGTTCATCTGTTCGACCTGTTTCCGCAGACGTTTCACATCGAAACGCTGGTGAGGTTGCGAAGAGTCACATGAAGCTCCCGGCCGTAGCACTTGCCGCTGCCTTTGCGGGCGGCATTTTGCTCGGCCTGCAACCAGTTGTGGCGCGGCATGCCACGTCAACGCATTTTCTGGCGGTGCCCATAATTCTCCTGCTCAGCTGTTTACCTGCCGCAATACTGTTGATCCGGCGCGAAAAGCTGTGGCCAGCCGCATCTTGTTGCCTTGCGGCGTGGGTAGTTCTTGGAGTCTTTGCCGCCTGCGTCGCCGGCCAGCCTCTGCCTCCCGAACACGTATTGAGCCGCATGGCCGCGGGGCAAATCAGCGGCAAGGTTCCGCTGCGCTACGTGGGGCGGTTGCGGAATGAAGTCTCGCGCCTGCCCTGGGGCTATGGCCTGGAGCTGGATCTCGACCGCGTGGAATCGGCGGCCGGAGCGCTTGCGTTGCGCGGCGGAATGCGCGTGGGTTTCACGCCGAAGGACGGGGAACCCGGCTTGCGGGAACTCCACGCTGGAGACGAGATCGCGGTGCTTACCGCGGCGCGCCTGCCGCTTGTATATAAGGACGCGGGCGCGTTCGACCGGCGCGAATTCCTGGCGCAGCAAAACATCCACATGCAGGCTACTCTTCGCGCAAGCACACTCCTTCAGAAAATCGGGACGCCCCCGGGTTCGCTCGAGACGCGCCTAGCGCGCTGGCGCGGAAAGCTGCGCGACGAGTTGGATGCCCTCTTCCCCGCTTCGCCGGACGTCGCCGGAGTTCTGCGGGCCATGCTTCTCGGAGATCGTGCGTTCATCGACCGCACGGAATCGCTGGACTTCCAGAAGACCGGTGTCTTTCACGTGCTTGTTGTGGCCGGGCTGCACGTTGGCGCGCTGGCTTTCTTTCTGTTTTGGCTGACGCGGCGCCTGCGATTTCCGCGCTCGCTCGCGACGCTGGTAATTCTTCTGGCACTCTTTGCTTACATCGCCATTGTCGAGCAGCGCCCGCCGGTGCTGCGCGCGGGTCTGATGACCGGCATTGTCGTACTCGGAACATTCTTCTACCGGCGGTTGGAACTGCTGAACTCGGCGGCGTTGGCCGCGCTTATCTTGCTGGTGGCGAAGCCGAAAGCCGTGGTGGATACGAGCTTCCAGCTTTCGTTCCTGGCGATCGGGTGCATCGCAGGGATTGCCTTGCCCTGGATGCAAAGGCACATTCAGCCGTTTGTTCGTGCGTTGCGGAACTGGCGCGATGTGACGCGCGACGCGGCATATGCGCCGCGCCAAGTGCAATACCGCCTGGACCTGCGAGACGCTGCACGCGTATTGACTGCGCCGCTTTCGACACGCGCGGCGACATTGACGCAAAACGCTGGTGTGACCGCATTGCGCTGGACATTCCGCCTGGTGGAACTCTTTGCGCTTTCCCTGGTGCTGCAATTCGGGATGCTGCCGCTCATGGCGCGAGATTTCCATCGCATCACGCTTCTCGGGCCGCTGGCCAACCTGCTCGTCGTCCCGCTGACCGGGCTAATCGTTCCGCTGGGCTTCTGCAGTCTGGCCCTGGCGCTGGTATGGCGGGCATTGGGGCGCGTGCTGGCAATGCCGCTGGCCTGGCTTGTCCATTTGCAAGGCAGAATCGTGCATCTTTTTGCAAGCATTCCCCGCGGGAGCTATCGCATTCCTGGCCCGCCACAGTGGGTGGTCCTGCTGTTCTTTGTGGCCCTCCTGGCGCTTGCGGCGGGTCTGCGCTCTCAACAGGCTAAGGGCCGCTTCCTGCGGTGGATCGCCGCTGCCACGGCCCTTTTCGCAGCGATTTTGATTGCCAGCTATCCCTTCCGCCCGTCGTTTGTGCCGAATGCGCTGGAGATGACCGTGCTGGACGTCGCGCAAGGCGATTCGATCCTGGTCATTTCTCCCAAAGGCAGCACACTGCTGATTGACGGCGGCGGCACATTTCAGGGATTCCAGGGCCACGAAGAGCATCTCGGCCCCGACCCCGGCGAGGACGCGGTATCCCCATACTTGTGGTCGCGCGGCATACAAAAACTGGACGCGGTGGCACTTACCCATGCCCATCAGGACCATATCGGCGGCCTCACGGCCGTCCTGCAGAATTTCCACGTCGGCCAGTTGTGGCTGGGGCGGGAAACGGCCGCGCCGGCCTTCGCGCGCTTGAAAGACGAGGCTGCGCTGCTGCACGTGCCCATCGAACACGAACTGCGCGGCCAGCATTTCCTTTGGGACGGCGTGCAGGTGGATTTTCTGTGGCCGGAAATTCCGCCGGAGGAAGTTGCGCCGCTGGCAAAAAACAACGATTCGCTGGTTGTCCGCCTGCGCTACCTCGATCGAACAATCCTGCTGCCGGGCGACGCGGAAAAGCAGGCAGAGGCCGCGATGCTTGCGGAAAACGATGCCGTAGCTCTGCATGCGGACGTGCTGAAAGTCGGGCATCACGGGAGCAAGAACTCCACAATGCCAGATTTTCTGGCCGCCGTATCGCCGCAGTTCAGCGTCATTTCGGCAGGAGAAGAGAACCCGTACGGGCACCCGCATCCGGAATTGATACAGCGACTGGAGGAGAGCGGAACGCGGCTGTTGCGCACCGATCGCGACGGCGCGGTCCGCGTGATCACAGACGGGCACACGTTGCGGGTGGAATGCTTCGTGGCCTGCCCAGAAAGTGTGGCTCCATCACAGAGCGCGCCAGTGCCAGATCACCGCGAGCAGAACTAGGAAGAGAAGAAAGCCAAAGGGCGCTTCGTATTCGTGATTTCGTTTGTATTGCGCCCAGGAAAAGGCGCCGTAGGCCTCGCCCGGCGAGGACTTCCGCGCGAGCCTCGGGAGAAAGAGGGGTACCGCTGCCGCATACGCATCGAACGCCGCCCCATGTTTTCCGCGAAGCTCCATTTCTTCCCTGCGCATAACGAAGGCGTAGACCACGGCGAAATAAACAAGCACCAGCGCCGCTGCGAGCCACGAACGCATCGCTACCGCCGCTCCCGCGGCCAGAATGCTGCTGCCGAAATAGAGGGGGTTGCGCGTGTAGGCGTACGGACCGGTCGTGGTCAGGACTTCCTGTTTGTGCAAATAACCGGCGGCGTAAGCGCGGATGGCCAGCCCAATCGCTCCCACCGCAGCGCCCAGAAGAATGGAACGCGGGGTTGGCCGCGCCAAAAGCAAGGCCACCACCGCGAGGAGATAGCCAAGGCGCACGCGCCAGCGGGAGAAAAAGTCCAGCGCCGTCATGCGTTCGGGCCCACGGACTTCAGCACGGCATCGAAGACTTCTTCCACAGAGAGGGCCAACAAGGACGCATCCGGCGCGTCGCCACGGCTGTAGGTCGTGTGCGCGCCAGGACTGCGCAGAACAATCTGCTGCGAGGGGTACGGGCCGTTGCGCGCTGGGTCGGTCGGGCCGAACAGCGCGACACCGCGCGCGCCGAGAGCGATGCCAAGATGCAGAGGCCCGGTATCACCGCCAACGATGCATCGCGCGCCGCGCAGCAGCGCCATCAAGGGTCCCATCTCCCCATCATAGGCCACCGGACGCGCTTCACCACTGGCAGCCTGAACGGCCTCCACGAGTGATTCTTCTCCAGGACCATAATTGACGACGCAAGGAATCCCCAGCTCGCCGCGAATTCTCTGGCAAAGCGCGCCGAATCGCTCGGCAGGCCAGCATTTGGAACGCCACCCGCCGCCGGGACTCAGCACGATGTAGCGCGTTGCCCCTTGTTCCTGGAGTTGCTTGCGCACCAGTTCACAATCGGCCTCCGCAACTTGCAGAGTCACTTCGCCGACAGCCTTGGCCGCGCCTGTGCGCAAGGTAAGCTCGCCATTTTGATCGGCGATGTGCGTGGCCCGGCACGCTACACGATCCGTGTAAAGGATAGGAACGCCGAATTCGCGGATGGTAGCGGCAGAAAAGCCGATGCGCGTGGCTACGCGGCCTAGAAAAGGCAGTGTGGCGGACTTCCAGAGTCCTTGATAGTCAATCGCCGCCGTCCAGTTGCCGCTGCGGATTTTGTGGAGCACTTGCCTGACGGAGCCCAGATCGCGCGAGTCCACCGGCCATATTTCGCTGGCGAGGCGGCTGCTGGCGACGAGGTCCACCCAGCGCGGGTGCGTGAGCCAGATAATCTCCGCGGAGGGAAACGATGCGCGCAACCCAGCCACGGCGGGGAATGTGTGCACGATGTCGCCGAGCGACCCCAGGCGCACGACGAGGAAGCGTCGTTCAGCCATGCGGCGCCTTGCGGATGGATTCGAGCAACGCGCGCGTGGAGTGATCTTTGGGATCGCCGACAATCGCGACGCGTATGCCCAGGCGGTCGGCCACGGCGCGCTCCGGAACGCTTTCCAGGGTGTAATCAGTGCCCTTGGCGTGAACGTCGGGGCGCAGTTCTTCCAGCAGCTTCTCGACATTCAATTCCTCGAAGAGAACGACGTAATCCACGTCGCGCAAGGCAGCCACCAGTTCAGCGCGCGCATGTTCGTCCAGGATGGGCCGCCCGGGGCCTTTCAACCGGCCTGCGCTGGAATCGGCGTTCGCCCCCACGACCAGGATGTCGCCTTGCTCTTTTGCGGCGGAAAGATAGCGCACGTGGCCGACGTGCAGCGTGTCAAAGCAGCCATTGGCAAACACAATGCGCTTGCCATGGCGCTTGGCGCCGGCGAGGAGAAGCTGCAGTTCCTCGCGCGACTTGATTTTTGATTCGGCTTTACGCATGCCCTTCCTGCTTGAGGGATGGCCTCGCCGTGCTTCCCTGCCCTGCAAACTTGCTTTCAACTAAGCCCTGATCCAGTGACCGCTGCCCGGCGAATGGCCTCGAGAAGCTCTTCGCGTGATACCGTGGCCGTGCCGCGCTTCATCACCACCAGGCCGCCGGCGATATTCGCGATGTGCGCGGCCTCCAGAGCGGAAGCACCGCTGGCCAATCCCAGGGTGTAGGCCGCAAGGACGGTGTCGCCCGCGCCGGTGACGTCCACCGCCTGATCGCTTCCGTGAACCGCAATGTGCAGCGGCTTCTCTCCGGGCTGAAAAAGGGCCATGCCATCGCGCCCGCGGGTCACCAGCAGGGATTTTAACTTCAACTCCTGGCGGGTGGATTCGCCGCAGCGTTCAAGTTCCCTCAGATTGCTCCCAATCGCGGTGTGATGCAAAGCTTCCATCTCCGCCTCGTTGGGAGTTGCCGACGTAATCCCAGCGTTCTTGTAACGGTTCAGCTGGTAGCGGGAATCGAGCGTCACGGGGATTTTCCGCTTCGCGCGGCGGGTGGCGCTGCGGACTTCCTCGGGAGTGGCCACGCCGAAACCATAATCCGAAACGGCCAGGGCATCGGCGCCGCGAATCTTGTCCGCAAGCAATTGCGCCAACCTCTTTCGCGATGCTTCGCCCAGGGGTTCCCCCGGCTCGTAATCCACGCGAAGAACCTGCTGGCCAACCGTGTGCGCCCAGCCCGCCAGGAATCGCGTTTTTGTGGGAGTGGTCCAGCCCTGCACGCGGACTATGCCGGAGACGTCCACCTTCTTCTCACGGAAAATGGCTACAAGGCGATCCCCGGCGGCATCATCCCCAACGGCGGTGATTGGCGAAACCTTTGCGCCAAGAGCGGCAAAGTTGTTCGCCGCGTTGGCACCGCCGCCCGGCACAATCCGAGTTTCGCGATGTTTCAGGATCAGCACGGGAGCTTCGCGCGAGACACGCGTGATGTCCCCGAATTGAAACGCGTCAGCCACAAAATCGCCGAGCACGACGACGCGCTTCCCCGCGAAGCGCTCCACGATGTCCGCGAGCGCCACGAGATCCACGGATGGAGAAGAACTCGGGTTTTTCGTTGTACGCTTCATGGCTTTTGCCCCAAAATCCAGTCCACTGCATCCGACAACTCTTCCGCGACATAGTCAGGCTGTCTCCGCCATTCCTGGCGGTGCCACGTCCACTCACCCAGCCCGTAACCGCTGCGCACGAGTATGGCATGCGCACCGGCCAAAAAGGCCATCTCCATATCGCTGTAACGATCGCCAACCACGTATGAGCCGCTGGCCTGCAGACCCAGATCGCGTTCCGCGCGTTGCATCATCCCGATATTTGGCTTGCGGCAGTTGCAAGCATCCGCGGAGCCATGCGGGCAATAGTAGACACCGTCCAAGTGCGCGCCTTGCTTCGCCAGCGCCGATTTCATCAATTCATTCACTTCGAGGACCAGCGATTCCGGGAAATAGCCGCGAGCAACGCCCGATTGGTTGCTGACCACCACAACGGCCAGCCCCGCTTCATTCAGGCGCCGGATGGCCGGCGGGGCAGAGGGATACATACGAAATCGCGCGGAATGGTTCAAGTAACCTACTTCCTCGGCAATAGTTCCATCGCGATCGAGGAAAACGGCGCGGCGGCACGGCGTGTGTTCAGGCAGGACCCACCTCCAAATTGACCAGCAATGGTTTAGCGGCAGCCGCGACCATTTCCGCGGTGATGTTGTTCATGCAGCGATGATCGGTGGGGCAACGGCGCAGGAAACACGGGCTGCAGTAGGGCTTATCCTGCACGATGCAGCTTCGCGGCGTGACGGGCGCGGTGCCAAACGGATCTGTCGGGCCAAAAACTGCAACCACGGGCAAGCCGACAGCAGCGGCAACGTGCATCGCCCCGGAATCATTGCCCAGGAACAATTGGCATTGCGAGAGGAGCGCAGGCAAGTCGCCGATAACGGTTTTGCCGATCAGATCAACGGGCTTTTTCTTCATGGCCGCAATGATGGCATCGGAGACGGCGGCTTCCGCGGGCGTGCCAAACAGGATCACATCGCCATCCGTTTCCGCCTGAAAGCGATTGGCCCATTCCGCGAAGCGCTCGGGCGGCCAGCACTTTGCCGAACCGTAGGAAGCGCCCGCGCCGATGGCGACGCGAACGGCATGTGGCCGCGCTCCAAGTTCGAGCAATGTTTTCGCGGCTTTCACTCGGCGTGCCTCGGGAACGTGCAGCACGATATGCGCGTCGTCCTGCAACTCCTCGATCCAGCGGGCGCGGCGCAGTAACTCAAGATAATAAAACTTCTCATGCGCGGGGATCTCGCCGGGCTTGGGAACCGCGATTGCTTTTGTCAACAGCAGGCGGCGGGCGTCACGCGCGTAGCCGATGCGCTCCGGAATCCCGGCGCGCCAGGCAAGCCACGCAGCGTCAAAGGCATTCTGGAGCAGCAGGGCCACGTCGAATTTCCTGGCTCGCAACTCAGATGCGAGGGCGGCGCGTCCGCTCCAGCCGCGTTGCGCTCCTTTGGGGTCATAAGCGATCAAATCGTCACAGATGGACTGGTCGCGGTAGATTTCCGCCACATACGGCCGCGCCACGATGCTGATGTGCGCCTCGGGAAACTTCTTGCGGACAGCGCGAATCGCGGGCAGCGCCAGGATGGCGTCGCCGACCCAGTTCGTCGCGCGAATCATAATGTTCATGCCGCTGCGCACCTGCCGCCCGGAGAAGCCATGCGAGGCCCAGCGAAAAGCAGATCCCTCGCTGCGCTCGGGATGACAATCACTCTAGTGTCGTGTCCCGAGAATATCATGCAAAAGTTCAGAGTCTTCAGGGGCTAAAGCCCAATTCATTCTACGGGCTTTGCGCCGGGGCTGAAGCCCCGGCCTCCTAAAGAGAAATGCAAGGAACTTCCGGGACGGGACCCCAAATCACACGAACCGCTAACCGATCCGGATTCCACTTCGCCTGCCCGGACAATTCAATTCACCAGCCGGGAGCTTGCCGTGGCCACGATTTGCGCCTGAATCGCTTCCCAGAATACCGCCTCCTGGGAAATCTCCAGATCAATCATCGCCACGAAGACGGGCAATTCTGCAAATCGCGCGTCGCCAAGATTCTGCGCGTCTTTTTCCGTGGTAACAAAACCCCGCGCGCCCGCCGATCGTGCCGCTTGCGCGAGCGCTTGCAGCTCGCGGGCGGTATAACGATGGTGATCGGTAAAGGCCTTGGCAGCGGCGACCGAGATCTGCCAGTTCTGCAAATCGAGAAAAAAGGCGCTCGGATTGCCGATTCCGCAAAACGCCATGAACGGTCCCGCGCCGATCTCGGCCGGCGTCAGCACCGGCACGCCGCCGCCAAGTCTGCGGAAGCCGAGCAATCGCGTGGCCGCCGCAAAAACCGGGCAGCCCTGGAGCTTGTCGATGGCCGCGACGGCGCCCGCGGATGTCTCCGTGCGCGTGAACACAAGCAAACTCGCGCGGCGCATCGCGGAGAGGGGCTCGCGCAAGCGGCCTGCCGGGAGGATCATGTCTTGTCCCAGGGGCTGCGCGGCATCCATCAACAGCAGATTGACATCGCGCGCAAGCTGCACGTGCTGGTAGCCATCGTCGAGCAAAAACACATCCACACCCTGTTGTTCCAGGCGGCGGCCTTGCTCGTAGCGATTCGAGCCAACGCCAAAGAAAACGCGATTCCGCAAACGATACTTCATCAGTTCGATCTCATCGCTGGTCTCGCCGCTTCCCCTGTAGCCGCGGCTCAAAATCGCCACGCGTTTGCCCGCCGCCAGAAAGCGTTCCGCCAGCCAGATGACCATGGGCGTTTTGCCTGTTCCGCCAACGGTCAAATTGCCCACGCTGATTACCGGCGTGCGCAGACGTTTCGTCTCGAAAATGCCCCGAGCATACAGCCACAACCTGAGCCGCACCGCGATACCATACACCGCCGACAACGGCCAGAGCAGCCATCGCAGGATTGGCGGCAGATTCATCGCGGCGCGCCACCGAGTTGCCGCGAAATCTCAGCCAACGCGCGCTCCAGGGCGCCACGGCTCGTTTCTACCAACTGCCGCGCTGTCTCTCCCATTTTTTGCATTTTCTCGGGACTCTGCAGCAGGTGAATCCATTCGACGCCCGCATCCTCGGGGCTGGCTACCTGAATCGCGGCTCCGGCTTCGACAAACCGCGAAGCCATGGCCGCGAAATTTTCCATGGAAGGACCGAAGACCGGCACCTTGCCAAACGCCGCAGGCTCCAGAATATTGTGGCCGCCGGAAGGAACCAGCGATCCGCCGACAAATACCCCGTCGGCCAGCCGATAGAGCGACGCCAGTTCTCCAATGCTATCGAGCAAAAGCACCGTCGTGTTGGCCGTCAAATTCTTGCCGTTGTTGCCGGACGATGCGACGGGCCCCGCCACGGGCAGTTCGGAGCGGCGAACAAACGTGTGATGCGCTTCCTCGATGAACTCTGCGGCAGCGGCAAAACGCTCCGGCTTGCGCGGCGCCAGGACCAGCAGCGCCTTGGGGTAGTCGCCCTGCAGCACGCCAAAAGCGATCAGCGCCAGGGGCTCCTCGTTGGCCACCACACTGCCCGCGACAATCACCGGCCAGCGCCCCAGCTCCTTGCACTGCGCTCCCAGCCAAGTGGAAAGCGGCGTGGCCGCGGGCAATTCCTGGTCGTATTTCAAATTTCCACTGACCTTCACGCGATCCGCAGGCGCACCAATCGCCCGCAGGCGCTCGGCATCGGTTTCTGTTTGCATCAAGAACACCGCTGGATTCGAAAGGGCCGAGGCCAGCAGCGGCCGGAGGTAAAACCCGAAGATGCCGAACCACTTCTGGAAGCGCGCGAACGAACGGTCAGAGATACGCCCGCTGGTGAAAATCACGGGGATCTTGCGGCGCCCGGCTTCGCGGAGAAAATTGGGCCAAATTTCCGTTTCGAGGACGACAACAACCGCCGGGTTCACGCCATCCATCACCTTGCGCACACAAAACGCCCAATCGAAGGGAAAATAAAAAACAGCATCCGCAAAGGGCATGCGCTCTCGCGCTACTTGTTGGCCTGTGATTGTCGTCGTGGAAATGAACAGCGGGCGCCGCGGATAGGCATCCTTCAGCTTTTTGGCCAGCGCCACACCGGCCAGCGCTTCACCCACGGAAACTGCGTGAATCCAGATGGCTCCGGGGCGATCCGCAGAAAGTTTGGCCGCGCCGGGAACAGAAAACCCGAGCCGCTCGCGCAGATTCGAGAGATACTTGCCGTGACGCAGGCCCTGAATCAGCCAATAGGGCGCGGTGATGATGGCGGCCAAGCCCATTAAGACGCTATACAAGAAATACACGCGATCTAGCTCCGGTGTGTCTCGGATTTGCGACGGCTTGCTACTCCGCAAGCAGGGCAACCCTGCTTCTTCCCAAGGAATCGAAGGCCACAGGATGCAAACAGTCTATTATATCTTCATGCGAAAACTCTCTCCTTGCGTTCTCTTGCCCCTGTTGGGGGTCTTCCTGGTCCCATCGCTTGCGCAGCAGCAAGGTGCACCGGTTCGCGCCGCGATCCAAGACTCCCACGAGGGCATGACTATTGGCGTCGATCCCTGGACGGACGCATCTCGCTACAAAGAGAGGTTCCCGAAGAAGTCCCCGTTCTCAAAAGGAATCGTCGCCCTGCGCGTTTCTTTTCGCAATGACTCCGATGAGGGCATCAAGATCGACTTGCCGCATATCCGCTTGCTCCTGCAAATAAACGAAGACGAGCGCCAGGAACTTGAACCGCTGAGCGCCGATGAAGTAGCGGACACAGTTCTCCTGAAGAACAATGGCAAGGACCCAACGGCAAAGCGCATCCCGTTGCCGATTCCCGTGGGGGGTGCCAAGCCTGGTAGGGACAAGAATTGGACCGACTTTCGCGATGATTGCCAGAACGCCGGTGTGCCCTCCTCCGTGGTGGCGGCACACGGCACCGTCGAAGGGCTGCTCTATTTCGATTTGCGCGGCGAAGTGGAGCTGCTGCAATCGGCGCGGCTGTATGTGCCAAACCTCACTAATATGAGCACAAAGCAGGCCCTGTCCTATTTTGATATCCCCCTCGGCTCTTCCGGTGGAAACTGAGATCCTCTCCGTTTCTTCGGCGCCGGGCTTCTTACCCTTGAGTTGTCAGTTTTCAGTTGTAAGTTCTCAGTTTCGGAGGAGAGGAAAGGCGGCGGAGGGATCCCTCCATCCCGGTGTTGAACACGGGACGCAAGAGCACGGTCCCTGAGCGGCGAAGGGTAAACAAGACAGAGCCGCCTGCCCCGCAACGCCATCTGGGGCGCGAAGAACGCGCCTCACAAAACGAGGGTGGGGCACCAGCTTCGTTGACACCTGCATAAGTGATTTCGTAATGGCAAGAGGGAAAAGCAGATTCCTCGTTTCGCTCGGAATGACAATCTCACTTATTCGGCGCAGGTGCGACGAAGCATACTAGGGAGGCAAGCACTTCAATCCTGGATGGTTTTGAACTTCTCCGTTTTGCCATGGGAATACAGCGCCGGCGAATCATTCCAACCGTCTTGGTAGTGCTCTAAATCTGTGTTGCTTTTTCGTTTTGCGGTGCGAGCGACACGAATTTCCTACACCCGGCGCGGCGAGCGGGCAGTTGCTACTTGTGCTCTTGAGCCTCCCTCGCATCAATTTCAGCGAGCAGCAGCTTGGAGCCTTTATCAGCGTCAGCCTCGCGCACGCCCAGAAGGAGGACAGCCTTTCTAAGGTCCGTCAGAACGGACCTCCGATAGACCTCGCACTCTTCGGCTGATCGTTCGCATTTCGGGCACGGACGGTGGAGATAAATGCCGTGTGCACATCGAGATTTTGGCCCCAGGTCACGCGGCTGGACCACATGTGTCTCACGGACACGTCCGCGAAAGTCCGAGCCGCAGTACGGACACTTGCCGCGCACGTTTTCATGAGGCTTTCCGCATTTAGGGTTAGGGCAGATCACCATGATCGAATTGTAACGAAATGAAATGTCGTTGCGCCAGCAACACAGAATTAGAGCACTACCACCGCCTTTGCTCGATTTGCTGTGACTCGCACCCTCAGCTACCATGATTGGGCTGACAAATTTCCGAATCCTCAGGACCCATGCAGACCTTTCTCGAGCAACTCAATCCGGAGCAGCGCCTTGCCGCGGAAACCACGGAAGGGCCGGTGCTGATTCTTGCCGGCGCGGGCACGGGCAAGACGCGCGCCATCACCTTCCGCATGGCCAACCTGATCGCCAAGGGCATTCCCGCCGAATCGATTCTGGCGGTCACGTTCACCAACAAAGCCGCCGAAGAGATGCAGATTCGCGTCACCGATCTGCTCTTACGCGCGGGCGTTCCCCCGGAGCGCCCGTGGATTTCCACCTTCCATTCGCTCTGCGCCCGGCTGCTACGGCGGGAAGCGGCCGCGGCGGGACTCCCCAAGGATTTCGCGATCTATGACGATGACGACCAGCTCGCCGCTGTGAAGCTGGCCATGGCCAAACTGCACATCGAAGACGACGCGCTCACGCCGCGCAATGTGCTGAGCCGCATCAGCTACGCGAAGAACCAGGCGCAAGCGCCGGAGCAGATGCGCGCCCAGGCGATTGACGCCGACATCCGCAAAGTGGCGGACATTTTCGCCGCCTATGAGGCG